>Ga0160437_1000477_pt1 | contig 20908 bp, 17 predicted proteins | sample HID1975I_E0MG_FD_108227 | JGI IMG/M metagenome (GOLD analysis project Ga0160437, IMG submission 108227) | Enriched soil microbial communities from UW Madison campus, WI, USA - HID1975I_E0 MG | ecosystem: Environmental > Terrestrial > Soil > Unclassified | place: USA: Madison, Wisconsin... | reverse complement strand
TCCTCTGTAGTTCAGTCGGTAGAACGGCGGACTGTTAATCCGTATGTCACTGGTTCGAGTCCAGTCAGAGGAGCCATATTTAAGAAGCCTGCTCAGGAAACTGAGCGGGCTTTTTGCTTTTTTAGGGTTTAGCGCAGTTCGTTACGCTGCAGCAACTCTGTCTTTAAGTACCCAGAAAGATCGGTCAGCGTGGGTACCCGTTGGCTAATGCTACTGAGCGTATGCCCGATCTGATGCAGGTTTTTCTGCGTCAGTTCCTTCGCGTGCTTCGTCGCAGCAATGCATGAGAACCAGGCAGTTGACGGTTTCCATATTGCAAAAGTTAATATCGACCAGCGAAGCGGCCATAGCGGAAAAGTTGATATCCGCAGTGGGATGTGAGTCGATGTAGCGGTTCGTGTTAGTATCGGCGTCAGCCATGGCATTACTCCGTTTAATGTTGTGGTCAGAGGCCCGGTATGTGTGTCAGCACTGGCGGGCTTCGTTAATTGCTTGCAAAACATCGCGTAATTGCGATGTAATTACAATATAGCTAGGATACGGAATTTGTAATTACAATGTCAAACGAACAAAGCAAAACCGATCAGTATCAAATCAGACTTTCTCACGCGTTTCGCGCACAGCTTGAAGAGCAGGCACGCATTGATGGCGACAAGACGCTTGCCACCTGGCTGAAGAGGGTATTGCGTAAGGAATTATTGTCTCGCGGGATTGAACCGAAGGGATAATCTTGGCAACCTGTTGCCCGGTGGCGCTGACGCTTATTGGGCCTACAAAATCGACATGTTGCGTGGCTTCGTAGGCCCGGCTAGCTTGCGCCGCCGGGCGTTGAGATCGTGTTAACTCACCTGTACCCGAACCGGGGCGGTGGCGGCAAACAGCCATGGGCGCGCCTCGCTGTCGACCAATGGCGAAAGCGTCTCGCGAACCTGCTGGTGGTACTCATCCAGCCACTGTTTTTCGCGGTCGGTGAGCAGGTTGAGCTCAACCTGACTGATATCGATCGGGATCATCGTCAGTGATGCGAAACGGCAGAAGCCCGGCATGCCGTCGATCACCTCCACCTGATTCTCAATACGGATCCCGTATTCACCTTCCAGATAATAGCCCGGCTCGATGGTCATGATGTTGCCCGCCGCTAGCGGCCACAGGTTGACCTTTTTCGCAATGCGATGCGGGGCTTCGTGGATAAGCAATTGATGCCCGACGCCGTGCCCGGTGCCGTGATCGAAATCAATCCCTAATTCCCACAGATGACGACGTGCGAATGCATCCAACTGATGCCCAAAGCTGCCGGCAGGGAACTGCAAGGTGATTAACGATAAAAACCCTTTCAGTACCGCGGTGTAGTGCAATTTACGCTGCGGATCTAACGCGCCAAATGCCAGTGTGCGCGTGGCGTCGGTGGTGCCGTTAGCGTACTGACCGCCCGAATCATTGAGGTAGAAACTGTCGGCGGTGATCGCGGCGTTGGTCGTGTCACTCGAATGGTAATGGCACATCGCCGCATTGGAAGATGCAGCAGAAATGGTGCCAAAACTCTGCTCGATAAAGGTCTCCTGCTGCTCGCGGTAGGCGAGTTGTTTAGCCTGTGCTTCCAGCTCGGTCAGCGGGTTGCCGGCCGCCAGGTGTGCCGGAACCTCATGCGACAGCCAGGCGAGGAAATTCACCCACGCGGCACCGTCTTTTTGGTGACTGTCGCGATACCCTTCCAGCTCGACGCTGTTCTTGGTCGCTTTGATAAGCGTGATCGGGTCTGCGGCCCAGCACACCTCACCGCCGTGTTGCTCAACGGCAAAACGCAGAGCGACCGGGGCGCTGTCAGCATCCAGCAAAATGCGCTTGCCGTTGGCTGCCTGCTGGCAGCGGGGCACCAGCTGTTCCATCGGCGACAGCGTCAGGCTGGCCAACAGCCCCTGCGGTAAATTTGCGGTTTTTGCCGCGTCGACAAACCACTGTGTCTCGCCGGTGCGGCTGAGCAGGGCAAAGGACAAGGGCACCGGGCTGGTGGCGATATCGGCGCCACGCACATTCAGCAGCCAGGCGATGTTATCCGGCTGGGTGATGACCAGATAATCCGCACCTTTGGCATCCAGTGCGGCGGCGATGCGCGCGCGTTTGTCAGCGCTGCTTTCACCGGCGATGGACAACGGCATTTCGCGAATCGCGCCCTGCGGTGCGGCAGGCCTGTCGTGCCAGACCGTGGCGAACGGATCGTCGGCAAGCGGTGTCAGCGTGCATCCGGTTGCATTCAGTAATTCGAACTGGCTGTTGACCATGAGCATCGGGTCAAAACCAATCCGGGCGTTGGTGGGCAGGTGGGTTTCCAACGGATCGTTGTGCAGATGATGGATTTCCCAGGCCTGCAAATCGACTTCATTACGCACCTGAACCTGATAACGACCATCGACGAAAAGCAGGGCTTTATCCTGAAGCACCAGCGCGACGCCAGCGGTGCCGGTAAAGCCCGTCAGCCACGCCAGTTTGTCATCATGCGGGGCGGCGTATTCGCTTTGCCAGGCATCGGCCCGCGGCACAATCATGCCATCAAGCCCCTGCGCCAGCAGATGGCTGCGCAGGGCGGAAAGAGGTGATGCTGTTTGCATTGTCATTATCCTGATTTTTTTAACGGAACGGCGGTTCGTTGAAGGTGCGCAGCTTACGCGAATGCAGCTTATCGCCTTCCGCACGCAGCAGGTCGATGGCGCGAATGCCTATCTGCAAGTGCTCCGAAATCGCGCCTTCGTAGAAACGGTTCGCCTGGCCCGGCAGCTTGATTTCGCCGTGCAACGGTTTGTCCGACACGCACAGCAGCGTGCCGTACGGCACGCGGAAACGATAGCCCTGCGCGGCAATGGTGGCGCTTTCCATATCGATCGCCACCGCGCGGCTCAAGTTAAAGCGCAGCGCAGACGCCGAGTAGCGCAGCTCCCAGTTACGGTCATCGGTGGTTACGACGGTGCCGGTACGCAGACGGTGTTTAACTTCTTCGCCAGGCATGCCGCTGACCTGTTTGGTGGCGTCATACAGTGCGCGCTGCACTTCGGCGATGCTTGGGATCGGAATGTCCGGTGGCAGCACCGCATCCAGGACGTGATCGTCACGCAGATAAGCATGCGCCAGCACGTAATCGCCGATGGTCTGACTCTCACGCAGGCCGCCGCAGTGACCAATCATCAACCACACATCCGGGCGCAGAACCGCCAGATGGTCACAGATGTTTTTGGCATTCGCCGGACCGACGCCGATGTTGATCAGCGTAATGCCCTGGCCGTCTTGGGTGATTAAATGCCAGGCGGGCATTTGATGTTTTTTCCACGCCAGATCGGACACCGCGGTTTCGGGCGCTTCGGTATCGGCGGTGATCCACACGCCGCCGGCACAAGAAAGGGCGACATACGGGCTATCCGGATCGAGAATTTGGCTGCATCCCCAGCGGACAAACTCATCCACATAGCGGGTGTAGTTGGTGAACAGCACGAACGGCTGGAAGTGTTCAACCGGCGTACCGGTGTAGTGGCGCAGGCGGGCGAGGGAGAAGTCCACACGGCGAGCATCAAAGTGCGACAACGGGTAAAGCTCGGTCGGATGGAACAGGCCATCTGCGGTTTCATCGCCAATCTGTGCCAAATCGGTGGTCGGGAAATGGCGCGTCAGGCCCGCACTCATTGAGCGATCGAGCGTCAGCGTGGAGCCGTCAATCACATAAGGATACGGAATTTCGTGCTGTGACCGCTCGACGGTGATGTGTGCGCCGTAATCCTGATACAGCGAAGTCAGCTGTTCCAGCAGGTACGGGCTGAATAATGTCGGTTGGGTGATGGTGGTGGTATAGCAACCGGCATGGGTAAAGCGGCCCCAGGCGCGGGTTTTCAGCGCATTATGCGCTTCGCCATCCCAGGAAACGGACAACGACGGATAGACAAATAATCCTTTGGCGCGCTGTTCGGCATCAGGCAAAACGTTGTCGTTGATAAAGCGGCCTATCGCTTCACGCAGCGCAGTCACCGATTGGTTGTAGAGCGCATCGAGTTGTTTCAGCGCTTGTTCCGGGGTCAGACCGGCACCCTTATTATTCATCATTCGCTCCTTCATTCAGCTCTGCGGTGTTACCCGATAGTATGTCACAGGAATGTGAAACAAAAGCGAGCGGAATTAACCGAATAAGGAGGGAATGCAGAAAAGTAAAAAACCTGCATGAAGGCAGGTTTTTTGTCTGACAGGGGTTATCTGCGGGCGACGGCCGTTACAACACACGGCACCTTTGCCCGACGGCAATCTGTTGCTCCGCCAGGTCTTTCGTCAAGACGGCTCCGGCCCCCACCTTTGCGCCATTGCCTAAGGTAATGTTGCCGATAGCAATCGCGTTTGCACCAAACTCGACGTTATCCCCCACTGTTGGACTGCCGCCGTCATCGGTAGCATTCCCAATGGTGACGCCGTGGCGCAGGATGCAGTCATTACCAAGAACCGTATCCCGGTTCAGCACAATGCAATGCGCGTGGTAAATTTTCAAACCGGCGCCAATCCGGGTCTGCCAGGGGATCTCCACGCAAAAAAGCCATTCATTGATGACTTTGTTGAGGATAACAAACGGCACGCCGAGTAACTTCACAAGCGGGTTTTTGCTGCGAAAACACGTTGCCAGTCGATAGAGGGTGATAACCACCTTAGCTTTGGCGTTCCCGTTTTGTTTTACTTCCCGGCACAGGTCTGACAGTACGTTACTCACAATGATCCCTTCAGTTCAAACGATGCCAGCGGATACCAGCCATCCTGACGTCTGTTTTGGTTGGCAAGACGGACTCGCGGCGTTTGCGTGTCGTCGGTGATGGCGGCTTCAAATTGATATTTCCCCGCCGGGAGCGTGGCAGGCAAAGTAAACGTGACATGACTGGCATGTTCGCCCGGTAGCCACTGGCGGAGATCATCCTGTGTGCCTTGCTGCATAACGGTTTCACCTGATGGGGTAGTGATACGCCAGCGAAGGTGATAAGGCAGGTAAATCGGGGCCACACCGTCGTTTTGCCACAGGCTTTCAAGCGTGATGGATTGACCTGCATGGGCAGTGGCGGGAAACGCCAGGCGGCTAATTCGATAGCGATAACCGATATGTCGCAGAGCGTTATCTACGATATCCCGGTATTCCTGTGGCACCCGGCGTGACTTCAGGTTTAAGGTGCTGGCATGGTGTTGGATTGCCCAGTCAAAAGTAGCCTGTACTTGCTCGCGGCTATAATGCTGAATGCTTTGCCATTCATCCATGTAGCCACAAATTTCCAGACTGACAGGCGCATGTTGCCAGCTCTTCTGAAAACCAGGGTATGTCGTCTGCGCCGCCGTCAGGCGTTGGGGATAATCATCACGCATATGGCTCCAGTCGGCGGTAAAATTATGCCAGTCGCCCCAGCAGTCCGCTCGCCAGCCTGCGCCTTTTTGCACCGCAGTGGCCAATGTCTTTCCACCGCTGATCAGCATAATTTTGGGTGTTTTTGGAAAAGCGCTGAAGTGCATGTCAACATAACGGCTCAGTTGCTCTGGCGTGTATTTTTTATCCAGCGCAGGGACGTCAGTAAAGTTCGAGTTATGCCATTCGCCCCAAGAGCCCACCATGCCGATATCCAGATAGGCCAGTTCCGGGTTCCCGTCGTAACGCGCCCCAAGCGTATTTAATAGCTTTTGGGCGTACTGAATAAAGATGGGATCGGTCAGGTCAGGAACGAAGGTTTTACCGTTTTCGACCCACTGTCCTTTGATGCCTTTGGCAATGAGCCAGGCGGGGATTTTGGAGCCGGTCTGCGGTTCATCCAGGGCCATAAATCTGAGCCCGACGTTCATCGCTGGCTGGTGTTGTGCCGCAACGGTAAAGGCGTTATCGATAAGTTTGAAGTTATAGACACCTTCCTGGGGCTCCAGGTCACTCCAGTAAAAACGCTCGTACTCGATCCCGGTATTCGGATAATCCGCCTCAGACAATTTCTGCCCATAACCATCATGAAAACGGGCAACGCCCATGCCTGGGTTGGTTAAAATGCCCTCGAAGGCCGGAGGGGTAACCACCGTTTGAGTAGCGTGTAGTGGAGCGGCAACGCCGGTTGAGGCAAACAACAGGGCGGCAATTATTGAAGAAATTTTCTTGTTATTCAATGGAATGGCTAACTCATTTTATCGTGAAGTTGAATAAACCAGCCCCAGATACCGACGTGGAAATGTTTAAACACATCAATACCTAAAGCGGATTTGATCATGTACAGCGCGAGGAGCACGGAAAGCACACAAAACAGAACCAAGAACATAACGCCCAGTGTGGAGAGAACGCGTCCGAAGGTGCCGACATCTCGCGGTTTTTTGCGCTTATCTCGCCCGAACAGAAATACGACAAAGTAGCGTCGGTGAAAAAACGAGAAGCTGTGACGAAAATCGACCGGGTGACGCGCGGCGAGCGTTGACGAAACCAACGCCTGCTCAATGCCCGTTTTCTGTTCCGGAGTCAGGGTCGTTTCAACTTCCGGGTCGAGTGAGGAGTAAAAGCGCTCGACGACTACTTCTGATGTTGATTTCTGCACGGTACGCTCAGTGTGGTTAATCGCTGGTAAATATGAAGAGTATCATTTGCGATATCCGGCCAGCGATAATTTGCCAGCAAATGGCTGTAATCCATGGATTCTTTGACTTCCCAGTCCCGCAGCTTTTGCGCCAGGGCATTCACATCACCCGTCGGGAAATAACATCCAGAAGGCAAGCCGGTCTCCAGATTGGCCGGGATATCACTGACGATGACCGGCAGCGACCATGACATGGCTTCCAGCAGCGCAATCGGTAATCCTTCATGGTAAGACGGCAGGACAAAAAGCCCGGCTTGCGAAAATAACGAGTGAAGGGTCACGCCGCGTAAAAACCCGGTGGAAATGATGTTCGGATTATTGAATGCCTGCTTTTTGAGACGCACGCTGTAATCATCTTCATGATCGGCATCACCCACCAATACCAGTGGAACCTGACAACCGCTGGCTTCATACGCAGCAATCAAGTCATGCAGGCCTTTCTCCTCGACAAATCGCGCGACGGCGATGATGTACTCACCCGGCTTTAAAGAGAAGTTGGCAAGGGTGGTGGCCACCGCGTCCGCACCCGGCAGTTCCGGCAGGCGAACCCCATTGTGAATCACATGGGCGTCGTCGCGGTGATGTTCATTTTTCACTATTTCATTGATGACATGAGAAATGACGATCACTTCATTGGCGCATTTCACCGCCCACATTTCACCGAGGCGCAGCATCCATTTGGCTAACTTTCCCCATTTCTGGCGATCGTAGTCCGGCCCGTGATGGGTAAAGACCACGCGCTTACCCAGCAGACGGAGCAGAGGAACCACCAGGCCAGGGCCCACCGCATGGACGTGAACAATTTTAGAACCATCAAATAGCGTACTGAGGGCTGCCAGCGTTGAGTGCACAATGGCCTCAAATTTGCGGCTTTTAGGCGCCCACAGGCTTTTCAGGCGTACGCCTTTGTATTCGCTCTGACGATATTGAACGTAAGGAGAACGAGCAATCACGCAGATGTCAGCATCGCTTTGCTGTTTGATTTCTGGGTATAAATTTTGGCAATGGGTTTCCACCCCGCCTTGCACATCGGGGATGCCCCGGGTGCCTAGCACAGTAATTTTAGGTTTCATAAACTCGGGTCAATCAGGTTCTGATAGAGAGCCTGTAGTTGGTGCATGTGATGGGAGAGGGCGTATTTGTCCTCTAAGCGACGGCGGGCATTGATGCCCATTTCGCGAGCCTGTTGCGGATTAGAGACCAGTTCGTCGAGGATATCGGCCAGTGCATCTGCATCGCCTGGCGTGAACAGTCGTCCATCAATCCCGTCACGAATTTGCTCCGGAATACCGCCAATATTCCCCCCGACGACCGGACGGCCAAAGGCCATTGACTCCAGCACGGACATCGAACAGTTCTCGTAATATTCGGAGGGAACAATGACCGCACGCGCGTTGCGAATCAATGCGTTGAGGGCTTCGCCTTGTTGCATGTAGCCAAGAAACTCCGGCTTGCTATAACGTGCACGCAAATCGTCATTCAATAATCCGTTGCCCGCGATTTTCAGCGGGAGAGGGTTATTCATTTTCTGATGCGCTTCCGCAAGCGTGGCGACCCCTTTCTCGCGACTCAAGCGGCCAATGTACAGAAAGTACTCACCGACGCTCTCGTCAGGCGCGGTCAGGCGGGTATCGATTCCGTTTACAATGACGTCGATTCGCGCTTTCGGCAGCTTGCGCAGCAGCGTCTGGCGCATAAATTCGCTTGGGGCGATGATGGCATCGAGCAACGTATAGTCTTTGGCCCATTTTTGCCAAAGTGCCTCGAGTGACAGAAGCAGGCTTTTGCCTCGCTCCCCTTGCTGACAACGGTTCTTATAGGCGTTGAATACGGAACCGGTCAGACAGGCATCACAAACCTTGCCATCGTGCAGCATGGTGTAGGACGGGCAGACAATTTTGTAATCGTGTGCCGTGAGCACTGTTTTACAGCCGAAGCGTTTGGCTATACCAATAAGCGCGGGAGTGAGTTGGTGATAAATATTATGGAAATGCACAATATCTGGCTGTTCGCGTAACAACAGCGCATTAAATTTTTCACAGGCGCGGGCGTTATGAATAAAATCTTTTCCCGCCTGTAACTTATTCCACAACGAATGGTTGTGGTGATAATCAACATGATGAACGAAGAACTCGCTCCAGGCGCTCGGCAAATTTTCCGGGTGTTCCATACTAAAATCGATGATCTCATGCCCGGCCTGCATCATTGCTTCACGTTCCTGAAAAAGAACGGTTTCCGCGCCACCTTTAATAAAGAAGAACTTATTTACGTAAAGTATTTTCATTGTTGTCGTCGAGATTTTTTAGATTAATAACCGTTACGTCAGGTGGCGTCATGGGATTTTTGGGTGGATTTACGATGCCGCGAAGGATGCCAGCAGAAAATAAGGATAAATTTATTGCACTCTGGATGCCATCTCTCAGTGATTTATTTTTAAATGTCTTGGCAGCAATGAAAATAATGAGCGGAAGCAGCGCCAGAATAATGCACTGTGCATTTAAAGAAATAAATGAGGCGCAAAGCATCAGCAAATACAGGGTAAAGACCAGCTCGTTGCGGACAATTTTAAATGCAGCGGGAAAATGTTTTTTACCCCATGCGTTACGCAGTAATTCACCCGGCGCCCACAAAAAACCGTTCCGCCAGCGGTAGGCCAGCATCGTAAACGTCGGCATGGTGTAAGAAGCATGTCGGAAGTAAGGGGCAGACAGACGGCGCAATTTATAGCCTGCGCTCTGTAAGCGGATCCCCAACTCTGCCTCTTCGTAGCCATGCAGATTAAGATTGGTCAGATAACCTATCTTCTCAATCGCACTGCGGCGATACAATCCGCCGCCGCCCAGATGGTCGGTGTCACCCTGCGGATAAATCAGGTGCAGGCGTTGTTTACGGGATTTGAATTCGTAGTTGGCCGCATCGTCCATCTCAACGCTGCCCGCCACGCCGGCATAGTCTGGGTTCTCTTGCAGGAAGGCGATAGCGGTATCGAGGAATCCGGGTTCCAGTTCCATGTCACCGTCCAGCAACAGCAAATAGTCCCCTTCGCTGTACAGCCAGCCGAGCTGGTGGCCGACACCACAGCAGCGATCGGCGGCGTTATTCAGACACACGACTGTCGCGTCTTTTGCCAACGCCAGCTCTCGGGTGTTATCGCTGGAAAGGCTATCCGCCACGATAATCTGATGCGGGTAAGAAGCAAGCTGTCGCCGTACGCTGTCGATCGTTTTTTCAATTCCCTGGGCTTCATTCAGGGTTTTAATGCTAACGGTGATGGATGGCTGATGAGTCATGATAGATACCGGAATGTAAACGAACAGCGCGATTGATAATGATGAGTGAGCCCAGGGCCAGCCAAAGCAAAAATTGCAGCATTGGGATGATCATCAGAATCTGGCTGTAAGGAAGGCTGAGCAAACAACCAATGGAAAACACATAGAACGCAGGTGCGGAGCTGAGTAGTTGCAGATCCTCCCGCTTCAAATCGTGGCGGGAGAAGGCTTCTCGCGGACGCATAGCTTTAAGAATGGTGATAATAACCAGTGAGAACAATAAGATACCAATTATCCCCACTTCCCAAAGCAACATGCTTAAGGACGTTGAGTCGAGGATCAGACGAAACCAGGTGCTGATGTAACCCGGTGAAACTGCGCTCCCACTGTTGGTGGCATTCAGGCCATAACCGAACAGAATGCTGCCCATACCATACAAACCGTTATGTTTGAGCCAGAAGAAAATGGTGGTGAAGCGGCCCAGTTCGCCGTTTTCCATGATGTAGTTGGTATCGAAGATATAACCCAGCGAGTCGACGAACACAGAGAATGCGCTTTTGGTCGGGTCGCCACCGAAGGCGGAAGAGTAGTTTGAGGCCAAAATGGTAATGGCGGCAAAGATGAGCACCACCATGCCGGCTGCGATGATCAGCAGTGAGCGCAAACTTACTTTACTGACGCCACTGACGTAACCCGGCATCATCCACAGCAATGCCAACAGGAAAGGGGAGAGCAGGATGACAAACTTTACTTCCCCTATCACACAGAGCACAAAGCTCAGTACCACATGAAGGGCCAGAGACTTAAACGAGCAAATCCCGTGCTTAAATTCGGATACTTTCAGCAGCATGATCAGCAGGCAAAACATGCCCATTGCGGCCGTATTGCCGCCGCCCATGGGGTTGCCACCGAAGGTCCCGACCACAGAATCCCATTTCTCATTCTCTCCGCGAAATGCGACGCGTTGAGGCACCACAAACAGGACCTGGTAGAGAGCCACGGGGAACTGGACGTAAAACAACCAATAAAAGAGCTGGATCAGACGGTGTAATTGGGATTCACGAAACATCCCGAGCAGCATACATAGCATGACCAGTGACAGCGCCAGCTCGTTTTTGAAGCCGACAATGGTCACTACAATCCCGCCTTGCAGGAACGTTGCCGAGAGCGTGAGTACGATAAACGCCAGATAGAGCGTCAGGATGGCTTTTTCACTGGTGGTCAGGGTGATGGGTTGCGGCTGCTTTTGCATGATGAGCAGCACAACCATGATAATCACCATGAAAAAGGGAAGCCACAATACCGCCAGAACCCCGGTAAAATATTGAACGGTACCGCAGAACGCTATCGTAATGATGGCGAACGCATTCAGATACAGGCCAGTATTTAGCCGCATTGTTTGACCTGTACCGACAGTGCTCTGGCGCGTTTATTCATGAACAGCAGAATGAACAGATAACGTAAGCTGGTCAGTAACGAGAAGGTCAGCAGCGAAATTTCGTAGCGCTGTCCTAATTTCGGCAGGATAACAAAGGCGACGAGAATGATGAGTAACTGCTCAATCTGAATGCGGAGAAAATAGCGTTTAGAACCAAAAATGAGTTCAATCACGGTCAACGGACTGACGGCCAGCGCGGCAAATAAATACGGAAGCATATAGCGAGAGGTAGGAATGGAATTGAGCCATTCCTGGTCGAAGCCCAGACGCATGACCAGCGGATAAAAAATCCAGATCCCCAGAATGCACACCAGTGCTGCAGCCAACAACAGCAGGCGTACCTTCTTATACTCCTGATAGTTGAAGGTTTGACGACGAAAATCCATCGACCATTTTGAGAAAATCGAGTTACGTACGGCATTGCCAATGATCATCACGGGCGATAAACAGAACCGGCTGACGACGGAGAAATAGCCTGCGACCAGCGGTGAAAACAGAATGTTTATCAACATGGTGGGCAGATTGTTGCAGGCCATCGCCAGCACTTCCGCACTGCCGACCCGGCTGAGATGCTGCCAATGCACCCGCATAAACGCCCGGTTTGCAGCGAATGAGAAATGCTGTGCGGTGAGCGTGCGAAATGCAAACAGGTGCAGCAGACAACCCGTCAGCAACAGCAGAACGCCCAGCATCCAGGCGATGTAGAACAGGGTCAGAGTTGGCATCACCAGCAGCGCGACAGCCACCACCAAAGACACCGCAATACGCTGGAACGTCAGAAATGACACGTTGCCCAAACGTAAGGAGAGGTTTTCCGCAATCAACACCAGGGCATAACCAAAGGTCATCAGGTAGAGAAGCGCAATATTCAGATGAAAGGTAAACCCGATAACGACAGCCCAGGGCAGGGCGATAATTAGGCTTTGCAGTAGACAAAACACCACATTCTGCCCAAGTTGCTGATCGTCCTGACGGGGAATTAAAAGTTGCGAGGCGAAGGTACAGACTTGCGCCCCAATCAGGACGCTGCTGTACATCAGCGCATAGTGTCCCACTTCTGCCATGCCGTAACGGTGCGAGATAAGCCAGACGGAAAAGGCGCCAATCAACTGCGACAAGACAGACGATCCCGCGATGGTCGAAATGCTTTTAATTAAGTTCATGATTTCTGCTTTGGCATAATTAATTCATTGGTACCACGTTCGGGTAAGCGTCTGCCTTCCTGGGTTTCCAGATTCTCTTCCTGCACCTGATTGAGCACGACGGCAACAGGATGCTTTTGAGAACCGGTCAGGCGGGTATACGTCTCGGTCACAGCCCCTGACTGCTCACCGGCTTTAACGACCAGTAGCGTCACATCGCTGTGCGGTTGCAGCAGTAAGACATCCTGGGCCACTTCAAGCGAAGGCATATCGATAATCACCGTGTGCCAGTGTTGGTGTAGCGTCTCCAGCAAAGGAGGCAGGCGGTCTGAAGTCAGCATCAGCAACGAGGAGTCGCGAAGTACGCCCCGGGGGAGAAAATCAATATTTTCACCGAGACTGACTACCGCTTGCTCAACCTGACTTTCACCATACAGACACTGAGCAAAGCCCAGTTTGTGTGACGGGTCCTGAAGCGGCTCGAGACAATTGAGACCGACCAACAATGTTTTGTGCGCTTTACTCGCCGAGCGCGCCAGGAGGTCGGCCATCAGGCTGCTGCCATCGCCAGGATTGACGGCAGTGACCACCACAGTCAGCGGTTTATTGTCGCGATGCTCTAAGGTCATGCGCAGACTGTGAAGCATGTCGGCATACAACAGGTCATTGAATGCGTGCTGGCTGACTTTACCGGGTGGTAGAAGGGGAAATTCACCGTTGGCCACAAGCCCTGCTTTTCCTCTCAACTCACTGATTGAGTGGATGGTTTTGTCCAGCGCGGTGGAGATAATCAGGTACATGATATACATCCCCACCGACAGGATGGACATCATGACTATTAGCATCGAACGCTTCGGTTTCGATGCAGCGAGAGGGGGCGTGGCAGGGTCGTAAATCTGCTCGTCAGCCACGGAAAAACTCTCCGATAACATTTGCTCGTTGACGCGTTGATACAGTGATTTATACAGTTCTTCTGTTTTATCGAGAGCCGTCTGCAACGTGTTGTAATGGTCGCGTTTGGCAGCCAATTGTTGAAAATTACCTTTCTGCTCATCGAGCATTTTTTGATAGCGCTGTTCATCATCAAGTGCAATCTGGTATTGCTGCTGTATCCCGTTTCGCAGTTCACTCACCACTTGCCCAATCTGTCCGTTGATGGCTTGCAGTTGTGCTTGCGCCTGGCGATATTTCGGGTGGTTCGGTCCATAATGTTTGGCCGCATCGGAGAGTGAACGTTTCGCCTGGGTCATTGCGATGCGTAAATCCTGGATTTGCGGATGGCCAGAGATGTCCGGCAGTGAGATGACTTGTTCGGCGGTTTTTCCCTGCTGCTGGCGAACTTTGTCCCATATCGCCTCGGCTTGCATACGTCGCTGAGTGGCATCCGCCAGATGGTTGGTGACGATACCTAATTGCTCTGTTTCATACCCATCGACACCGCGAAAGGTCAACAGCCCCGCTTGTTTGAGGTAGGCATCAATATCAGCCTTCTGTTTCACCATTTTTTCTTGCAGCTCGGTCATCATCTTTTTGTTCCACTGCTGTGCCTGAAGCAGCGTTTTCTGCTTTTGGTGCAGACTGTAGTCGATGAAGGCCTGAGCGATCCCGTTCGCGACATCCGCCGCTTTCTGTGGCGATCCGGCTTCAAGAGTGACAGAAACCAGCTGTGTCGAACGCACACCTGAAATGGAAAGGTTACCCTGTAAGGTGCGAACAGCATTATCGAGGCGGGCGCTGGCATCACCTTCGCTTCCGCCATTAAACTCAGGATCTTCATCGAGTTTCATGGCTTTCGCTGCCGCTTGCAGCACAACCCGTGATCCCATCAGGGCATATTTGGTTTCATAGTAATCGCTACGCGTGGAATCATAGTTTTCCAGACGCGGGAGGGGGGTGATATCCGCCGGTTGCGCCTTGAAAAGCACCGTGGATGTCGCGGTGTAGCGTGAAGGCATAAAGCGCGTGAATATGAAGGCTGCGGTCGCGGTAACGAGCAACACAACGAAACACCAAATCAGCTTGCGTTTGATTTTGTTGATGTACGGTCCAAAATCAATGAAGCCTTCTTTGTTAACTCCATTACCAACGAGTGAAATAGCCATTTCAGAAGAAACTCATGCCAATGATTACGGTATCTCCAGCTTCAACAGCGGAGTCGAGGGCAACATTATTCAGCAGCTTGCCGCTGACGGCTTGGCGGATGCTGATATCGTGATGATCGGCGCGATCGGTAAAACCACCGGCCAGGGCAATCGCTTTTTCTGCGGTTAAACCCGGCTCCCAGGCGTAGCCATCCGGTTTTTGTACCTCACCCAACAGATATATCTTGCGAAACTCGCTGACGCTGACGGTCACCATGGGTGCTTGCAGATAATCACCCCGTAAGCGGTCGGCGATGTCGTTCCCGACCTCATCAGCGGTTTTTCCCTTTAGGGTCACTTTGCCGATATAGGGATAATTGATGCTGCCGCTACTATCCAACTTAAAGCGCATGGAAATATCCTGTTCACCTGAGACCGTAATGTTGATCTCATCCCCCGCGTCGAGGTGATAAACGGTTTCTGGCGGCGTTCTGACGGTTTGAGGCGGGCTTGAGCATCCGGCCAGTAAAATCGCCAGTAGCGGGAGAAATGCCATTTTTGCGCGTTTCAGGATCATATCTGTACCTGTGTCATAAAAATGATGGCCGAATCGTCATATCCCAATGTTCGATCGACTTCGCGGTCGGCGTTCGGACCAATGAAGAAGGCATCCTTCTCTTTGTTCGAATGCAGCGTATTCTTCTGAAGCTTCAGCTTGAAATTAATTGAGGGGCGAAAATCGTAGTTGAAGGTAAGAGACAGCAAATTCTTACGGTCTTTTCTGCCGCTGGACTGATTTTTGTAATTCTCTGTAATATAAGAGTAATCAATAATGGTAGAGAGGCGATCAACCCACCAGTGGTGTTCCCAGGCAAGACCGTTATTGGTTACCCGGACATAACCCCCGGCATCCGTCGGATCCTTGATAAGTTGGGAGCTGTGAAGCTTTAGCGTTGATTGCTTCACTGGCTTCCACGTCGCATTGATATTCCAGTTCAATCCGCTGAAAAGTTGGGCATCAGGGTTATTGATAAACCCTTTGTACAGCCACGCCACGTTGGCATCAATTTCACTTTTTCCGCTAAGTTTATTTTTCATTCCCACCACCAGATAGTATTCATTACTGTCTTTTTGCGGGTTCAGCTCGTAACGACGCTGGTTGGTAATAAAGCTGTAGCGATAGCGTAGATTTTTCGATTTTTGGTCAAATATCTCCGCGACCAGGCTGTTTTCGTGCCATTCCTGATCCAGCATATAGCGATAGAAATCGTCATCGGCATTCTGGATACCCTGCAGGTTGCGAAAGCGTAACTGCTTGTACTGCAAGGCTAACTCAAACTTTCCGCGTCCTTCTGGTGCGCCGTAATGATAACGGGCTTCACTATTGAGAAAGCGTGTGGCGATAGGTTGGTTAATCCCAAATTGTTGGTATTGCTCTGGCAAAAAACCTTCAGTGGTGTCTTTGCCGCGCTCCTCGTGGCCTAGCGTTTCATCCAGGTCCAGGGAGAAACCCTGCTTTTGACCAAAGCGCCAGTCGCCTTTGAACATCAGGAAATGGTTGCTACGGTCATCGGCTGAATCACCGTTGTAACGGCGATAATCCCCCGAATACATCAACAGATAATGGTCTTCATAGCGCTGGCCAATCATTTTGAGCAGCGGAGTCAGTTGCTGATAACCGGCTGCAATGGCGTTGCTTTCTTTATGCTGCAACGTGACGTTATCGTTGTAACCCACGTCATAACCCACCTGGCTCTCAAAATCGATGCCAGCAACACCCGTGTGCTGTTTCCCTTGCAGGTCCGCATATACGACAGGCATATACAGCAGACCGGCCAGAAAGAGGAACTTAGAAAGCATTCTTTCCTACAAACCCGCGGAAGAAGGTCAAGATCACGATTTTGACATCGAGACACAGTGACCAGGATTTAATGTATTCAAGATCGTACTGGACGCGTTTTTCCATTTTATCCAGGGTATCTGTTTCCCCTCGAAAACCATTGATTTGAGCCAGTCCGGTGATGCCTGGCTTCACTTTGTGGCGAATCATGTAATTCTCAACTAAGCGACGATACTCTTCATTATGTGCCACTGCGTGAGGGCGAGGGCCGACGATAGACATTGTGCCTTGCAGGACATTAAAAAATTGCGGTAACTCATCCAGTGACGTTTTGCGCAGAAACGCGCCAAAGCGAGTGATTCGAGGATCGTCTCGCGTAGCCTGGGTGACGACGCTGCTGTTTTCCATCACATTCATCGTCCGGAATTTCCATATTTCAATTTCTTTGCCATTCAGTCCGTAACGGCGTTGCTTAAATAACACCGGCCCAGGCGATGTTAATTTAATGCCAATAATTGCAAACAGCATTAAGGGTAAGCTTGCCAGCGTAAACAACGCCCCCAAAACAATATCTTCAAACCGTTTGATGAGTGCACCTTCATCCTCAAAGGGAGAGGTGAATATGCTGATAGTCTGAATGTTACTCAGCATTCGCAGTTGTGATATATGCGAGCTATAAGAAATAAGATCCGGTACCAGGAAAACATCGACCGTAGAATCTGAAAAATCATCTAACAGTTGACGAATGCGTGCCTGGGCAACCATCGGCAGCGCAATATAGACTTCATCAACTTTGCCCTCTTTTGCCAGTTGGAGTAAATCCCGTGAAGTGCCTGCATATTTGACGTTAACAAAGCGGCTATCTCGGCTGAGTTGACGATCCTCGTAGAAACTAATATCAAGATTGGAGTCGAGATATTCCTTTCGCAGGGCTTGTTCAATCGCCAGGCCTGGATGGGTTATCCCGAAGATGGCAACGTTGATAGATTTCGGGATCAGGAAGTGCGATACCAAAAGACGTAAAGAGAACAGGAAAATGAACAATAATATCGAGGATTTTGACAGGGTCACCGCCAGTGAAATAATGTCAAGCTTCGCATTCTGATCCAGAATGAATATAATGGTGGAATAAATTGAAAGTGTCAGGGCTGCTGAAATAGCAACGCTAAAGATAAGCTGAGTTGACTTTCTGATACCATTTTTATGCAGTTGTACAGTTGATGTCTTATTCAGTGATCCTAACGTAATGAATATTAATGAATATATTAATCCGACCAGTAACTGGGTTGGGTATGGATATGAGGAAATGAATTTCACGTAAATAAAACAAAAGCCATTAATGATAATGAAATCAAATAGCGTTAATACGTTGTTGTAGCGAGAGTTAAAGATTTTAATTTTTTTTATTGGCATGCCACAACTCGTAGAAAGTAAGTTATTAAATAAGAATATGACTCTGTATTTTATAATTAGCAGGGGTGACCGTCTATGCATACACGGTTTATTATTAAATTTACGATTGTGCGTTCATAGCGTGGGAGGGGGAAAGGGCGCTGCGAATCTACTTATTGAAACAGGAAATAACCCATGAAATTCATTGGATAGAAGACGCCAATAAGCAAAAAGCCCGTTCAGTTTCCTGAACAGGCTTCTTTAATATGGCTCCTCTGACTGGACTCGAACCAGTGACATACGGATTAACAGTCCGCCGTTCTACCGACTGAACTACAGAGGAATCGTGTGAACGGGGCGAATAATAGCGATGCCAGAGCAGCATGTCAAAGCCTGTATGCACTCCGTAGGTTTGATTGCTGACAATTTCAGCAAAATGCACGTAATTGTCGAAAATTAGCACAATGCGCACTGTGTTGGTGCAACTCGTCCCTTGATGGGGCATAGCGCCATCCGCTGACGGGTTACTAAAAGCGACGGAATTATTAGAATCTCTTATTCCGCGGCCTGTGTGGGCCTTCTTGTCCGGTTGGTCAAAAACTGGCAAGCATATTGCAACTCCTCCGACAACTGAATCGCCGGCGTTGGCACTGGCATCCCGAACTGGAGGCAAAATGAACTTAAGACGACTGAAATACTTCGTAAAAATCGTCGATATCGGTAGCCTGACTCAGGCTGCTGAGGTGTTGCACATCGCTCAGCCCGCATTAAGCCAGCAGGTGGCTACGCTGGAAGGTGAGATGGATCAGCAACTCCTTATCCGCACCAAACGGGGAGTCACGCCGACGGAGGCCGGTAAAATTCTCTATACCCATGCGCGGACTATTTTGCGTCAGTGCGAACAGGCGCAGATGGCGGTGTGTAATATTGGCCAGACCCTAAGCGGCCAGGTGTCTATTGGGCTCGCCCCGGGCACCGCCGCGTCGTCGATCACTATGCCGTTGCTTCAGGCGGTGCGTAACGAATTACCGGAAGTCACGGTCTATCTGCATGAAAACAGCGGCACTGTGCTGAACGATAAACTGTTGGGTGGGCAGCTCGATATGGCGGTGTTGTATGAGCGTTCACCGGTGGCTGGGATCACCAGCCAGCAATTGCTGAAAGAGGATTTGTGGCTGGTCGGCACCCGTGATTGTCCTGGACAGAGCGTGGACCTGGCGGCGATTGCTGAAATGAATCTTTTCCTGCCGCGCGATTACAGCGCGGTGCGGGCGCGGGTCGATGAAGCCTTTTCGCTGCGCCGCCTGACGGCGAAAATTATCGGCGAAATTGAATCGCTCTCTACCCTGACCGCCGCCATTGCCAGCGGAATGGGTGTGACGGTGCTGCCGGAATCTGCCGCGCGTTCGCTGTGCGGTGCGGCTAACGGCTGGATGGCGCGCATCACCACGCCGTCCATGAGCTTACCGCTGTCGCTGAACATGTCGGCTCGCGGCTCGTTGTCTCCGCAGGCTCACGCGGTGAAAGAGATTTTGATGTCGCTGGTCAGCCGTCCTTCGCTTGAGAATCGCGAACTGCTGATGGTCAGCTAAGCGTTATGCTTTAAATGCATAAGTTGCGGGTTTTTATTATTTGTTCCCCAGAGGCGCAGACTCTAACAATAGCGTTATATCTGCAGGCCTCTGGAGGAAAGGGTGAATTTCCAGCAACTCAAAATTATTCGCGAGGCGGCGCGGCAGGATTACAACCTGACCGAAGTCGCCAACATGCTTTACACTTCGCAATCTGGCGTTAGCCGGCATATTCGCGAGCTGGAAGAAGAGCTCGGTATCGAGATTTTCATCCGTCGCGGCAAGCGGCTGCTCGGGATGACCGAGCCCGGCAAAGCGCTACTGGTGATTGCCGAGCGTATCCTCAACGAGGCGAGCAATGTGCGCCGTCTCGCCGACCTGTTTACCAATGACGCTTCCGGCGTGTTGACCATCGCCACCACACATACCCAGGCACGCTATAGCCTGCCGCCGGTGATCAAAGCCTTCCGTGAGTTATTCAAAGAAGTCAGGCTGGAACTGATTCAGGGCACGCCACAGGAAATCGATGCGTTGCTGCATAACGGCGGGGCGGATATCGGCATTGCCAGCGAGCGGCTGAGCAATGATTCAACCCTGGCGGCGTTCCCATGGTTCCGCTGGCATCACAATCTGCTGGTGCCGGAAGGGCATCCTTTGACCCAAACTGTGCCGCTAACGCTGGAAGCCATTGCCCGTTGGCCGCTGATCACTTATCGCCAGGGCATCACCGGGCGGTCGCGCATCGACGAAGCGTTTAATCGCAAAGGGCTGGTGCCGGATATCGTGCTGAGCGCGCAGGATTCTGATGTGATCAAAACCTACGTCGAACTCGGGCTGGGGATTGGGCTGGTGGCTGAACAGTCTGGCGATAGTCAGGAAACAGGTCGCTTAACCCGGCTGGATACCCACCATCTGTTTGATGCCAACACCGTCTGGCTGGGCCTGAAGCGCGGTCAGCTGCAGCGCAACTATGTCTGGCGTTTCCTGGAGCTGTGCAATGCGGGCTTGTCGGTCGAGGAGATCAAACGGCAGGTGATGGAGCCGGAAGAAGTGGCGATTGATTATCAAATCTAAAAAAGCAAAAAGCCCGCTTATGGACTGCATCCCACGACAGTAGACAAATTCTGTCCTCACGATGAGGCCTGTTCAAAGGCCTCCGGACTGACGCCGCCGAGATGACTGTGGCGCCGGGACCGGTTATAGAAGACTTCAATGTAATCGAAGATATCCGCCCGGCAGAAGCGCTGCCAGTCGTCACTGCCGTACTGGCTACCTTGATCGCTATGTAAGATGACCTCGCCGTCCGGTTTTCGACGCCAGACGGCCATCATCAGCGCGTCGAGTGCAAGTTCGCGTAAGAGAGTGGGCTTCATCGACCAGCCGAGCACGTTACGGGCGAAGAGAACGATAACCACCGCCAGATACAACCATCCCTGCCAGGTGCGGATATAAGTAATATCGGTAACCCAGACCTGATTGGCCCGGACAACGGTAAACTGCCGCTGCACGCGATTAGGGGCAATCACTGAAGGCCGGCCAGAGATACGACGCGGTGCTTTATAGCCTCGTA
>Ga0160437_1000475_pt1 | contig 20952 bp, 12 predicted proteins | sample HID1975I_E0MG_FD_108227 | JGI IMG/M metagenome (GOLD analysis project Ga0160437, IMG submission 108227) | Enriched soil microbial communities from UW Madison campus, WI, USA - HID1975I_E0 MG | ecosystem: Environmental > Terrestrial > Soil > Unclassified | place: USA: Madison, Wisconsin... | reverse complement strand
GTGACCGGTCCCTCGCCACCGTCGCTGCCGGCCGGGCGGGTGGTGTAATAGGCCGTCGCGCGGGTATGGCCGGTGAAGAGCAGGCGGTCCACCTTGCCCCGGAACACCAGCCTGGTGGACCAGTCGCGGGTGGAGGCCGTGCGAATGCCTTCCGCCGTCAGGTAGACCATGCGGTCCCCGCCGGGCGTGAAGGCGTTGTAATTGAAGTAGAGGCCATAGACGCCGGGCCGGTCGTCCACCCGGACGATGCGGTGCCCGGTGACCGGATCGACCCATTCGCGCGGGCCGGGTCCAGCCGATCCCGATCCCGATGCTGGCGCTGACGCCGCGAATATCAGGGCGGCGCCCGCTGCGCCCGCCACGAGTGCCGACAGGGCTCTGTTCATCCTCATCTCCGTTCCATTTTGCGAAATGGAATACCGGATATCGGGATCATGGCAAGCGTCGCGCCGGTGAGAGGCGGGCCGAAAGGGGTCCGGCCCCGGTCGTATTTGGGGACGACCGGGGCCGGAGGCTGGGCGGAAGGAACGCCGTGCGCCTTGGGGGCGCGGGGTTGGGGTGGGGCGGCGTTCCTTGCGCGGCGGTCCGGACCGGCTGGGGCGCCGGTCCGGTGGCCGTTTCCAGCCTTGCTCAGGCGCGGGCGATCACCAGCCGATGGTGACCGATCCGCGCAAGGCGAGGTCGACATGGCCGTGGCGATCCTCGGCCGAGAGTTCGCCGCCCATGGTCAGGCCCAGCGTGCCGCCCACCGCGCGCAGGCGGGCGAACCAGCCGCTGGTGGCCTCGTCGCCGTCGAGCGTGAAGTTCTGGCCACCGGCGAAGTGGGCGGTGGTCGATCCGATGCCGCCGCTGACGATTTCGCGCCAGCCGCCTTCGGTCTCGACGCGGAACCAGTTCTCGTCGCGGCTCTGCATGCCCATGAAGTCGATGCCGAGGGTCAGGCCGCCGTTGACGCCCAGTTCGTCACTGGTGCGCGAGGCCACCGTGAGGTCGAGCGCCTTGCCGCCGCCGTTCTCGGTATAGCCGTCTTCCTTCAGGCGCACGTAGTCGACCGAGACGGCGGGACGGTAGAAGAAGTGGCTGCCGCCGCCCTCCCACGAGGCGCCGCCCGCTGCGGTCACGAACGTGCCGTTCCACTTGCCCTTGATCGTGCGGTTGACGTTCTCGGTACCGATCGCGCCGATGAACTGGCGCTCGCTGTCGTAGTTCGAACGGCCAACGGAGGCGCGGCCGAAGCCCTGGACCGCGCCGAACTGGCCGCGCCAGTGACCGGCGAATTCGAACGAGTTCGACTTGATCTCGCTGGTGCCGCCGCTGGTGTGGCGGTTCCACAAGTACGAGAACGTGCCGCCGAACCGGCCGAGCCCGGTGAGGTACTCCGCGCCCAGCGACATGGCGTAGCCTTGCAGGTTGTAGGCCGCGGTGCTGCCCGCGTTCTTGTCGCTGCCCCAGAACGAGAGGTTCATCGTCGTGCTGAACCGGCCTTCGCCCCAGACCGGGTTGACCGGGTCCATGAGCTGGCGCGCGAGCGTGCGTGCGCCGAGGCTGATGCCTTCGAACGCACCGCCCGCATGGTCGGGCAGCATCTGGCCCACGCTCTGGCGGAACTGGTCGCCATTGGTGATGCCCAGGAACACGTCCTCGATCTTCTCGTCCTGGCTGAGAGCCGTGAAGATCGCATTGTAGGCCGTCGCCTGCGAGCGGTTGAGGCCTAGTTCGGCCACGGTGCGGCGGGCAATGTCCACCACCAGGGTATTGGCGGCGGCGGTATCGTTCAGCGTGGCCTTGAACATGTAGGGCACAAGATCGGTCGCGGCCTTCAGCGTGTCGCGGCCCTGGATCGTGCCGGCAGTGAGCACCTGGTAGCTGCCTTCGGCGGTCGAGACGTCGGCCAGCTTGATCGAGAGCTTGGCCCCGTCCGCGAAGGAGGCGGTACCGGCGACGTTATAGGCCGAGCCCTGGCCCGGTGCCTTGTTCAGCGTCACCGCGAGGACGCCGTCCTTGCCGACTTCGAGGGACCCGATCGAGGCCGGCGTTTTCACGTCGAGCGTGCCGCCGGTGATCTTGACCGCGAGATTGCCGGCATTCGCCAGCGCGCCCGAGAACACCGAAGTGCCGGCAAGGGCAAGCGTATCGGTGCCGCCGCCGAAGTCCGCCGTGCCGACGAAGCGCGACGATCCCGCCAGGGTCATGCTGTCCGACCCGGCGCCGAAAGTGACATTGCCGGTCTGCACGGCGTCCCCCGAAAGCGAGAGGGTATTGTTGCCGCTGCCGAACGCGACGTTGCCGGTCACCGTGCCGTCGGCGATGTCGACCACGTCGTTGCCGCCGCCCAGCAGGATGTCGCCGACGATCGAGGGGGCGGTGAAGCCCGCGCCCACCTGGGTCTGCTTCACCGTCACGCTGCCGGCCGCCCTGGAGAGGTCGATGGCGATGTTCCTGCCCGATCCCGCCTTGGCGCCGGTGGCCGAGATGGCGCCGCTGTTCTCGACGAGGGCCAGCGTGCCGCTGGCATCGCTGATGGCGGTGGCCGAACCGTTCTCGTTGACCGCGGCTGCCTTGATCGTGCCGGAGTTGCGCAAGATGGGGAGGCTGGCGCCGGCGTCGATGCGGACGGCGACGGCCTGGGCGCCCGAGGCGCTGATGGTGCCGGCGTTCTGGATCAGCGGCGTGCTCGCCCCCGCGCCGAGGCGCAGGGCGGTGGCGGCGGCGTCCTTGGAAGTCGCGGCGACCGAGCCGTTGATGCCGATGCCGCCCGCGATGGTGACGTTGCCGCCAAGGCCGCCGATGGCCAGGCCATTGCCGTCGATGCCGGTGTAGAGGCCGTGCCCTTCGACGGTGCCGTCGATCTGGAGGCCGTACTTGCTGGCCGTGGCCGCAACCGGGCCGATGGCGATATCCCTGCCGGCCGCGCCGATCATCATGGCTGGCGCCTTGCCGTAGCTGGAGACCTTGGCCGCGCCTTCGGTGGCGTCGGGAATGCCGTCGCCATCCTCGTCGGCATTGTTGGGATCGCTGTCCTTGGGCGCCACGGCCAGGACGATGCCGCCGGTCACATTGCCCGCAACGACGATCGCGGAGCCGCCCTGAAGCAGGTCGTCGGCGTCGAGCTTGGAAGGATCGGCGGGCGGGGTGGGATAGCGGTAGCCGGTCGAGACGATCGAACCCTGCACCACCATCGCGCCGTTGACGTCGCCGCCGAACTGCGCGCCGATGGCGTTCTTGCCTTGGGCCTGGACCGAGCCGGCGAGGCGGACGTTGCCGTCGATCTGGCCGGTCTTCACGCCGATCGCGTTGTCGCCCAGCACGCTGGTCTTGCCGTCATGGGTGAAATTGCCGGTGAGCTTGCCGCCCAGCGAAACGCCTGCGGAATCGTTGCCCTCGATGGTGATCGTGCCGCTCTGGGTGATCTTGCCGATGTGATCGCCTTCGGTGCGGATGCCGATCCTGTTCGAGCCGAGCGCGAAGGGACCGTCGAGATCGCCGTCCTTGTCGTCGTCGGTCGGGGTATAGGGCTCGTCCAGCGTGATCGTGCCGGTGTTGACGATGTCGCCCGTGGTCCCGGCATTGGCGACGATGCCGCGCGCGCCGTTGGCATTGGTGACGGTCAGGGCGCCGGCATTGGCGACGTTGTTGTTGCTGTCCATCGTCACGGCCGTGCCGCCGGTCAGCACGACCGAGCCGTCCTTGGTCACGTTGATCGCGTCGGCCGCACCGGCCTTGATCGTCGAGGTGAGCAGCGGCGTGGTCTTCTTGGTCGTCACGTCTTCGGCGTGGGCGGCAGTCGCCAGTGCGAAAAGCGCGGTGGAAGCAAGCAGGTAGCGAGGCATCTTCGTCCCTTCAGGTCGTATTGACACCTGAGACGGAGACACTCGCCGGCAGCCTTGGAAAAAAGTTTCACTTCCCGTCTGCGCTTGCCCCGCCCGTCAGCAGGGAATGCGGGAATCCGGCGATGGCCGGTGCGCGGATCGTGTGGTCAGAACCGCGCGTCGAGACCCAGGCGCAAGGTGCGCGGACGCAGCGGCGTCACCTGCTCGCGGCCGGTACTGAACGGCGTGCCAAGCGAGAAGCGGTTGCCCTGGACATCGGCGAGGTTGGTCACGCTCAGGGTGAGGCCGTAAGCAGGCGTGCCGAAGCGCATGTCGAACCCGCTGTCGACGTAGTTGCCCTGGGGTGCGCCCAGTTCCGGCCCGATGCCGAGGCGCGAGCGGCCGATGTAATTGACCCAGCCGTTGGCGTTGATCGCCCAGTCTCCGTCCCGGAACCCGCCAAGCTCATGCGTCCATGCCAGGGCCGAGTGGCCGGCGAACCGGGCGATGTTCGGCACCTGCATGCCCCGCGCTGACACATAGCGCAGGACGTCCGCCCGCGACAGCGTAGCCGCTGCCAGGCCGACCGGCGCCAGCACGTATTGCACCAGCGCCGCGGACGGTTCGTCCACTTTGCTCTCGTTCCAGGTCGCGCCCAGTTCCACGCGCAGGCCTGGCGCGAGCAGCACGCCGCCCGAGATGCTGGCGGACCAGACGCGGCCGTCGCCGATGTTCGCCGTGCTGGGCAGGCCGGAGCCGTCGATGAAGTCTGCCTGGATGTCCCGCCAGCGCGTGTAGGAAAGGCTGAGCGCCATGTCGAACGGGCTGGCGCCGGCGCGGCCGTGGCGGGCACCGACTTCGAACGTGCCGGTGCGGTCGCTCTGGAAACGGCGCACGGCATTGCTCTCGATCGCGAAGCCGCCGGGGCGGAAACCTTCCTGGTAGCGCAAGTAGAGCGAATCTTCCGGCGAGAAACGGGCGTTCAGCGCGAAGGAGGGCAGGAAAGTGCTCATCGTGCGCTTTGCCGTCACGCCCGAGGCGGCGAGCGCCATGGTGGTGGCCATGGCGATATCCTCCCCGTCGCCGCCGAGCCGCGAGCGGGTGAGGCGGCCGCCGCCGGTCGCCGTCAGCGGACCGGCCAGATGCAGGCTGGCCTCGCCGTAGAGCGTGAATTCGTCGATGGTGTTGCGCACCCCCGTCGCTGCCTTGCGCACCGAGAAGGCCGGGCTCTGGAAGTCGCGATTGAGGGTGGTGCGGTTGTGGGTGTAGCTGGCGCCGAGCAGCCAGCCGAAGCCGTGCCGCTCGCTCTGCCAGAGGCGCGTCTCGTGCACGATCATGCGGGTATCGTTGGTCTGCGAGAACAGGCGCGGATCGCCGCCGGGCTCGCTGGCGTCATAATGCTCGTGCAGGTCCTGCGCGACGATCCCGGTGGTCGACCGCAGATTCACCGCGCCGATCCGGCCCGAGATCACGAACTGGCCGAGGGCATAGTCCGCCCTTGAGCCTTCAGGCACCCGCGCCGAGCTTTCCAGCGGCTTGCCGTCCCGGTCCGCATATTGGCTGTCGTCGGCCTCGGTGGTCTGGGCCAGCGCTAGCAGGTCCATCGTCCAGTCGGGCGCGATCCGGGCGCGCAGGGCCACTTTGCCGCCCAGCACGTTGGAACGGTTGACGTTGGTGCGGCCGAGCAGTGGCTTGTCGATGTACCCGCCGGAGCTGGAGCTGTCCAAGGTGGCGCGCAGCGCCACGCTCTCGCCCGCGAGCGGCAGATTGACCGTTGCACTGGCATCGGCACCGGGCGTGCCGTGCTGCGTCAACGAGCCGCCCAGGATCACCGTGCCGCCCGTTTCCCCCATGACCGGGGCATGAGGCACCAGACGGATGATCCCGCCCAGGGATCCGGCGCCGTAGAGCGTGCCCTGCGGTCCTTCGAGCACTTCCACGCGGGCAAGGTCGGACAGGCGAAGGTCCGGGTCCGGCGCATTGTAGGTCAGCCGCATGTCGCCCAGGTACTGGCCGACGGTGGCCTGGGTCGGGCCGGTGAAGCTGGAATCGGCGATGCCGCGGATGAACAGCTTGTTGCGCCCGCTGCCGAGATGGGTCGAGGACACGGTCGCCAACTGGCGGGTCAACTTCTCCGTCCCGCCCACGCCGCCCGATTCCAGCGCCTTGCCGTCAAGGATCGCGAGTTGGCCGGGCACGTCCTCCACCCGCAAGTCGCGCTTGGTGGCCTGGACGACGATCGGCTCGCCGCGCGTTTCGACAGGGGCGGAGGGCGCTGCGGTTCGGGCTGCCTCGCGCGGCGGGCGGGCGAGGGGCGCTGCGGGCCGCGCGGCTTCGAGCCGCCAGGCCGAGGGACCGACCGGAACGGCGCGTGCCCCGGCCGCGCGGGCAAGCCGGTTCAGCGCCTCGGCCACGGGCATGCGCCCCCGCAGTGCGGGGATCGGGCGGCGGGCAATCGCCGGATCGGCGATGACGATGCTGGTGCCGGTCTGGCGCGCCAGTTCGACGACGGCTTCGCTTGCCGTGCCGGCTCGCGTCAGCACCTCGGCATCGCGCGCCAAGGCGGTCGCAGGCATGGCCGCGAGGGCCGCCAGAAGCCACGCCGCACCCTTCACGATCAGCGCACGCCGATCACCCAGCGCGGATCGGCGCCGTCCGGCCTTTCGGCGCGGACCTCGACGCCGAGCAGCGGGCCGAGGGCGGCAGGGTCCTTGCGCAGCGGTGCCACCAGCAGCGAGCCCGAAACCTGCCGCTCGGCGCTGCCGGGCGCCACGCGGTAGTCCACGCCGGTCGCGCGGGCGAGATCGGCGGCCACGGCGCCGAGCGCGGTATCCTGGAAGGTCACCCGCCCGCCCCGCCATTCGCCCACTTGCTCCGGCGCGATCTTGCCCAGCGTATAGTCGCCGGACCGGCCGCGCCGCTGCAGGATCTCGCCCGGGGCGATGCGCAGGTCCTGCGCTTGGGGATTGAACTGCACGGCGCCTTCCGACACCGCCACGCTGAGGTCGCCGGTCTGGCTGCGCACGTCGAAGACGGTGCCGACGTCGACGAGGGTGTCCTTGCCCACGGTCACGCGGAACGGCCTGGCCTCGTCGTGGCGGACGGTGAAGAGCGCCTGGCCGCTTTCGAGCCGGGCGAAACGCGGGTCCTTGCGGTCGAACGCCATCGCGGTGCCGCCGGCAAGATCCACCCGCGTCTGCGCGTCGAGCACGACGGTGCGGACCTGGCCCGGTGCGGTCTCGATCCGGTAGAGGTCGCGGCTGCCGGCCTGCCACGTCCACAGGCCCGCGACGAGCGCCAGCGACGCGGCCAGCGCGCCGCCGATCCACGGCCGCGCCGACCGGCGCGGTGCGGCGCCTGTCGGAACGGGCGCTTCGCCCCCATCGTCATTGGCCGGCGCGGCGGCGGCGATCAGTTCGGTCCCGTCCAGAACGGACGCGGCGATCCGGTCGTAAGCGGCGGCATGGGCGGGGTTCTTGTCGAGCCAGCGCGTGAAGCCTTCCCAGTCCTCGAAGGCCGGATCGCCGGCGCGCACGGCCCAGTCGAGCGCCTCGGCCCGGATCTTGTCGTCTTCACTCATCGCGCGCTCCTTCTGCGGCGAAGACGGAGACGATGGGCGACGGCCTTGTTGTTCCGAGGCTGCCGGTGCCAGGCCTTTCGGTCTCAGGCCTCATCGCTGCGTTCCTTCCATTGGGCGAGCGCCCGATAAGCGATGCGCAAGTCGCTTTCCACGGTGCTGACGCTGATGCCGAATGCGGCCGCGATCTGCTTTTGCGCCATGCCGTCTATCCGGTGGCTGCGGAAAATGGCCGAGACGCGCGGGCCCAGGCTTTCGAGCAGGGAGAGCACGCGCCCGGCTTCCTGCGCGGCGGCAAGGCGGCGTTCGGCGGAAGGTTCGGGCGAGGCGCCGGCGTCGTCTGCATTCGCGTCCGTCCAGTCGCGCTCACGTGTGCCGGATTGCCGGGCGGATCGGAAGCGGTCGATCATCAGGAGGTCGGCGGTGCGGAACAGATAGGAGAGGGGCGAGGCGACAGGGCCGGGGCTGCTGCGCGAGATCTTCAGCCACACTTCCTGGACGATGTCCTCCGCCGAATCCCCGGCGCCGCGCGCGCGCAGGAAGTGCAGCAGCTTGTCCCGATTCTCGAGAAAGGCGGCTTCCAGGCCCGATCGGGAGGGGGAAGGGGGTGAGGAGGGAGGCATGGTCGCGGTTTTCGCGGCGACAGATAGACTGTCCGCAGCCTCGGGGAAAGCCTCTGGCGCGCAAGGCCGGCGGGTGCGCGGCCCGGGCGCTGGGCCGTCCCGTCAGCGGTGCGCGGCGGCGGTGGCGCGGGATTGGATGGCGCGATCGGTGAACAGGGCCAAGGCCGCCATGGCGCCGCCGGTCAGGCCCGCGGTTCCCATGGCGATGATGACCGGCTGCGCCATGTCAGCGAAGCGGTTGGCGCGGTCGTGGAAGGGTTCGAGAAGGCGGGTCATGGCAGGGTCTTTCGCGGCGTTGGTGGCGGGATCTGTTTCCTCCGTTTCGGCCGTTCAGGGTATTGGGATAAGTTGGTTCGTCTTGTTCCAGTTTCTTGAAGGGTCGCGCCTTGCCTCACGTCGCCGGCGCTGCACGTCAACAGATGCGCGCATGTGTGCTATTGCAAGTCGATAGCAATAATAGTAGTCGCGCCGCTATGTTTGCCGCTGCTGCCTTGCTCCCGGTTCCGATCGATGCCTCCCGCGTCGCCGCACCCGTACGTGGCCGCAGCAGGCGTCTTTCATGCGGAGCGGCGCATGGTGCGGTGAGAGTATTCGCGCCGCAGGCCGCGCAATGTGCGGCACCGGCGTTCCCGGATGCCGGGCCAAGTCTGGCTTTCGGGCGTGAAAATGCAATTGCGTTGCAAGCCCGGCGAACCGGGCTACTAGGCGAAACCTCCAAGCCCATGATCCCTTTTCGCCTCTCCCGGCACCGGGCGCTTGCGCCTGCGATTGCATCTGCTATGCGCCGCCAGCGCGCGCATGGCGTGCGGAGGGGCGGCGGCTCAGTCGGTTCCGCAGCGATGCGGAATGCTTCCGGCCCCGCTGAAAGCCTTGACTCTGCGGGCTCGCGCCTGTTTGGGCCCACATGTGAGCTTAGCCACTCTACCACCCGAGGAATGAATTGATGAGCGACGGTCAGGCCGTGATGCCCACTCTTGAACCCACGACGGCCCTTTCGGTCGAGGAAGTTCTCAGCGTCCGCCACTGGAACGAGCACCTGTTCAGCTTCACGATGTCGCGCCCGGCATCGTTCCGCTTCCGCTCCGGCGAGTTCGTCATGCTCGGCCTCCAGGGCGAGAAGCGCCCGCTGCTGCGCGCCTATTCGATCGCCAGTCCTTCGTGGGCCGAGGAAATCGAGTTCCTCTCGATCAAGGTGCCGGACGGCCCGCTGACCTCGCGCCTGCAGCTCGTGCAGCCGGGCGACCAGATCTATCTCGGCCGCAAGCCCACCGGCACGCTCGTCACGGACGCGCTGCTGCCGGGCAAGCGCCTGTTCATGCTTTCGACCGGCACGGGCCTCGCGCCGTTCATGTCGCTGATCCGCGACCCGGACGTCTATGACCTCTATGACGAGATCGTCGTCGTCCACTGCGTCCGCCGCGTCAGCGACCTGGCCTACCGCGAGGAACTGGAAAGCCAGCTGGCCGAAGATCCGCTGGTGGCCGAGCAGGCGCTGGTGCAGCTGACATATGTGCCCACCGTCACGCGCGAACCCTTCCATACCAGCGGCCGCATCGGCGCCCTGGTGGAAAGCGGCCGCATGTTCGAAGGTCTGAAGGGCGATGCGCGCTTCAACCCCGAGACCGACCGCGTGATGCTCTGCGGCTCGATGGACATGATCAAGGACTTCTCGGCCGACCTCGAATCCTGGGGCTTCACCGAGGGTTCGAATGCCAAGCCGGGCGACTTCGTCATCGAACGTGCGTTCGTAGGTTAAGGAAGTCCCGGCTTCTTCCGTGGCTGTCACGCTTGGTCTATGATCGAGCGTGACACTTTACGGACGGCAGGGTGCTACCTATATACCGACCGGTATGAAATGTTCGGCCCCCACTACGACTCGCGGTCGTCCGCGTGAGTTCGACCCCGAAGAGGCGCTGACGGCGGCGCTTCGGGTGTTCTGGCAGCGCGGCTACGAAGGCGCGTCGATGGCAGAGCTGACCGAGGCCATGGGCATCACCAAGCCTAGCCTCTATGCCTGCTTCGGCAACAAGGAAGCGCTCTTCAAGAAGGCGCTCGACCTCTATGAGCGCGACAAGCTGGCCTATGTCGGCAAGGCGCTGGAAGCCGCCACCGCGCGCGGCGTGGCCGAGCGGCTGCTGGAAGGGGCGATCACCACCCATTGCGGCGGCAGCGATCCGCATGGCTGCCTGGGTGTGATGTCCACCGTCACTTGCACGATGGAAGACCCCTCGATCCGCAACTTCGTCACCGAACGCCGGATCGCCACCGAGGAAGCGCTCATCGAACGCTTCGAACGCGGCAAGACCGAGGGCGACCTGCCCGACACCGTCGATCCGCGCTGCCTGGCCCAATGCCTGACCACGGTGCTCCAGGGCATGTCCGTCAAGGCCCAGGGCGGTTCCTGTGCGCAGGAATTGAAGGGCGTCGTCGATACCTACCTGACGATGTGGCCGGGCCGTTAAGCGGCTTGAGCGCCGAATTCGCGCGCTTTCCCGGATCATCCTGAACGTGTGTCAGGATGACGCCGCGTAAACGGGCCCTCGAAAAAATCTCATTCAACCGGCGTTCAGGCCTTGAAATGAGCACTTTCGAACAAATCTTACCAAGCGGTACAGAAAGTCGCTTGACGGGATACTGCACCGCAATATATACCGCTTGGTACAGAACGAGGTAGCCCGACTCGCCGCTTGAGGGAGTAGCGGGGGCCAAGTTCCCAAGGGTCCGGTCAACCGGGCCTCCCCTCGGTGCCGCCTGTCCCCGCAGGTGACTCCTAGAATACGAACCTGTGCAGAAGACGTTTTCGGAAGTGCGATTCCGGGGAGTGTCCTTCTGCGTCCCAAGACTTTCCGACGCCCCTTGCGCCGGAGAACCCCGGCGCGCGCCCTTTTTCCCCTCCTGTCCCGAGGGCGCGTGCCGGGCACTTTCCAGGGAGCACGAATCATGGCCTTCATCGACTTTTCCGATGCGGCGCTCCAGGCGCTGCCCGTAACCCGCCCCATTCCCGAGACGCCCCTTGGCGCCGTGTCCGAAATCCTCTCGCGCTTCGAGCGCAGGATCGTCGAACTGGCGCGGGGAGATGGTCTCGAAACGCTCCGGCCGCAGCGCAAGCGCGGCTGGTTCGCCCGCCTGATCTTCGGCCCGCAGCCTCCTTCGCCCACCCTCGCCAACGAGGAGCTGGAAGCGCTGCGCCGCCTGGCGGTCCAGGCCTGGCACCATGGCTACACGCTGCCCGCTTCCGTCATGAAGGAAGCCCGCGCGGCCGGCCACAGCGAAGCCAAGATCGGCGCCGTCATCGATTTTATCGGGCGCTCCCGCGCCCCGTTCCGGAGGCTTGCCGCGTGAATTTCCCCGTATCCCCAGAAACCCTCGCCGCGGCGGAAGCGGAAGCCGAGCTTCCGCGCAGCCGTCCGCGAGGCCGCCCGTCCCGCGGGCGCCAGGCCGCCATTGCCGCCATCGCGCTGGTCGCGGTGGCGGGCATCGGCTGGAAAACCTTCAGCCACTCCGAAGCCGACGCGGCGCCGATGGCGCCTGCCGTCGTCCAGGCCGCCAATCCGCTGATGCGCGACGTGACCGAGTGGGACGACTATGTCGGCCGCTTCGCACCCAGCAAGTCGGTGGAAGTGCGCCCGCGTGTCTCGGGCGCGATCACGCAGCTGTTCTTCAAGGACGGCGATTTCGTCCGCGAAGGGCAGCCGCTGTTCACCGTCGATCCGCGTCCTTACCGCGCCTCGCTGGCCGAGGCGCAGGCGGAAGTGGCCTCCGCCCAGAGCGCTCTGGTCCTTGCCAAGTCCGACTATGCCCGCGTCGCCGGCTTGAAGGGTGACGAGGCCATGGCCGCCAGCGAGGTCGACCAGCTTCGCGCCAAGGTCCGCGCTGCCACTGCCGCGCTGGCAGGGGCCGAAGCCCGCGTGCGCCAGCGTTCGCTCGATGTCGAGTTCGCCACCGTCCGCGCGCCGATCTCGGGCCGCATCTCCGATCGCCGCGTGGACGTGGGCAACCTCGTCTCGGGCGAGAACGGCACCGGCGCCACGCTGCTGACCACGATCAACGCGGTCAGCCCGATCTACTTCACGTTCGATGCCTCCGAAGCGCTGTTTCTCAAGACCCAGCGCGAGAAGGCCGAGCACAAGGACGCCGCCAACGTCCAGGTCCGCCTCCAGGACGAGGCAGCCTATCGCTGGAACGGCAAGCTGGACTTCACCGACAACGGGCTCGACCCGCGCTCGGGCACTATCCGCGTGCGCGCCGTGCTCGACAATCCCGACGGCTTCCTGACGCCGGGCATGTTCGGCAACATGCGTCTGGCCGAAGGCGGCACGGTCAAGGCCATGCTGGTGCCCGACGATGCGATCCAGTCCGACCAGGCGCGCAAGGTGGTGCTGACGGTGGGCAAGGACAGCGTGGTGGCGGCCAAGCCGGTCGAACTCGGCCCGCTGGTGGACGGCCTTCGCGTCATCCGCTCGGGCCTTGCCCCCACCGACCGCGTCGTCATCTCCAACTACCAGGCCGCCATTGCCGGCGCCAAGGTCAATACCCGCCGCGGCCAGATCGCGGTGGACCCCAAGGCGGCTGCGGTCGTCTCTGGTCCCAGCGCGCCCGTTGCCGCGCAGGCCACGCTCGCCAACTGACATTCACCCATCGGGGGAGCGGTCCTCGACCTGAGTGACCGCTCCCCGTGACAGGGGCATATTCCCATGCGATTTTCCCGGTTCTTCATCGACCGGCCGATCTTCGCAGGCGTCATCGCGGTGATCCTCACCGTGGTGGGTGCGCTTGCGTTCTTCGGCCTGCCGGTCAGCCAATATCCCGACATCGTCCCCCCGACGGTGACGGTGACCGCCCAATATCCCGGCGCTTCCGCCGAAACCGTCGCCGACACCGTGGCCGCTCCGATCGAGCAGGAAATCAACGGCGTCGACGACATGCTCTACATGTCCTCGCAGTCGACCGGCGACGGCAAGGTGACCATCACCGTCACCTTCAAGATCGGCACCGACCTCGATGCCGCGCAGGTTCTCGTGCAGAACCGTGTCGCCATTGCCGAACCGCGCCTTCCCGACGCGGTGCGCGCGATGGGCGTGGTGACGCGCAAGACTTCGCCCGAATTCCTGATGGTCGTGAACCTGCAATCTCCGGACGGCACGTTCAACCGTGACTACCTGTCGAACTATGCCCTCACGCAGGTCAAGGACCGCCTCTCGCGCCTGAACGGCGTGGGTGACGTGCAGCTGTTCGGCTCGCGCGACTACGGCATGCGCATCTGGATCGATCCCACCAAGGCCGCCGCCATGAACCTGACCGCGGGCGAGATCGTCGCCGCGCTCAAGGCCCAGAACGTGCAGGTCTCCTCCGGTGCGATCGGCGCGCCGCCGTATGACCGGGGCAATGCCTATCAGGTCGGCGTCGAGATGCAGGGCCGCCTGACCACGCCCGAGCAGTTCGGCGACATCGTCGTGCGCACCGATGCCGAAGGCCGCCAGGTCCGCGTGCGTGACGTGGCGCGCGTGGAACTGGGCGCGCAGGTCTACACCACCAACACCTACCTTTCCGGCAAGCCCACGGTGGTGATCGCCGTGCTGCAACGCCCGGGCTCGAACGCGCTCGATGCCGCCAAGGCCGTGCGCGCCGAGATGGACGACGTGGCCACGCACTTCCCCAAGGGCCTCGAATACTCCGTCATCTACAACCCCACCGAGTTCATCGGCCAGTCGATCGACGCGGTGTACCACACCCTGTTCGAGGCAGTGATCCTCGTCGTCCTCGTCATCCTCGTCTTCCTCCAGAACTGGCGCGCGGCCGTCATTCCGATCATCGCGATCCCGGTCTCGCTGGTCGGCACCGCGATCATGCTGGCGGCGGTCGGATACTCGCTCAACAACCTCTCGCTGTTCGGGCTGGTGCTCGCCATCGGCATCGTCGTCGACGACGCGATCGTCGTGGTCGAGAACGTGGAACGCTACATCGAGGAGGGCATGTCTCCGCTGGAGGCCGCCCGCCGCTCGATGGACGAAGTGACCGGCGCCCTGATCGCCATCGTCCTGGTGCTCTGCGCGGTCTTCGTGCCGACGCTGTTCATCACCGGCATGTCGGGCCAGTTCTACAAGCAGTTCGCCGTCACCATCACCACCGCCACGGTGATCTCGCTGGTGCTTTCGCTCACGCTGTCTCCGGCACTGGCGGCGATGCTGCTGAAGGAACGCCATGCCCTGCCAGAGGGTGCCCCGCGCTGGAAGCGGACGCTGCAAGGCGCCGCGGACGGGTTCAACCACGGCTTCGAACGCATGAGCGAGGGCTATGCCCGCCTCACGCTCACCCTGGTGAAGCGCCCGGTGAAGATGATGGCGGGCTATGCCGCGCTCATCGCTGCCACCGTGGGCCTGTTCTGGGCGACGCCTGCGGGCTTCATCCCGAACCAGGACCAGGGCTACTTCCTCGCCGCGATCTTCCTGCCGCCGGGCTCCTCGCTCAACCGAACGGACGAAGTGACGCAGGAAGTCGCCAAGCGCATCCTGCCGGTGAAGGGCCTGCGCGGCGCGGTGATGTTCGCCGGCTTCCACGGTCCTTCGCAGACCGCCGCGCCGGACGCCGCCGCCATCTACTTCCCCTTCAAGAGCTTCGAGGAACGGAAAGCTCTCGGCGTGACCTATGAAGGGATCATGGCCCAGGCCCAGGCCGCGATGCAGGGCTACGACAAGGCGCAGGTCCTGCTGATCCCGCCGCCGACCATCAACGGCATCGTCCCCCCGGGCGGCTACCGCATGGTCGTGGAGGACAAGGAAGGGCGCGGTCTGGCCGAGCTTCAGAAGGCGGCCGGCGCGCTGATCGCCAAGGCCAACCAGGCCCCCGAACTGAGCCAGGTCTATACCCTGTTCACCATGAACACCCCGCGCGTCTTCGCCGACGTCGACCGCCGCAAGGCGGACATGCTGGGCGTCTCTCCCGCCAAGGTCTTCGAGGCGATGCAGGTCTACCTCGGTTCGGCCTACATCAACGACTTCAACCTGTTGGGGCGCACTTATCGCGTCACCGCGCAGGCCGATGCCGAGCATCGCGGATCCACCGCGGACATCGCCAACCTCCAGACCCGCTCGGACTCGGGCGCGATGGTACCGGTCGGCTCGGTCGCGACCTTCAAGGACCAGACCGGCCCCTACCGCGTGGTGCGCTACAACCTGCACCCGGCGGTGGAAATCGACGGCAGCTACGGCAAGGGCTATTCCTCGGGCCAGTCGCTGGCGACGATGGAGAAGATCGCAGGCGAAACCCTGCCTTCGGGCTACGGCACCGAGTGGACGGGTATCGCCTATCAGCAGGCCACCGCGGGCAATACCGCCGGCGTGGTGTTCGGCATGGCCGTGCTCTTCGTCTTCCTGGTGCTCGCCGCCCAGTACGAGAGCCTGACCCTGCCGCTGGCGATCATCCTGATCGTGCCGATGTGCCTCTTCGCGGCCATGCTCGGCGTGAACCTCAGGGGGATGGACAACAATATCCTCACCCAGATCGGTCTCGTCGTGCTGATTGCCCTTGCCGCCAAGAACGCGATCCTCGTGGTCGAATTCGCCAAGCAGGCCGAGGAGGAACGGGGCTATTCGCCGGTGGAGGCAGCCGTCTACGCGGCCCGCACCCGCCTGCGCCCGATCCTGATGACCTCGCTGGCCTTCATCCTCGGCACGGTGCCGCTGGTGATCGCCAAGGGTGCGGGCGCTGAGCTTCGCCAAGCGCTGGGCACGGCGGTGTTCTTCGGAATGACCGGCGTCACCGCCTTCGGCCTGTTGTTCACGCCTACCTTCTATGTCGTCTGCCGCAAGCTGGCGGCCTCCCTGCGGCGCAAGCCTGCAGCGGGTCATCACGCCAGCCACGCGGTCGTGCCGGCGGAATGAAAGGACGCAAGATGTCCCTGAATATCAAATCCTTGGTCGCGGGACTTCTCGCCGCGACCACTCTCTCGGCCTGCGCCGTCGGACCCGACTATGTCGCGCCGACGCCGCCGGCCCAGGCCGCGGCGCCCTTCGTGGGCGTCCAGACCGCCGAAGTCACGGCCGCCGCGCCGGACGATACCTGGTGGCGGCTCTACAACGACCCGGTGCTTGACGGCCTGGTGACCGATGCCCTGGCTGCCAATACCGATGTGCGGGTGGCCGTGGCGCGGATCGAGAAGGCCCGCGCCAGCCTGCGCGGCGCCCGCTCGGACCGCCTGCCGCAGACCGACGTCAGCGCCAGCGGGACCTATGGCCGCGTTTCCGAAGCGCAGGCTCTTCCCGGTTTCGATCGGGAAGGGCGCCGCGTGGATGGCCAGCTTGCGGTCAGCTACGAACTCGACCTGTTCGGCCGCGTTTCGCGCGGGGTCGAGGCCTCGCGCGGCGATCTCGGCGCCGCGCAGGAAGATGCCGATGCGGTGCGGGTGACGGTCGTCGCCGATACCGTGCGCGCCTATGTCGATGCCACCAGCGCCGCCGACCAGCTTGGCGTCGCGCAGCGCACGGTGGACCTGCTCGACCGTTCGGCGCGCATCACCAATGCCCGCTTCGAGCGCGGCCTCAACGAGAAGCTCGATGTGATCCGCGTCACCCAGCTTCGCGAGCAGCAGGCGGCGATGATCCCGACCCTCCAGGCCGCCCGCGATGCGGCGCTGTTCCGCCTCGCGACCCTGACCGGGCGCACCCCGCAGGACCTGCCCGAGGGGGCGCGGACCCGCACCACCACGCCGGACGTGAGCAGCCCGATTCCCGTGGGAGACGGCGCCACCCTGCTGGCGCGCCGTCCGGACGTGAAGGCGGCCGAGCGCCGTCTTGCGGCGGACACCGCCCGCGTGGGCGTGGCCACGGCCGATCTCTATCCCAAGATCACGCTGGGCGGATCGATCGGCACCACGGCAGTCGGCGCGACCGACATCTTCGGCGGCGGACCGCTGCGCTGGCTGCTCGGGCCGATGATTTCCTGGGCTTTCCCCAACCAGGAAGCGATCCGTTCGCGGATCGGCGGGGCCAAGGCCGATGCCAAGGCCGATCTTGCCAGCTTCGACGGCACCGTGCTGCGCGCGCTGGAGGAGACCGAGACGGCGCTTTCGGCCTATCGCAACGCCCTGCTGCGCAAGGCGCGCCTCGCCTCGGCCCGCGATGCGGCGGAGCGGGCGGCGAACGTCAGCCTGGCGCGCGAGACCAGGGGCCAGATCGATGCGCTCGACGTGCTCGACGCCCAGCGCACGCTGGCCCAGTCCGAAGCCGACTATGCAGCGGCAACCCGCGCCGTGGCCTTCGCGCAAGTGGACTTGTTCCGGGCGCTGGGTGGCAGCTGGCAGGAAACCTGACGGGCTTCGCGGCCCAAACGAAAGGGGGCGGCAAGGTGATGCCTTGCCGCCCCCTTTTCGTATCGGCCGTTGCGGTCAGCGCGAGCCGAAGGCGTAGCGCACGTTGATGCCGAATTCGCGCGGGGCCGTGGTGGTCACGCCGGTATACGTGCTCGTGGCCGTCGCGCCCGTCGGTCCGGTGAAGACCGGGCGGCCGGTGGCGGGGTTGAACTGGCCCGCGAAGCCAAGCTGCTGATAGGCCGTGAACAGGGGGTTGGTGCGGGTGAGCGTCTTCGTCGTGTCGAAGACGTTCTTGGCGTAGAGACCGATTTCCCATGCCCCGTCGCCCGAGCGCAGGCCCGCGAAGAGGTTCAGCAGGGCATAGTCGCTCACGTCGTCCCAAGCGTTGCCGGGGTCGCCCTGCGACTTGCCGGTGTAGGTCAGGAGGCCGCGAAGGTAGGCATCGTTGCCGCCGAAGGCCGGGAACGAATATTCGCTCTGCACGGTAGCCGAGAAGGGCGCCATGAACGAGGCCCGCTGCGAGACGTTGCAGGCGGCGATGTTGTTGGCGCCGACAGCGGCCTGAAGGTCCGCCAGCGAGGGCGCGCTGGTGGTTGCATCAGGCACGCCATCGCCGTCCAGATCGTTGCACGGCACGCTGCCGCCCTTGATCTTGCCCAGCGAGTAGCTGGCCGAGGCGTTCAAGGTCCAGCCCTGGGTGATGTCGAACGAGACGTCGCCTTCGACACCGTTGACCTCAACCGGCACGGCGCCGACGAAGTTGAAGTTGTTGACCTGCTGGGCCAGCCCGGTGACCGCACCCGTGGTGGGATCGCGCAGGGCGACGGTGTTGACGTAGAACACGCCCGAACCCGGCACGCGGTAGGGGTAGTTCTTGAACTTCTGGTGGTAGCCGGTGAGGTTGAAGCGCAGGCGGCCGTCCATGAGCGTGGACTTCAGGCCGATTTCATAGGATTCCGAGGTTTCGGCCGGCAGGTGAAGGAACGAGTTTTCCAGCGGCGAAGGGGTGATGTTGAAATCGCCCACGACATTGATGCCGGGCCGCCAGGAGCTGCCGGTGGCGGCGTAGATCATCAGGTCAGGCGTGAAGTTGTGCTTGATCGACCCGCTGTAGATCCACTTCTTCGCCTTCTGCGCATTGTTGGAGATCGTGGCGCCGTTGACGATAAGCTGGCTCTCGTCCTTGTAATCGATATGACGCGCGCCGCCCGAGATTTCGGTAGCATCGCCGATATGCACGGTGAGGTTGCCGAAGATCGACTGTTCGTGAGTCTTGCCCTGGCTGGTGATCGGCGTCTGCACGACTTGCGCAATCCCGCCGCCGAAGGCCGCGGGCAGGGCCACGATCGTCGGGTTGGTCAGGTCCGTATGCGGCTTGTTGTGGCTGTCGAAGAAGCCGGCCACATAGTCGACCATGCCGAACAGGCGCGCTTCGTTCTGCAGCCGGACTTCATGCGATTCCGAGGTGGAGCGGGTATCGGTGATCTGGTCGACATTGCCGGCAAAGGCGTTGCCCTTGTCGAAGTTCTCCGTCGAGTGGATCTTCTGGGTATAGTACTGGCCCTGATAGATCAGGCGCTGGCCCCAGCCGCTGGCTTCCGCGCGCCAGTTGTAGACATCGAAGGCCTGGTTGACGAGGCGCGGGCTCTCGTAGTTCGAGAGGCGGTCCTTCGACGAGATGTAGACCGGGCTGGGCGCGGCGTCCGGATTGACCTCCGAGAAGGAGGCGATCTGGTCGTAGCTGCGCTGGTCGCGGTCGAGGCGCTGGTACATGCCTTCGAAGCGGAGCCAGTCGGTGGGCGTGACGAGGCCGGAAATACGGCCGCTCTTGGTGCGCGACCAGGGATCGCGGTTGGTGTAGATCGAGCGGACGCGGTCCAGCTCGTTCTCATCCCAGACGCCGGCGGCGCGGATCGCTGCGATGCCCTCGATCACGGGGATGTTAAGGCCAGCCTTGATGTTCTGCGTGCCGATGTCGTTGGCCGTCATGTCCACGAAACCGCCCAGCGAATAGAGGTCGGGCTTCTTGGTGGTGACGGTGATCGAACCCGAGGGCGAGGCGCGGCCGCGCAGCGTCCCCTGGGGGCCGCGCTGCACTTCGATTTGGCCGATGTCGTACATCTGCTGCAGCACGATGCCGGCAGTGATCGGCGCGTCGTTCATGTAGAATTCGACGGTGGGGTTGTTGCCGCTGGCGTTCACGTCGAAGTTGACGCCGCGCATCTTGGCGTTGCCGCCGATGCCGTTGGCATTGGTGTCGAGCTGGAGACCCGGCGCCAGCGTCGAAACTTCCTTGAAGTCACGCAAGTTGAGCTTGCCGATCTCGTCGGCGGTGACGGTGTCGATCACGGCGGGAACGTCCTGCACGTCTTCGTCGCGGCGACGGGCCTGGACGATGATGACGTTGGCTTCGTTGGCCGACACCGCATCGGGCGCTTCCTGGGCCAGGGCAGGGGCAACCCACCCCAGGCCGCACATACCCGACAGGCCCGCCGAACACAGCATCAGCTGCTTGAACGCACGCATTGACTCTCCCTCCGATTTCTTTGCTCTTGATTGGGAGAATGGGTGCTTGCGCGAGGCCCTTTTTGTCAAATGAAATGGCTTCATTTCTGACAAACTACGGCATGGCGTTATTTGAACACTCGCCCAAATTCTCGCGAAGCCGCTGGAATCGCCCGATTCGCTCTTGCGGCGGGGTCTGGTCGGGCTTGGGAGATCGCCCGCCGCAACGAAAAGGGGGCGCCGAAGCGCCCCCTTGCCGATCGATAGGGTGGCTGGCCGCCGACAGCGGCCCGCCATGGGCAGCCGATCAGTTACGGCTGGCCAGTTCCTTGTTCAGCCAGAGCGCCGCCAGCGTGGCGATCGCGCCGGAGAGCAGGTAGCCGCCCGAGGCGATCAGGCCCCAGTGGCTGGACAGCAGCAACGCTGCCAGCGGGGCGAAGCCGGCGCCGAACAGCCAGGCCAGATCGCTCGTGAGCGCCGAGCCGGTGTAGCGATGCTCACTGGCGAAGGCCGAGGCGACGACGCCCGAGGACTGGCCGAAAGCGAGGCCGAGCAGGATGAAGCCGATGATCATGAAGGCGATTTCGCCTGCCGGACCGGCATCGAGGAGCTGCGGCGCGAAGCCCGAGAACACCGCGATGGCGACGGCGCAGCTGCCCAGCAGGTTACGGCGTCCGAAGCGGTCGGCAATGCGCCCCGAAGCGATCACCGCGACGACGCCGAAGGCGGCCGCGAGCGCTTCGATCAGCAGGAAGCTGATCGGCGAATCGGGCGTGAAGAGGAACACCCACGAGAGCGGGAACACGGTGACCATGTGGAACAGCGCGAAGCTGGCGAGCGGGGCGAAAGCGCCCAGAACGATGGTCTTCCACTCGTTGCGGAGCGTGGCGCCGACGCTGACCGGCTGAAGGTCGCGGCTGGCGAACAGGTTCTCGAACTCTTCGGTGACGACGATGCGAAGGCGCGCGAAGAGCGCGACGACGTTGATCGCGAAAGCCACGAAGAAGGGATAGCGCCAGCCCCAGTCGAGGAAGTCGGCGGCGGGGAGGGCGGCGATCATGAAGGCGAAGAGCGTGGAGGCCACGATCAGGCCGAACGGTGCGCCGAGCTGCGGGATCATCGCATACCAGC
>Ga0160437_1000474_pt1 | contig 20961 bp, 21 predicted proteins | sample HID1975I_E0MG_FD_108227 | JGI IMG/M metagenome (GOLD analysis project Ga0160437, IMG submission 108227) | Enriched soil microbial communities from UW Madison campus, WI, USA - HID1975I_E0 MG | ecosystem: Environmental > Terrestrial > Soil > Unclassified | place: USA: Madison, Wisconsin... | reverse complement strand
GGCGCACGCCTGCACGAGGACGATCAACCCCGCCGATCTCGACAGAATGAAAAAGGCAACCGGACAAGGTCTGCCGCAGGTTCTGCGCGCGCCACTTGACACGAGACGCCACATATAAATCATTTCTTTAGCCCTGATCTGGGCTGTAAGCCCGCCCGCAAGCTCGACGAAGGTGCCCAGGCTTTCCCACTGCAAACATGATGTGAGCTGAGCTTGCCTGAGAGAGAAGCGAACGATACTTCGTTCGCTTTCACGCAATTGGTCCGTTCTGAATTTCAATGTGTTGCTAACGGAACTTTCAATCCGTTCGGCCGCTCCAGCACGAAGTTGCACAGGAGCGATTTTTTTATGAAAACCAAATTTGTAAGTGGGCTCGTCATGATTCTTGCTGCAGGCGCTGGCCTAGGAGGATGTTCCCATGGGGCGACCCGCGGCGGATTGATCGGGGGTACCGGGGGCGCGGTTGTCGGTAGCGCGACTGGATTGGGCACGGCCGAAGGCGCTGTGATCGGCGGCACGGCAGGTGCCGTGATCGGCGATAAGTAGAAATTGTAAAAAAGGCAGGGCGGCCGGGGCTTAGCTCCCGGTCGTCCGCGCCGGCATTTGGAAAAATTCCGAAATGTGACCGGCTAGAAAAACTTCGGGCGGTCGTGATGCTTAGCCAGGCCGGTGAGCAACTGGAGCAAAGGAAATACGCTTGGAGCCAATGACGGTGCGCGACGAGGGGAAATACTGGACATTAGGGCGGATCGCACTTGCCACTGTTGTAGTAGCTGCGATATTTGGCGTTTTCCTTTTACTGGTCAAACTTTCCAGCTTTCTCCTGCTGCTTTTTGCAGCCGCCGTACTGGGCGTCGTTTTCGATGCGATTGCGCGTGCCATTTGCTCTCTCGTGCCCGTGGGGCGAACGCTAGGGCTGGGAACTGCCGTTATTCTCCTACTCGGGATCTTCATTGGTGCGCTCATTCTATTCGGCGCTCAGCTGACAAGTCAGTTCGACATGATCCGTCAGAACCTGCCAAACGGCATCGAGCAACTCCAGGCTTTCCTCAGTCGGGCCGGGCTGGGCGATGCTGCCAATGGCATCCTCGAAGGGGGGAAGGGTGCCTTCTCTGGCGTCGTATCCAAGATCGGGACTTACATGTTGGCGATTGGAAACGGGCTGACCAACCTGGTCCTCGTGATCTTCGGCGCAATATTTTTCGCAGCAGACCCAGGCCTCTATAGACGCGGTCTGCTTTTGCTCGTCCCGCAAGGCGGGGTAAAGGTTGCAGGGGCCTCCCTTGATGACGTCAGGCGCGGCTTGAACGGTTGGATGAAAGGGCAGGCCATCTCTTCCGTCGTGGTTGCTTCCCTGACGGCGGCAGGACTTGCGCTCCTGGGCGTGCCTTCCGCGGGTGGCTTGGGGGTTATCGCTGGATTGCTTGACGTAATTCCGATGGTGGGGCCGGTTATTTCAGGAGTGCCGGCAGTTCTGCTGGCCTTCACGAAATCGCCCGCTACTGCGCTCTGGACGGTCGTTCTATTCCTAGTAGTGCAGCAACTTCAGGGCAATTTCTTACAGCCCATGATACAAAAGCAGGCGGTTGATGTTCCACCTGCGGTATTGCTCTTTACGGTCCTGGCGGCTGGCATGTTGTTTGGTTTGCTTGGGGTTCTTCTGGCGGCTCCTTTAACCATTACAATCTTTGTCCTGGTTAAGCGGATCTATGTGAAGACCATCCTTGGAAAAAACATCGAAGTTTGAAAGCATTGACCGTTTCTTGACAGTGTTCCCTTCAGGGAGATCATAACGAAATTGCGAAAAGAAGGGTGCCCGACAATCTTCTGCTAAATCCGGCGGGCGATGTCGATCGACATTGGGGCTTGCAAAATAGCGGGCCCGTCAAACAGGTACGGTTGCCTCTCAGGCTGACACCGCGGGACCGGGAAAGGGGAGTGGCTTGCTGTATCATGGCAATCCAGGGTGCCCTGCAAGCAACCGATATTCCTGGAAGGTGATATCCCGAAACGATGGTCCCGCAACCGCAGGCGAGCTAAAGCGTTTTGGGTTACTCGATCTTGTCATCAGACCCGCACTTCGGATGTTACATTGTTTTACCTCGGAATTCCTATCGGCACGGCGCTTAGCGTGCGAATATCGCTGTGAGCGACAGGCAGGTGCCCTTAGAATGGGACGAAGAAGCGCGGATTGACGCTCTCCTCGAGGCCGAGGTGCTTGATACGGCTCCCGAAATTGCATTCGACGAGATCGTATGGCTTGCCAAGACACTATGCTCGGCGCCTATCGCGCTCGTCAGTCTCGTTGATACAGAACGTCAATGGTTTAAAGCGCGTGTCGGTGTGACTGTGTCGGAAACGCCCATCGCAACCTCCGTGTGCGCGCTCGCTATTCGTCATTCGGGGGTTTTCGAGGTCCCGGATCTTTCTTGCGATCCGAGAACGTCGGCCTTCTCACTCGTCACTGAGGCACCACAAATCCGGTTCTATGCGGGGGTCCCTCTTGTCGGCGAGAACGGTATGCCGCTGGGGACGTTGTGCGTCATTGACACAGTTCCCAGACCCGGCGGCCTGACCGAAGAGCAGCGCCGGGGACTGACTATCCTTGCTCAACAAATCATGGCTTTGATTGAGCTGCGCCTCCTCCAGCGCAAGCGCGATGCGATGCTCGTGGCGGCTCGTTCCGTCGGCACGTGGGACTGGTCTGTGGACGATGATCTCGTGGTGTCTGATGCCGGCTTCGCTCGCCTGTACGGCGTTGATCTCGGGCGCGCTTCACGCGGCGCACCGATCAGCGAGTTTTTTGCGAACATCCATCCCGATGACCGTCCGCGGGTTACCGCGCAGATCGATAAGGCGGTAGAGACCTCAGCTCCGTTTTCGGCAGAATATCGCCTCGTTCAGCCGGATGGTTCATTTCGATGGGTTGCCGCAGAGGGTCAGTGCACCGTATCAGATAACGGTGAACGGCATTTTCCGGGCGTAAGCTTTGATATTACCGAACGACGCAGCGCAGAAGCACGACAGGCAGCCCTTCTCGAATTGAGCGATCGGCTGCGCGATATGGACGACCCGTCCGATATTGCATTTGCCGCTTCCGAAATATTGGGTCGTACGCTTGGCGTGAGCCGAGCCGGATATGGCACAATCGACCCTGTCAAAGAGACGATCACAGTAGAACGCGACTGGAACGCCCCGGGCGTCAAAACGATCGCCGGTACACTGCACTTTCGCGAGCATGGCAGCTACATCGAGGACCTGAAGCGGGGCGAAACCGTGATGTGTGTCGATGCCGATGTCGATGAACGAACGAGAGCCACCGCAGATGTGCTGAAAGCTATTACTGCGCACTCCTTCATCAACATGCCGCTGCAGGAGAACGGCGCGTTTGTCGCGTTGATCTACGTGAACAATGCGACGCCGCGGGTATGGCTGGCCGAAGAACAGGAGTTCATGCGGGAAATTGCCGCGCGAACTCGCAGCGCTACCGAACGTCGCCGAGCCGAACATGATCTTGCAAAACTCACGGCTTCGCTCGAGGAGCAGGTCGAAGAGCGTACCGCGAGCCTCATGGCTGCCGAGGAGCAATTACGGCAGGCGCAGAAAATGGAGGCAGTTGGACAGCTCACCGGTGGTCTTGCGCATGATTTCAACAACATGCTGGCTGGGGTGGTCGGGTCTTTGGAAATGCTTCAAATCCGCATCGCGCAGGGGCGGATCGGCGAACTTGAGAAATATGTGACGGCGGCTCAGGGAGCATCGCGCCGAGCGGCTGCTTTGACGCACCGCCTGCTGGCCTTTTCGCGGCGCCAGACGCTCGATCCCAAACCAACGGACGTAAATCGCCTGATAGCGGGTATGGAAGATCTGGTTCGCCGGACAGTCGGGCCTGGAATACAAGTCGAGGTCGTGGGTGCCGGCGGATTGTGGTCGACGCTGGTCGACCCTAATCAACTCGAGAATGCGCTTCTCAATCTGTGCCTCAACGCTCGCGATGCGATGCCTTGTGGCGGACGCATAACCATCGAGACTGCGAACAAGTGGCTAGACGCCCGGACGGGCCGCGAGCGCGATCTCCCTGAGGGACAATATGTCTCGCTCTGCGTCACCGATACCGGAACTGGCATGACTTCGGAAACGATCAAGCGCGCGTTCGATCCGTTTTTCACCACCAAGCCGATTGGCGAGGGGACGGGTCTGGGGCTGTCGATGATCTACGGCTTCGCTCGACAATCCGGCGGGCAGGTTCGCATTTATAGCGAACTCGGCATGGGTACAACGTTATGCCTCTATCTGCCGCGCCATTACGGCGATGCGCTTGGGGAAGAGGTTTCGCATGTAATCAATGATCTGCCAAGCACGGGAAAGCGTAGCGTGCTGGTTGTCGACGACGAGCCGACCATCCGGATGTTGGTGTGCGAACTTCTCGAAGATATGGATCATGCGGCGCTGGAGGCCTGCGACGGGCCTTCGGCGTTGGCTGTGCTTAATTCCGACACGCATATCGATCTGCTTATCACAGACGTGGGCTTGCCGGGCGGCCTTAATGGAAAGCAGATTGCCGATGCGGCGCGCGCTAGGCGGCCTGGCCTCAAGGTGATTTTCATCACCGGGTTTGCGGAGAATGCGGTCGTGGGCAATGAACAGCTTGAGCCTGGTGTGCGGCTCGTCACCAAGCCTTTCGCGGTGGACCTTATTAAACATCATATTACCGACCTGCTGAGCCTCGACGGATGATCTTTTTTTAATCTGGAGAAAAGTGCAAACTGTTCCAGCACCCCTATTCCTCCGTTCGATTATGCGCATACGCTTCGCTCATTTATCGCCGCCTGACTAAAGCAACTCCAAATTTTCTGTCAGTTACGTGATCTGAGAAACTACCCCAAACGTTTGACTCCGCTCGCCTCAGAAAGATTTTGATGCCTTCATACTTGGTTGCCCAAAGTGAACTTCCCGATGAACGCGAGAAGCGCCGCGAAAGGGCCGGAAAGAGCGCAGGGGAAACATACAAGGCAACACTGAAGCAGCTTCGGCCAGCAGCCAGAATAGACATCGCATCTCCCGCAGACGCGGATTCCCGTCGATTTAAACCGATCGACCTGGCAAAATATGATGCCGTGTTTCTGACTGGTTCTCCTATGCATGTCTATCGTGAGACAGCCGAGGTAGATCGCCAGCTTGATTTCATGCGCGCCGTTTTCGCGTCCGGAGTTCCTTCATTCGGTTCCTGCGCGGGCCTACAGGTCGCGACGGCCGCAGCGGGCGGAAAAGTGCGCCGAATGCCTAGGCGCATGGAAGCGGGTATCGCGCGTCGCATCAGTGCGACCGAAGCGGGCCGAAATCATCCCCTTCTTGCTGGCCGCCCCGGTAGCTGGGATGCGCCGGCTATCCATGGTGATGAAGTGGAATTGTTGCCAGATGGCGCTATATTGCTGGCCTCGAACGGAATGACGCAAATCCAGGCCGCCGAGATAAGGTATGATCGAGGAATCTTCTGGGGGGTGCAGTATCACCCGGAGCTAGCTTTGAGAGAGATAGCAATTGCGCTTCGGGCGCAAGCTAGCGATCTGGTAGAGGCTGGTCTTGCCAGCACAGACCAGCAAGTTTTCTCGCGAGCCGACGAGATAGAGGCACTTCACGAAGATCCCGAGGACCAAACGCTTCAGTGGCGTATCGGTATCGATGGTGAGTTCGCGCATGAACAACAACGCCGACGTGAGATCGTCAATTTTCTAGGCTACGCTCCGCACTTGCGGCGGTAGAGGCCTCTGGGTTAAGCGCAATGGCATAAATACCCATTAGACCTGTCCTCAGCCATCGCCGTCAGGTCGAGCATTTACGGAGAGCGGTTTGCGCCGCTTGATCCGTCCGCGCTGAGACAAGGCGGCGGCGGAGAGGCGCTGTCCGGTTATGTCATTGGCGGGATCGGCGAGCGTTCCAAGGCCGCCGAAGAGCCACATTGCTTGGAGGACCGCGGCGTAAATGCCGATCCCGACACCGGAATCGTCAGCCTGCTCGGACTGCGGCTCGCTGGGCGCGAGAATATCGAGGAGGTGACGGGCCAAGGCAAGCGAGGTCTTGCGCGCGGAGCCGGCAAGCAGGCCGTAGTGGCGATGCGATGGAAGCCCCGAGGCAGGACGTGGGTCAGGAACCGCCGGATAAACTCGTGGGTCTCGTGCGTCATCACGCGCTGACGGTCGGCACCGTCGCGGCGGTAATCCTTGACGCGGAAGGTCACCCCATTCTCGTTGAAGGCGATGAGGTGGGCTTCGAGATGGCGACGCGGTGGGTGTAGCGCGCGAGATAGGCGAGCACCGCTTCGGGACCGGCGAAAGGACGACGCACTCAAACCCCGGGTAACACTACGCTACCTCACTCCAAGCGACAATCACGCGAAGCGGAGGCGTGCTCTGGTCCGGATCGGCCGTAGCGGCTCGACCGGTTTGGAGCTGGATTGCGGGGATTGCGTTTCTGTACAGTTTTGGAAATGCAGATGCGGAGTCGACAGTGCGGCGCTGGACCTCCCCGCAAGCGACTATGGTGTTCCAGGAGCGGTGACAAGCCGCTGCATTAGCACGTCAGCAATAGCGGTCATGCCGCTTTTATTGGGATGATAGGGTACGAAACCCGGTGCCGATCTCTCCGTCGGGAAACCCGTAACCCATGGATCGCGGCTGCAGGCACTGTGGTGGGCTGACAATGTCGATGCCTGGATCACGTCGGCCTTAGTTTCTGCTGCCACACGTTCGGTGAGCCGCGCAAGCCTTTGCGCGACCGCCCTAATGCTCCGGGCCTTATCCAGCTTCATAGGAGCGTTACCGCATGTCCCCATTGCAGGCAGGACAGACAGATAATCCACGAAAACCAGTCTTGCGGTAGGCGACCGGCGATGAACTTCAGCAGCGATCTGTCGCATACCGACCTCAACCTTTCTCCATGCATCAGCCCCTGCCGGGGGCGAGGGGCATTGGAAGTTGCGCGATGCGGCAGGCAATGGAGCCGTAGTGCAGGAGGCAGACCACAGCATTGCGAAATAACCGACATCATTACCACCGATTGTCGCCGTGACTAGCTTGGTGTCGACAGTCAGTGCTTCGATCTGAGGTGGCAGTTCTTTCCACGGCCCGAGGACATGTTCGGTTGTAGCACCGCTACAACTCACATCGAAGAGCCGCAAATTTAGCTTTCGAGCCAGGATATGCGCGTAGTTGTCCGTCGACCGGGCGCACCGGTTCTGCGGCTCATCCGCTGAAGTCGTGATGCCAGGCCCAGCGGCGTAAGAACTCCCCAACGCAATGTAAATTGATGCTGGCGCGATCGGACTGACGTGCGGGGAACGCGGTGTTGCACAGGCGGCGATGCTCAATAAAATGAGCAGGCAGCCGAAATGCCATTTCAAATCGCGCAAGTGTTCAGTCCTTCCGATGCCATGCCCAATCCAAGGCTTGCGAAGGGCCTACCAGCGGCCCTCAATCTTTGAAGATTGAATTTTTGAATGACCGAAGTGCGGTATGACCGCACTTGACGAACTAGCTGCTATCGGGATCCCACATCATTGACCTGAGCAGTGGAATGGCGCGTATGCGTGGACGGAAGGGCGCTTTTATTCGCGGACGGCGGCACCTGACAGGTTACTATCGAGCGCGGCGCTCACGCGGGGTAGCGCAAACGGGTGGCGAGCGCAGCGGCCGCCACGGCCAGGGCTGCCGCTCCTAATCAGATGTTTTTTTGGGTCAGCCAAATGGTGCGGTCGCCACACGCTGCATCTTTTGCGGCGTGCGCGATGACTGAAAAGCCAGCGTTGGCAAGCAAGCTTCGGTATTCCTCAGGATCGAGGCTGCCATGATAGAGAGGGGCGCCCTCCAGTTCGCCAATCGCCTCGCCTTCGGCATCTCCGCTGGTAAACATCAGGACGGCTCCCCGGGCGGCATGTGCCTGGAAGCGCGGGATCATGTCTCGCTGTTCCTTGGGTGAGAGATGGAAGAAACTGTCCCACGCGAGCAGTCCGGCGAACCGTTGCTCAAGGGTGAGGTGTCGCATATCGGCAAGTTGCGCTGTGACCCCTGGAAAATTACGCTGGAATTGTGCCAGCATCGTCGGCGTGCCGTCCACGCCAGTGATGTCAAAACCGCGCCGGATCAACTCGCGTGCGAGCGGCACGCCAGAACCGCATCCTATGTCGAGCACCGCTGCCCCGGCAGGGAGTCGTGCACAGAAGCGATCAAGCCATGACGTCTCGACTAAAGTATCACTCCGCAGCCTCGCCCAGGCCACACCGTGGCGCTGATAGACATCGATTACGGAATCTTCAGCGCCGCTGGTCATGCTCTTCTCCCGCGAACAGCATACCTTTAGTTTCTAGCCACCGCTACCAGACAGCATGCGATGTGGCTTGAATGAGCCAACTGGCGGAGCGGGACGAAGGTCGTTCAGTCTGTCCCAACAGGCTTCCGTGGGCGAGCGGCGAATGGCACCGTTAGACAGTGCGGATGGTTCCGCCATCGATCACGAACTCCGCGCCGTGGATCGCTGAAGCACGGTCTGCGGCGAGATAGGCGATGAGGTCGGCCACCTCTTCGGGTTGGGCTCCCCGTCCAATCGAGATCCCGCCCAACGTGTCGAGCACGGACTGGCGCGCGTCCTCGATCGTTCCGCCATTTGCAGTCCGAAGCATTTCAAGGAAGTCTCCGGTGGCCTCCGTCATGATCCAGCCGGGCGAGACGGCGTTGACCCGCACACCTTTAGGGCCAAGCTCCTTCGAGATCGATTTGCTGTAGGTCCTCAGCGCGGCCTTGGCGGCCGCATAGCCAGTAGTAGATTCGGGCAGCGGCAAGACGGACTGGATCGAAGTGATGTGAACCACGACGCCCTCGCCCCGTTCAAGCATCTGCGGGATCAGCAGCCGATCGAGTCGGACCGTCGCCAGCAGATTGAGGTTTAGCTCTGCGAGCCAGTGATCGTTCGTCAGCGCGGCAAAGCCACCCGCTGGCGAGGCCGAACCGCCGATGACATGTACGAGAATGTCGATGCCTCCCAGCCGCTCGATCGCCGTTTGGGCCGCCGCTTCGCCACCCTCCGCAGTCGTCAGGTCCGCCTGCACATAGTCGACCCCTTCAATGGGATCCTTGTTCGTACGGGCGGCGGTGACGACCCGGGCTCCGCCGGTCAGGAAGCGCTCGACCGTTGCTCTGCCCAGCCCCTTGGTCCCACCGCTGACGAGCACGCGCTTGCCGGCGAACTCTGTGGAATCTGCCTTGATGCTCATATTGTAACCTCCAAGGTTTTGATGGCGCCGTGCGCTAGCGTGAATCGATAGGTGAAGCGGAGCGGGCTGCCCGGGAAGTCACCTTGAGCGGGGCCTTCGACGATGACATCCCCGTCTCCTTCTCGGACGGTATCGGGCATGAAGATCGCCTTCGCCGGGAGCACTTCTTCCTCGAGCAGTTGGCGGATTGCCGCCTGTCCATCGAAATGATTGCCGTTGTCGATGAAGACGGCGTCGGGCTGGAAGGGTTTCAACATGCCTTCGATATCGAGACGGGCGTTTGCCTCGACATAGTCGGCGATCGGCTTGGGTAAGTTCATAGACATGCTCATCTCCTCGACGGTGATGAGACCTATTTAGCGATGGACTTTTCGCCTGATAATCGAGACAAATCGGCATGCAGTATCACGGGGATCGGGATAATGAGTCGCCAGTCGCTGATCGAGCTCGAGGCTGTTATCGCGATAGTGCGATGCGGCTCGTTTCGAGCAGCAGCACTTGACCTTGGCATGTCGACCACCGCCATTAGCAATGCTGTGGGGAAGCTCGAACGGGACCTAGCCGTACGATTATTCAATCGCACCACGCGCAGCGTGTCGCTCACTCATGCGGGGCGGATCTTTGTCGCGCAGATCAAGCCAGCTTTCGAAGGCATCCAGAAGGCGATGGATACGGCGCGGTCGCAACAGGAGACACCATCCGGAACCTTGCGCATCAATGCGTTCGCAACGGCCGCGCGGGAGATCATGGTGCCGCTGGTTCTGACCTATATGCAGCGCTACCCGCAGGTTCATATCGACTTAGTCACCGAGGGGCGACTGGTCGACGTCGTGGCGGCGGGGTTTGATCTGGGTGTGCGACGTGCGGATCTGGTGCCCAGCGACGCGATCGCTATACCACTGGGTCAGATGCAACGTATCGCGGTTGTCGCCTCTCCTGACTTTTTTAAAGACAGAGCGATTCCCCAAATGCCGCTGGAATTGCTTGCGTACCCCTGCGTTCGCGGGCGGCTTCCCAATGGCGCTTTGCTCCGATGGCGGTTCGAGAAGGACGGCGAATCACTTCAGCTCGACGTCGAGGGGCCGATGACGCTCGACGAGGCCTTCCTGACGCGCATTGCTGTCACGAATGGCGTCGGCATCGGCTATCTCATGGAACCCGATGTCCGTGAAGACATCGCTGCGGGTCGGCTTGTGCGCATTCTTGAAGACTGGACGCCTACGCTTGCGCCCTTTTGCCTCTACTATTCCAACCGGCGCAATTCGTCCGCGGCTTTCCAGGCCTTTATTGCGCTCGCGCGCGACTTCGCTGCCGGACGGCTCACGTAGTCAGAAGCCGGTACCAGCACGTCAGCCACGCTGCAGGCATGCCATCACAAAACCCAGCGACAATCAAACTGAGATCGGCTTTGCAATGACGGACAAAACCACCCCTGCCTTGCTTAAAGACATTCTCGGTCCGCAGGCGCTTGCCATCATCGCCGATGCTGGAACGTCAGTATCGTCGCGCTTCGATCACGCGGGTTTTCTCAGCGCTGCGTCAGATGGACTCGACACGCTGTCGATAATGGAGCGCGTGCGCCATATCGCCGATGCCCTCTACGTCGCACTGCCTCGCCAGTATATGGATGCACTTGAGATCGTCCGCGCTATGGTGCCAAGCCTCACCCATGGCTTCCAGGCGGTCGCTGTCACCGAGTTTGTGGCACGATATGGCCTGGACGACTTCGACAGATCGCTAAGCGCGCTCGCTGATCTGACTCGCTTCGGATCCGCCGAGTTCGCCATTCGTCCGTTTCTGCTTCAGGATACTGAACGTACTCTCGCCGTGATGGAGCGCTGGACCAGCAGCGCCGACGAACATGTCCGCAGGCTCGCAAGCGAAGGTAGCAGGCCAAGGTTACCATGGGCATCGCGCATCCCGGCACTAAGGGACGACCCAACGCTCGCTGCGCAGATCCTCAACGCGCTCAAGGCGGACCCCAGCGCCTACGTGTGCAAGTCTGTCGGCAATCATCTCAACGATATCGCAAAGGACCGTCCGGACTGGCTGCTGGATTGCTTATCCGAATGGCCGATCGATGATCCTCACACAGTCTGGATCATCCGTCATGCATTGCGGACCTTGATCAAGAAGGGCGAACCTCGGGCTCTTGCTCTCATCGGCGTCAAACACGGAGCCTCGGTAATGGTACGCCGCTTTTCGATTGAACCTCACATAGTTCGGCTAGGCGACACAATCGTGATCGATGCCGAACTGACCTCCACCTCCGCACAGGATCAACGCTTGGTCGTCGATTATCGCATCCATTACGCGCGTGCCGGCGGAAAGACTGCGGCCAAAGTCTTCAAGCTCAGGACATTTGACCTCCCTGCCGGACAGATCGCCACGCTGAAAATTCGCCAGGCCATTCGCGATTTTAGCACCCGGCGCCATCATCCCGGCTGCCATGAGGTCGAGCTCATCGTCAACGGGCTTACGATGGCGAACACTGTTTTTGAAATCGCGAGCGATCCTTCTGACTAAGAAACCAGCGACGCTGCCGCAAAGACATAGCGAACTGGAGGAGAATTTGGCTTCAAGGTTCGTAGAGCGGAACGGGCTTGCAAGTTAGGTGAACGGAAGGTCTTGGCATGGGCTGCCGTCCACACGACGATCAGTGAACAGCGTCATCTGGTCGCAGTTTCCCATACCTGCGAGGCCTCGCCGATGTGCTCACGCAGCCAGAGGGCCTCATCGCTTGGATTGCGATGGAAATGACGTTTGAAATCCCGGCTGAACTGCGCTGGGCTGGCATAGCCGACCTGCATCGCGACCGTCGCTATGGGAGCTTCGCGCCGCGCGATCATCATGCGCGCCTCGTGCAAGCGCATGGCCTTGATGTACTGAATGGGCGAATTTCCGGTGAGAGCCTTGAATCCGGAATGGTACGAAGCAACACTCATCCCCGCAGCCTTAGCCAGGGCGGGAACGGTAAGTTTCTCGTGAAAGCGTTCGCGGATCTCTGACAGGCTCTTCACGACCCGGTCCGCCGCCCCTTCGTGGTGAAGTGCGGCCAATAGCGGCCGAGCTTGCGGCCCCGTCATCACGCGAAAATGCAATTCACGGATAAGCCCGGGACCCAGGATAGCGCACTCCTGCGGGGAGTGCAGAGCCACCAGCAACCGTCGCAGTACATCGCGAATGGAGGGCTCCATTGGACTTGAAACCAGACTGCGTGCTTGCTCGCGGGCGTGCGACGCGTCCGCCTTGGCCATCACTGCGGCGATCTCGGCCGCGAGAGGAAGGTCGAAATCGAGATAGAGGGCGACCAAGGGGCTGCCTGCATCCGCCTGTGAGGCCATGCGAAATGGCACGGGCACCGAGATGGCGAGGTAATGATCAGCATCGTAGCGATACACATTGCCATCGAGAAATCCCTGCTTTGATCCTTGTAAGACAAAGACGGCTCCGGGCCGGTAGAGCACCGGCACGTCCTCAAGCATGGCTTCCGAACGTAGGATGCGCAGGCCGGGAAGGCCAGTCGAATTGTACCCATGCCGCGGCGCGAGCTCGGCCGCAATTTCGACAAGATCAGTCATGTTCCGGGAATCGTATCATAGGATTGAGCAAGAAACTCAGAGAAACTGCCGTTTTCGAATGAGGACGATTGTACCATTTGGCAAAGCAGAAACGCAACCAGCAGGAACAACGCCATGTCGCGACACACTTTCTTCATAACCGGAGTAAATTCCGGATTCGGCTTTGCTATCGCCCAGGCCGCGCTGGAGGCCGGCCATCGGGTAATCGGCACGGTTCGATCCGAGGCAGCACGAAATTGCCTGGCTGAGCGTCTGCCCGAGGTCGTGACGGTCTTGTGCGACGTTACCCAGTTCGAGACGGTTGCCGGAATTGTCGATCGAGCCGACAGCGATGATGGTCCGATCGATATTCTCATCAATAACGCGGGCTATGGCTATGAAGGTGTAATCGAGGAATCCCCGCTCGAGGAAATGCGCCGTCAGTTCGACGTCAACGTCTTCGGAGCGGTGGCGGTCGCCAAGGCCTTGCTGCCGCGCTTTCGCGAACGTCGCCGCGGCTTCATCGTCAACGTGACTTCCATGGGCGGGATGATTACCATGCCGGGGATTGCCTACTACTGCGGCAGCAAGTTTGCTCTTCAGGGCATTTCCGAAGTGATGCGCGCGGAAATGGCTCCCTTTGGCGTCCATGTCACGGCCCTGTGCCCAGGCTCCTTCCGCACAGATTGGGCGGGACGATCGATGGTCCGAAGCTCCCGCGTGATCGCCGACTACGACGCCCAGTTCGATCCGATCCGGGCTGCGCGCATGGAGAAGAGCGGTAAACAGGTGGGCGATCCAGCCAAGCTCGCCCAAGCTGTCCTCGCCCTGGTCGATGCCGACGCGCCGCCACCGCAGTTGCTGCTGGGTAGCGATGCCCTGCGCCTGGTACGCGAACGATACAAGCACATGGAACGTGAGATCGATGAATGGGAGGGCCTGACCCTGTCAACGGATGGCTAAGCCAACCGCCGAGCAAGGACAGCCTTCGCGGATAAGCGGGACGTCCCCACCTGGGGAGTAGAAATCGGCTTCGACAGTCTGGAAGAGTCGACTGACGAACGGCAATTTGTCGCTCGCCAGTTGACGGTTGGATGCCAGCGTACGGCTGAGAGCGGCCCTGCACACCATCTCGCCACTTTTTGCCACCCGACGACGATTTTCCAGTGCTCGGAATGAGAAATCCCAGCGCTGATTGCACCAAGCCAAATCCGATTGCCGAGCGGGTCAAATTCCTTCGCCAACCGGCCCGTCGCTCAGAATAGGAAACGACGGCTCATATCTAAACGCCGAGGCGAGCAGCGACGCGGTCCGATAGGGCGCGCGCATCGAGTGCGTCTTCCAAGCGGTCCAACAATGGCACGAGATGGCCAGCCTCGGCATCCAGTTCCTTGGCGCTTTCACTCAGAGCAGCCCAGAGTGGCGCCAGGGCGGCGACCAGAGCATCGCCCTGGGCAGATAGAGAGATGAGGCGACGCCGCGCATCGGCCTTGTCGCCGGCCATCTGGATCAAACCGGCGCTCTCAAGCGCCCGTCTCGCTTGGCTCACCGATACATGGGTGATGCAAAGCGCCTCTGCGATGTCGCCGACTGTCATCGGCCCATTCAGAACGATCTGATTGAGAACACCGAACCATCGTTGCTCGAAACGAATGCCTCGCGCGACATAAATCTCCGCCGTTTCACGATCAAGTCGTTCGGATAAGCGGCGTAGGCGCGCACCTAGGGCGGCCGCGCCCGCGGCACGGCTATAATCCTTCCGCTTCTCTGTCATGCAAGTGGTCCTGTCAGAAGATGCTCGGCTATACTCTTGATCGCGTTCTTGCTCGCAGGAGTGGCCGACATGTTCGTGAAGATCGCCACACCGGTGGTTGTGACGGGGTCCAGATAGACGGCGGTGAACACGCCGGGATCGCCGCCCCAGTGATTGATCAAGCGCTTGCCATGGCTATTGGATTCCATCCAGCCCAGTCCTTGCCCACTCACCCACGACGGCAGGCCGGGCGGAACTGTCATGGTCAGCATTTGTGCCTGATTGGCGGACGACAAGATCCGCGCCTTGTCGGACGCTCCGCCATTTGCCGCCGCCGCAACGAAGGGCATGAAGCTGGCGATGGAGGCGCGGAGCATGCCCACCGGATAGTCCGGGAAGCCGACGGCTGGGGTGGCGACTGCCCGACCATCCACGACCTCGTAGGGGGTGGCGGCTAATTGTGGAGGCACATCTGCAATGCGCCAGGAAACGGGGCGCATGCCAAGGGGCGTGAACATTCGCTCTTGGGTGAACGTGCGCAAATCTTGGCCCGCGACTTTCTCCACAATATAGCCCAGTAGCGCGTAACCAACATTGCAATAGTCATAGACCGCGCCCGGGGCAGCCGACGAAAAACAGCCGGCAGCTGTATAGTAGGCGCCCCCAGATACGAGATAGTCCGTCAAAAAAGCCCTGAGCGGTAGCGGCGAATCCATCCCGATCGTCCGGAAATCGACTTGGTAATATGTTTGATCGGAAAGGCTCGACACATGGGTCAGCAGATGCCGAACTGTAATCGCGGAATCGGGATGAGCCGGATTGATGACCTTGAAATCGAGATAGCCGCTGATCGGCGCATCAAGATCGATATGGCCTGCCTCAACGAGCATCATGATCGCCGTGGCCGTGACAGTCTTCGTCACGGAAGCAAGATGAAACATCGTATTGGTCGTGACTTGCCGATGGCGCGCAATATCAGCAAAGCCATAACCCCGCATCAGCATTACTTTGCCTGCTCGAGCGACACCTACCGCCATGCCGGGGATCGCGGCGCCTTCCAGTTGCTTCTTGAGAAACCGTTCCAGTGGGTCGTCATCCGCCTTCGCCAGCGCGGGGGCCGCAGCACCGAAGATGGAGGCCGCGAGCATTGTTCGCCGGCTTATCGGTGCACCGAGAATAGGAAGATCAAAACTTGCCATAAGGACCACCTTCGTGAATTTATGTAGGCGCCTACCTTATTGGATGCGACGGCGCAAGGTGGGAGCGTTCCCACACCGTTAAATGACCGGTTCGGCAGACAGTTGCCATTCACTGTGGTCCACCGGAACGACGTGAGTTGGTCGCCACCTGCCGTTACCGGACAGTCTGGACCTGGGAACGTGAAATCGGCGGCTGAACGACCGCTCCATGTTGGGAGGCCTTTCCGACATCGGGCTCGAAAATAGCGGGGCGAGCTGGGCGCGCCGGACAGTTCGAACAGGGTGAACCAAAGTCCGTCGAGTGCCAACCCAGCCATGTTCGAGATTTCCGGCCAATGTCTCGCAACTCCTTCCTGTTGCAATACGGCGTGCGGCCTTTGCGCATTTTCGGGCATATTGATGAGGAACGATGGCGGCTTCCATGACTTGCACGCATATCCCTCGGTCAATCGATCGCAATGTTAGGGTTGGAGCCGAGCCGAACATGAAGCAACTTGCCGAGAACTTCTGGAATTTCCGAGGCTCGTTCAAGATCGCCAGGATCGTCGAAGTGGGCACGCAAATGTCATTGGTGCGCCGGAACGGCGGGCGTTTCACGTTGATCGACAGCTATGGTGTCTCAGGCGCTGACCGCGAGGCACTGCTGGAAATAACCGGAAACGGCGCCGAGATTGACACGATTATCAACGTTCATCCCTTTCACACTCTGCATTGCACGGCCGCCCATGAACTGGCGCCCCGCGCGAAGTTGTTTGGCACGCGGCGGCATCGCGAACAGGCACCGGCACTGCCCTGGGAAAAGGAGACCATTGAGGACGTGGCAACCCAAGCTACGTTCGAGGATCTGGACTTGTCGATTCCTGCCGGGCTTGATCTCGTGACTAGCGACGACAGCGTGCATGCGGCTTCCGTTCTCGTCCGGCACCGACCGAGTAGTATCGTCCACGTCGACGATACGCTTATGGTGCTTGCAATGCCCGGCTCGCTGGGCAGCGTTCTTCCCCAGTCGCGGCTCCGATTTCATCCTATGCTGGGAAAAGCGCTGCAGCATCGTCACGGTGCCGTCGACGATTTCGTCGCATGGACACACGATTTGGCTGAAAAGTGGGCAACTACTTCGATTGTCTGCGCCGCTCATTCCGCCGTGCGTCACTTGCCGCCAGACGGATGGAGCGATGAACTGAGCCGCGCGCTCTCAGCGATCCAAAAGACACTCGACCACCACCGGGCGCGACACGGTTGATCCCTGCAAATACCTCTACCAATCGATGGGAAGCACCCACCCATGAATGACCACAGAACCTAGTCGATAACTCTGCGGACAGACGTTGCGGTGATGGGCGCAGGGACGGCCGACCACGCTGCTGAACGTGCTGCGCGCAAGTACGGAGCTTCGAACTTGCTAATCGAGCTTGCTCGTAGCCGCACTACAATGTGCGCAGGGGGGATGCCTGCCTTGCGATGATGGTCAGCGCGGGCACCTTACGATCATGGATGGTGTCATACCGCTTCCATGATATGGAGCGTTTAAAGGCGTGAGTGCTTTAACAACAAATATAAAAGTTGGAAGGCGACAAGAATGAGCAGGGCAATCATTTCCGCTTCGGTATTCGTGCTGGCCAACATGATCGGGATCGCGCAAGCGCAGACCCCTTCTGCATTGAACGACCTGGTAGGCGCACGAGCTGCGGGTGCCGAGACCCAGATGGCGGCGCGTGGCTATACCTTCGTCAAAACCCAAAAAAGCGATGATCGCAGCTACTCCTACTGGTGGAACTCCTCCAGCCGGCAGTGCGTCACCGTGGCGACGATGGATGGGCGTTACGATTCGATCACATCCTCGCCCGCCCCGGACTGCGGCCAGCGTGAAGAGCACCGCGGATCGAGCGAGGGCAGCAGCTATCGTCCCACCCAGAGCTACAACTACGGGGGGGCATCCTCCAATCAACGCCAGTCTCCCAGCTATGTGGAAGATCGCGACCGCGGGCAGGGCCGATATCAGGTTGATGGCCAGAACGTCGATTTGGGCCTCGTGTGTTTCGGCGATGGGCAGCGGCCGGGCTTTGCCACGACCTACGGATATTCGTGGAACAGCCGTACCGAGCGCTATGATTACGGTAACCGTACGGAGATGACCGGACAGCAGTTCGACGCTTCGGTTTCGCTGCAGTTCTGGCCAGGCGGAGGGCATATCCGCCTTCCCAAGAAGCTTGTCCCGCCGATCAACAGCCGGGGTAACGATGGCTGGTGGGACCTGTACGACGTCGAGATGGGCCCCGATGTGATCCGGGCGAAGTATCGGCTCAATGGCATGAACAAGCCCACCGTCACGATCAACCGCCGGAGCGGCCAGATCAGCATTCGCGGGCTCGATCCTTACGCATTCAGCGGATCTTGCGACCTCATTGACGGCGACGATCACCGCCGCTTCTAAGATTCGGCCCGGACCGGTGTACCCGGCCCGACTGGCTTTGGGAGAATGCTCATGAAATGGAAGCATGGAGCCATCGTTGCCCTCGCGGTCGTGACCGCAGCTATGCCCGTCACGGCGCAATCGCCAATAAGGAGCGAACGCGTCCAGTTTGCCAGAGGTGCCACCTCGTCGACCATTCGCGGTTCCCTCAAAGGCTACGACACTGTGGATTACATCGTCGGCGCGCGTGCCGGCCAATCCATGTCCGTGTCAATGCAAACGAGCAGTACGTCGGCCTACTTCAATGTTCTGCCCCCGCGCTCCGAGGAAGCAGTTTTCAACGGCTCTATCACAGGCAGCCGGTTCGACGGTCGGCTCAAGGACTCGGGCGACTACCGCGTCAGGGTTTACCTGATGCGCAGCGCCGCGAGGCGAGGTGAGCGGGCGACGTTCAGCCTGACGGTCGGCGTGAAAACCCGGCCCGGTAGCGTCGGAACCGCACCGGGGCCAGTGGGCTCGGGTGCGGCGATATCGGCCGGCAACAGGCCGGCTTATTGCCGAGGCGAGGCCTCTCAGCAGTACGGCGTGCGGCCCAATTACATCCGGACCAGCCCCGCCATAGCGAACGCGGCCGGTATCATGATCGACGGGACAGCCGATCAGGGGCGTAACGGGATCAAGCGTTTTCGTTGCAGGTTCGATGCGCGGGGACGCTTCATCGACGTCATGGCCATGACCCGCGACGGATTCTGATCTTTTGCGTAACTGACGCGCCAGGGTGGCTTTGTCCCCCTGACGTGTCAGGCTCCCTTTGTTCTACCCCACCGATACGAAACGAAGGGGCGCAACCCCTTATCTTCCTTCGGCCATGCGGCGACGAGGAGCTGTCCTTGTGAGGCGCGGATGACCATCAGTCCCTCGGTGGAAATGGTGTATCGGGGACCCCTACAGCAAGGCGGCTGCTCTGCGCCCATTGTCGCCATGGCGACCTCCGCAAGCGTGCGAGCGCTCCGTTTCGTGCTGCTTTGCGAGGTGGTCATAGTCACGTGCGCACGCAGCATGACCTCAACCTCGTCAGCATCACGATCACGGGTCAACGCAAGATCGGCGTAAATGGCAACGCCCTGCTGGCCGGTCCGCGTAGTTCCTACCCCGTCACGCGGGGCTGGGCGGAAAAAATTCACGTTGTCTGCCCGTCCGCCGAAGGTCTCTATTATACGTCCTACCAATATGGTCCCGAGTTCGCGGTGCTCCTTTTCGGCGATCGTGTGCCGGATGATATCCTCGAGGGCTTGAGCAAGCGCGATATCGCGGATCCCATCTGCCATGGTGAAATCCAGAAGCTCGCGGTCAGCCTCTCGATCGACTACGAAGGTGTCTGAGCCGCAGCGGGAAGAAGGTCGATGACGTCCGGTTCCGACCGACTATGATTCAGTGCGGGCCGCGCTGGCGCTGCTGATCCCGATCGCGATGACCGACACCGGGCAGTCGAAACCCGTCGCCGATTTACTGATGGCCTAGTGGAGCGGGCCCGACCTTGGGCACTCCAGATAGCCGACATCTTCGGGCTCGACGTGGCGATCGCCAATGACATCACGACCGTCATCGGCTTCCTGGGCCAGACCGATCGCGGTGCAGTCTATATCGACAGCCTCGGATTTGCCGAGGAGATGCAGGACATCATCGCCCTGTGGCGCTCGCCGGCGTCACGGCCAGGGGCCTGATACCCCGGGACAGCTCAAAGATAACCCGAAGCCAACCGACGGTGCCGCAGTGGCGCCCGTTGGAGCGGCGCTGGCGCGCCTTACTGGGCCGAACGGCCGAGGAGAGGAGGGGGGTGGCTGTGCGACGCGCCTGTGCCGATGGCGCGGCGGGATGCTCGCCGTCGATCGACCATGGAGGCGGTCCGCGCGGAGCTAGCCGAGGCACTTCCGATCGATCTGGCGGAAGCTGACAGAATCCTCGAAAAAAAGGTTCGTGAGCGGATGCGGCGCTCCGGACGGTGCAACGTGAGCCGTGCGGTTTCGGATCTCTGCAGGGTCGGGCTACTGCGTCGCAATTGTCAGGGCTTCCGCGTCGATCATCAGAACCGCGGCGCGCAGCGTGAAGCGGTCTATACCGTGATGCCCGAGGCGCTCGCGGTGCTCCGCCGCTGATCGTCAGCCGGCAAGAGAGCCGGCTTCCAATCCGCCGCTGCGACGATAGCTTCAGCTTTGGCCGGAAAGGATTCCGCCGAGCTGATGGAAACGCCGTCGGGCAGCGCAATCCTTGCCTGAAATCCATTGCCCTTGGGCGTGGCGCTCAATGGGACTTCCATTTACCGTCTCCGCAGCGATATCAGGCTCCGCATCGGCATAAATCATCGTTATTTAACATAATTCTTATTATCTGTTTTTTACGGTTGTAAGCCGGTGGGGTCTAGATTGAAGTGAGAATTCCGAGGATTTCTGAGCTTTGTGCCCTCTCGGAGGAAAGTCTATGACGAACAGCTATCGCCATCTACGTTACGATGAGCGTGAAGCTTTGGCGAAAATGAGGGATGCCGCCGTTCCAGTTTGCGAGATTGCAGCTCGGCTCGGACGGCATCGATCTACTATTTACCGGGAGCTGCGCCGCAATTTCATGCACGATGAGGAAGCGTGGTTTCGTGGCTATTTCCCCAACGTCACACACAAAAGAGCCCGCCGTCGCCGGGCTGCTGGTCGTAAGCTTGAACGCAACATGGAGTTAGCCGCGGATGTCGTCCAAGGCCTTCGGCGGCGTTGGTCTCC
>Ga0160437_1000473_pt1 | contig 20961 bp, 19 predicted proteins | sample HID1975I_E0MG_FD_108227 | JGI IMG/M metagenome (GOLD analysis project Ga0160437, IMG submission 108227) | Enriched soil microbial communities from UW Madison campus, WI, USA - HID1975I_E0 MG | ecosystem: Environmental > Terrestrial > Soil > Unclassified | place: USA: Madison, Wisconsin... | reverse complement strand
GCAATGCGCGTTGGCGTAACGGATTTCGGGATAACCACCAGTCCACTATCCAGATGCCAGCGAATCACAATCTGCGCCGGCGTCTTGCCGTATTTCTCCGCCAGATGGCGAATAATAGTCTGATCGAAAACCCCTTCGCCGCCCTGTGCCAGCGGGCTCCACGACTCGGTCTGGATCTTGTGTGTCGCGTTCCAGGAATGCAATTGACGCTGCTGCATCAGAGGATGAAGTTCAATCTGGTTGATGACAGGCGAGACGCCGGTTTCATCAATCAGACGCTGCAGGTGGTTCACCTGAAAATTACACACGCCGATGCTTTTCACCAGACCCTGCTTTTGCAGTTCAATCATCCCACGCCAGGCTTCAACGTAATGATCGATAGCCGGGACCGGCCAGTGCATCAGATACAGATCGACAAAATCGAGCTGCAGTTTATCGAGACTTTCCTGAAGCGCTTCCGCCGGGCGTTTCTGATCGTCATTCCACAGCTTGGTGGTAATGAACAGCTCATCGCGCGCAACGCCTGCACTGGCTAATGCTTTGCCCACGCCCTCTTCATTTTTATACGCGGCGGCAGTATCGATAGAACGATAGCCGACCTCCAGCGCTTTATGAATGGCGGTAACGACGTCCTCGTTGCTTGCTTTCCACACGCCGAGACCCAGCTGCGGCATGATGTTGCCGTCGTTGAGTTTGATTACGGTTGGATGTGTCATGCTGCATTTCTCCCTCGGTTAAATTCACCAGAGCGCGGTGAGCGCTCCGGTGAAGTAGTAACGTTAAGTCTGGACGAAATACGAGAAAACGAAAGGTTAAGCGGAAATCCCTTAGCGTGCCGCTTCGTAAATACGACGGCTCACATCGAGAGTAATGTCCTGATTTTCACCGATTTGCGTCATGCCATGCTCTTCCAGTTTTTTCAGTAGCGCAGGGATAGAGCTGCCGTCCAGACCGTAACCGGACAGGCGTGTTGGTACGCCCATCGCTTCGAAGAACTCGCGAGTTGCGGCAATAGCGGCATCAATGCGGGCATCTTCAGAACCTTCGGTAATGTTCCAGACGCGTTCTGCGTATTGCAGCAGTTTGGCGCGTTTGGTGTCGCGTTTTTCATTCCACAAAGCAGGCAGAACAACCGCCAGCGTCTGGGCGTGATCCAGACCGTGCATTGCGGTCAGTTCATGGCCGAGCATATGCGTCGCCCAGTCCTGCGGTACGCCCGCTCCAATCAGACCATTCAACGCCTGAGTTGCCGCCCACATCACGTTGGCACGCACGTCGTAGTTTTCTGGCTCTTTCAGCGCTTTCGGGCCTTCTTCAACCAGCGTCAGCAAAATGCCTTCGGCGAAACGGTCCTGAATTTTGGCATTAACCGGGTAAGTCACGTACTGCTCAACGGTGTGAATGAAGGCATCCACCACGCCGTTTGCGACCTGACGCGGTGGCAGGGTGTAGGTGTAAACCGGATCCAGAATGGCGAACACCGGCTGCACGTGCGGGTTCATGAATGCCTGTTTGTCGCCGGTGGTTTTACGAGAAATCACCGCGCCCATGTTAGATTCAGAACCGGTCGCAGGCAGCGTCAGCACAGAGCCCATCGGGAGCGCACTTTCAATTTTGCTGCCGCCGGTTTGCAGGATTTCCCACGGGTCAACGCCGTCAGTATATTGCGCGGCTGCCGCGATGAATTTGGTGCCGTCGAGAACGGAACCGCCGCCCACCGCCAGCAGGAAGGTGATTTTTTCTTCGCGGGCAATTTTCACCGCGTTCATCAGCGTTTCATAAGACGGGTTTGGCTCGATACCGCCAAACTCCAGCACGTTGAGGCCGTCCAGCGCGGTCATGACCTGGTCCAGCACGCCGGTTTTTTTGACACTGCCGCCGCCGTAGGTGACGAGGACGCGAGCGTCTGCCGGGATTTGCGCCCGCAGTTCTGTGATAGCGCCTTTACCGAACAAAATGCGAGTAGGCGTGTGCAGGTTGAAATTAAACATAGGTTTTCCCTTCATAGCAGGTGAAAAAGACGGCAGCGATGGGGCTACCTGATGGAGTGTATTGTGGTCCTGTAGGCTGTTTGTCTCAATGCACATTCCTGCCTATGTATTGCCCATTTCTCCTGTGTGCTGGAGAATATGAATATTCTTGTCCACAATACATCCATCGAAATACGTCCCGGATACCGCGAATAATGAACCGTGAAGAGACCTGTCTGCTGCTGACGGAGAAAATTAAGCAGCTGAAAAGTAATGAAGAAAAACTTATTCCGCTGCTGCCTGATATTCGCTTGTTGTACGGTACGCAGCCGGGCACCCGAACGCCGGTGATGTACCAGCCGGGCATCGTATTCCTCTTTTCCGGCCATAAAATAGGGCATATCAACGAGCGCGTTTTTCGCTATGACGCCACGGAATACCTGCTGTTGACGGTACCGTTGCCGTTCGAATGCGAAACCTTCGCCACGCCGGAAGTGCCGCTGGCCGGCCTGCGACTGAACGTCGATATTCTGCAATTGCAGGAGCTGCTGATGGACATCGGTGAAGACGAGCAGTTCCAGCCGTCGATGGCCGCCAGCGGGATTAACTCCGCCACGCTATCCGATGAAATTCTCTGCGCCGCCGAGCGTCTGCTCGACGTAATGGAGCACCCGATGGATGCGCGGATTCTCGGCAAACAAATCATCCGTGAAATGCTGTATCACGTGCTGATGGGGCCACGCGGTGGGGCGCTGCTGGCGCTGGTCAGCCGCCAGACGCATTTCAGCCTGATTAGCAGGGTACTGAAACGGATTGAGAGCCAATACACCGAAAACCTGAGCGTTGACCAGCTGGCAGCGGAAGCCAACATGAGCGTTTCGGCGTTTCATCACAACTTCAAGTCAGTGACCAGCACCTCGCCGCTGCAATATCTGAAATCTTATCGGCTGCATAAAGCGCGAATGATGATGGTGCATGACGGCCTGAAGGCCAGTACGGCGGCAATAAAGGTGGGATACGAAAGCCCTTCGCAGTTTAGTCGGGAGTTTAAGCGTTACTTCGGGATTACGCCGGGCGAAGATGCGGCGCGTATTCGGGGAATGCAGGGGATGTAGTTCTTTCTCCCTCTCCCTGAGGGAGAGGGCAGGGGAGAGGGAGACAAATCAGGCGCTACAATATTTCTTCTTGATCACCACGAAAACGGTGCCCAGCAAACCCACAATCAGCAGGAAAATAGGCAGGATCATCAGGAAAGTCATCACCTGATCTTCGTGACGTTTAACAAACGGGATCATGCTCAGCGCATAGCCAAAGCCCGTCACCACACCGACCCACAGCACGGCGCTCAGCCAGTTGAAAATCTGGAAACGACGGTTAGACAAACCGGAAATGCCTGCCATCGTTGGCAGCAGGGTACGTACGAATGCCAGGAAACGCCCGGCGAGCAGCGCCAGCAGCCCGTGGCGATCAAACATGCAGGTTGCACGGTCGTGATATTTGTCCGGTAGCTGCGCCAGCCAGCCTTTCACCACTTTGGTATTGCCCAGCCAGCGGCCCTGAATATAGCTCAGCCAGCAGCCGAGACTGGCGGCGGCGGTCAGAATGGCGAGTGTCGGCACAAAATCCATCACGCCTTTGGCGATCAGCGCGCCGGCGAGCAGCAACAGGCTATCTCCCGGCAAGAACGACGCGGGCAGCAGGCCGTTTTCTAAAAACAGCGTGGCAAACATCACCAAATAAACAATACCCACCACGTGGGGATCCGCCAGCGCGGCAAAATCATGCTGCCAGAGTGCGGCGGCAATCTCCTGGATAACAACCATGGACTTTCCTGTGGACTGACATTTTCTGAGTGTATTGTACTCCTGAATCGCCTGGGATGCCTTCATCCCAGGCGCAACAATACAGGCAGTTTTTGCAGGGACTGTCTGAAATTGTGTCCATCAGGTTGCCACTTTACACGATGCGTTCAAATCCGGCGGATAAATCCACAAGAAGATCGTCAACATTCTCTAAACCAATATGCAGTCGAATCAGCGTGCCGTTGAAGTCGGGCTTGCCGTTGGGACGAATGCTCGCCAGCTGCTCTGGCTGCGTCGGCAGGATCAGCGACTCAAAGCCGCCCCAGGAGTAGGCCATGCTGAACAGCGTGAAGTTATCGAGATACGCCGCCAGCTCGCTGTCGTTCAGTCGCTTTTTGAGCACGAATGAGAACAAACCGCTGCTGCCCGTAAAGTCTCGTTTCCAGAACTCATGACCTTTACTGCCCGGCAGTGCCGGGTGGTTGACGCGTTCAACCTGTGGATGCTCAGCCAGCCATTCGGCAATTTTCAGGCTGCTTTCGTGATGCTGACGCAAACGCACGCCGAGCGTACGCAGGCCGCGGCTGGTCATATACGCGGTATCGGCATCCACCATTTGCCCCATCAGATAGGCGTTTTCGCGCAGCTGATCCCAACAACGGGCATTGGAAACGGCGGTGCCAATCATGCCATCGGAATGGCCAATCAGGTATTTAGTCGCGGCCTGAATCGAAATATCGATATCAAATTCGAGTGCTTTAAACAGCACGCCCGCGGCCCAGGTGTTATCGATCATGATGATAGCGTCAGGCGCTTTGCTGCGCACAGCGCTGACAATGGCCGGTACGTCATGCACTTCCATGGTCACGGAACCCGGGGATTCCAGGAACACCACTTTGGTATTGGGTTGAATCAGCTCGGCGATACCGGCGCCGATAAGCGGGTCGAACCAGCCGGTGGTGACGCCGAGTTTGGCCAGAATTTTGGTGCAGAAATCCTGGCTCGGTTCGTAGGCGCTGTTGGTCATCAGCACGTGATCGCCCTGTTCGACAAACGCCAGAATCGTGTTGGCAACCGCCGCCGCGCCGCACGGGAACAGGGCGCAACCGGCACCGCCTTCCAGTTCGCACATCGCTTCCTGCAAAGAAAAATGGGTCAGGGTGCCGCGTCGACCATAAAACAGCTCGCCCTTGGCGCGATTGCGAGTGGCCTGTTTTTTGGCTTCAACGGTCTCGAAAACAAGGGACGACGCGCGCTGAATCACACTGTTCACCGAGCCTTGAGTGTATTTCTTACTGCGGCCAGCATTCACCAGCACGGTATCAAGTTGCTTTTTGGACATGTTATTTCTACCTGTTTTTATACGTCTGGACGTCTAAACTAACATGATTGTTTGGGGTTGTACCTTATGTGAACCGATTAAGCAGAAAATTTTGCCAGAATCCGCCAAAGCCCCTTTTTTACTGCGTGAGCGCAATGAAAGTTAGCGATGATTGCGTCAATATGTAAATAGTAATGAGAACGACTATCAATTCGACGGCGTTTTGATATTATTACGAGCAGATTTTGTGATTTAGATCCTGGAGATACAGAGTGGGTAATAATTTGATGCAGGCGGATCTCTCCGTTTGGGGTATGTATCATCATGCCGACATCGTCGTTAAGGTGGTCATGATTGGCCTGATTCTGGCATCGGTTGTCACCTGGGCAATCTTCTTCAGCAAAAGTACCGAACTGCTGTCGCAAAAACGCCGCCTTAAGCGTGAGCAGCAGCAGCTTGGCGAAGCCCGTTCTCTGAATCAGGCCAGCGAAATTGCCGCCGCATTCCCGGCGAAAAGCCTCAGCCTTCAGTTGCTGAACGAAGCGCAGAACGAACTGGAACTTTCTGAAGGTGCCGAAGATAACGAAGGCATTAAAGAACGTACCGGTTTCCGTCTGGAGCGCCGCGTCGCTGCCGCCGGTCGTCACATGGGCCGGGGTAACGGTTATCTGGCAACAATCGGTGCGATTTCACCCTTTATCGGCCTGTTCGGCACCGTATGGGGCATCATGAACAGCTTCATCGGTATAGCCCAGACCCAGACCACTAACCTGGCCGTTGTTGCGCCGGGTATCGCAGAAGCGCTGCTGGCGACCGCTATCGGCCTGTTCGCCGCCATCCCTGCGGTGGTTATCTACAACATTTTCGCCCGCATGATTGGCAGCCACAAAGCGCTGCTCGGTGATGTGGCGGCGCAGGTTCTGCTGCTACAAAGCCGTGACCTCGACCTCAATAACAGCGGCGCTCAGCCGGTGCGTACCGCCCAGAAATTACGGGTAGGGTGATAGCCAATGGCAATGCGTCTAAACGAAAATCTGGACGATAACGGCGAAATGCATGAAATCAACGTGACGCCGTTTATCGACGTCATGTTGGTACTGCTGATCATCTTCATGGTGGCGGCTCCGTTGGCGACCGTTGATGTGAAAGTGAATCTGCCAGCGTCCTCTAGCCAGCCGCAGCCGCGCCCGGAAAAACCGGTGTACCTGTCGGTGAAAGCAGACAACACCATGTTCCTCGGCAACGATCCGGTGACCGACGACACCATGGTGAATGCGATCAACACCCTGACCGAAGGCAAGAAAGACACCACCATCTTCTTCCGTGCGGATAAAACCGTAAACTACGAGACGATGATGAAGGTGATGGATACCCTGCATCAGGCGGGATATCTGAAAATCGGCCTGGTCGGTGAAGAACACGCTGCCGCGAAAAAATAAGCGGAACCCTTAACGAAAGAACCGGCCTTGCGCCGGTTTTTTTATGCCTTAAGTAAAATCGATAACCTACTGATATATTCTGTTTTTTCTCATCTGTACGCCGCACGCATTTTTGTGGGTCGCCACTGGCAGGCGGGATAAACCTCTCTACGCTTATTCAGGAACATCATAAAAAAGCACCGTGAAAACGGGGCATAACATCACCTGCACAGCATGGGAGTCCAGTATGGCCTTGGCGACTTTACTCAGCACAGCTTCCCCTTCGCGTGACCTCATTTCACTCACTGCCATTCGTCAGCGGGCCGACCGCCTGATGCTCGGGCTGGTCTGGATCCTGTGGGCCATCTGCCTGATGATGGGCCTGCTCACGGCGCAGAGCGGCGTCGCGTTCGTCACCGGCAGCCTGCTGGCGGCCATCGCCACGCTGGTCTGCATTCTGTTGCCCGGCAAGCGGGTAACGCGGCTGTTGTTCGCCTTCATTCTGATGGCCTTTTCCGCGCTGCTTATCCAGCTTGGCGGCGGGGAAACGGAGTACCATTTCTCCGTGTTCGTGCTGCTCTCGGCGCTGCTCGCCTGGCGCGACTGGAAACCGCTGGTGATGGGCGCGGCGGTGATTGCCCTGCATCATCTGGTCTTCAACTATTTGCAGGCCGACGGTCTGTTCGGCATCGTGGTATTTGCGATGGGGCCGGGGCTGCATATGGTCATCACCCACGGTATTTTCGTGGTGGCGCAAACCCTCATTCTGGTGCTGATGGCGTTGCGGATGGAGCAGGATGCGCGCTCCGCCAGCGAAGTGGCCAAACTGGCGGCGGTTATCAACCGCGAACCGGGCATTCTGACGTTGACGCAGGACGCGCAGGCCAGCCACTCGTCGTTCGCCCGAACGTTCAGCCTGACCTTAGGCACCATGCGCAGCACGCTTGAACAGGTGACACACGGTGTGACACAGCTGCTCGACGATGCGCAGACGTTGTTGCAGCGCAATACCGCGCTGTCGGAGCGCACCGACAATCAGGCGCAGTCGCTGGCGGTGGCGGCCAGCGCGATGTCGCAGTTGCTGGGCGTGGCAGCTCAAACCAGCGAAATGGCCAGCGAGGCGAGAGGGCTGGCGCTCAAGGCCAGCGATGTGGCGCAGCAGGGCGGGGAAAACATCCGCGCGGCGATGGCGTCGATGGTGCACATTCGGGATGAATCGCTGCGTATCAACGGCATTCTGGAACTGATTGACGGTATCGCGTTCCAGACTAACATTCTCTCGCTCAACGCCTCGGTCGAAGCCGCGCGAGCGGGCGTGCATGGCAAAGGCTTCGCGGTCGTTGCTGCGGAAGTCCGGACCCTGGCGCTGCGCTGTGAAAGTGCCGCCAAGGACATTCGCCAGTTGATTGCCGCCTCGGTGGAAAGCACTCAGCGGGGATCGAACCAGGTGGAGCAGGCCGGGATGACCATGCAGGTGATGATTGGCAGTATCGAGAGCCTGCACAGTCTGGTGGAAGCGCTGGCGATGATGAGCGACCAGCAGCGCGCCACCATTTTGCAGATAGGCGGCAGCATTGCGAGCATTGACGCCAGCGTGCAAGAAAACCTACAGCACGTGGCGCAGACCATGCAGGTGGCGCAGCAGCAGCAGCGACAAACCGGTGAGCTGAAGACCGCGATTTCCGTCTTCAGACTGGTGTAATCAGGCTTTTTTGGCGGCGGGCGTCGTGAGGTTTTCGTCCGGTGCCACAATATTGACGCTGGCGGTACGGCAGTTGCCGTCGGCGAGTTTGCGCGTCAGGCGTAAGGTGGCGATTTCGCGGGCCAGAATGTGTTGATAGCTGGCTTCAATATGCGCGAGGATCTTCTCTTTCAGCTGCGGGTTACGGGTCATTACTTCGGCCAGCGCCGCGCCGTAGATCTCTTCTTTCACCTGAAAGGCATAAATCTCCCGGCGATACTGCCACTTCATACGCACCAGCGCCGCGGGAATCGACACCAGCGCTTTGGCGGTCTCTTCAATCACCGCATTCTTTTCATTTTTTAGTGCCTGAAGATTATGCTTCAGAATGACAGCGTCGCTGTTTTTGTCGCCCAAAGTCAAATAGACGTTATTATCTTCACCTTCTTTCATTTTTATTCGGCCTGAAAATCATAAAAAAGAGAGGCTGGTTTTTCACCTGTAATCAAATTAAGCCAAATTTCGTTCCCGGCTTCATTAATTTTAACGGTGTATTCGTTGATAATTTGACTTAATTCCTGGCTGTCTAATTCGCCTTCCCATTGCAGGTCATTGAGTACGCGCGCGAACGCTTCTATTTTAACCGCTCGAAACAGTCGGTCTTTAATATGGCGATCACGTTCTTCCAGCAGCATATTGCGTGATTGACCGTGACGAACTGGCGCGGCGAATATATCTGCAGTAATATTATCGAGGGTAATCTTTCCCTGAGTTAAATTAGCGCTATTTTCTGCTATGTCGGTATTTTGCTCTGCGCCGGAAATGTGAAAGCGGGCCGGAATCAGCGACTCGGGTATCATGCCTGATGTCCTTTTGGTTTCAACAGGATAAGGGCGATAAAGGTGTGAGGTTCGTTGACATTATCATGGTGTAAATTTAAAATCAAAAAAAATGGAGCCAACCATGAACAGTATTATCTATTTCGTGATAGCCCTGCTATTGCTAACGGTTGTTATTCTTTTAGTTATCTCTGGTTTGTTTAAAAACGACGTTGTGGAAGAAAAAGCGCTGCCTGTTCAGGTGAAATTGCTGAGTAAAGAAGAAGGTGAAGACCATTTTTCAATGCTTATGAATGCGATAACACCGGTATGGTACTGGCGGGTGAATCATGAATATATTGATTTTCTTCATGCCACAATAAAGCGGATGAGTCTCTCCGAATTAAATGCTACTGCGGGTTTATTTGAGGCCCAGCGGCGCTGCAGCGATCTCAATTCGGCAGTGTATAAATATTACGACAATATAAAAAAGCGCTGTCTTAACGGGGAAAAAGTCCCACGTGGCGACCTCGACGTGTTGAACCTACAGCAGTGTTTTAGGGAATTTAGTTTAAATGCTTATCCGGACCTGGTGGCGCTGGTGTGGCCGGAGTATCAGCGGCCACAGGTTGATCCGCTGGCAGTGTAGGGGGAACTTGTAGGCCGGGCATTGGCTTCCGTGCAGCCTGATGCCCTCTCCCCGCCCTCTCCCACAGGGAGAGGGAGAAAACCAGAAAGTCCCCTCTCCCTTAAGGGAGAAGGGGAAAAGACCGCACAGGATGACAGGCATCCCGCGTTACTTATCCGATGACGCCTGCCAAAGATTCAACTGCCCGTCCGCCACGTGCTGATCAATCTGCGCCAGCTCCTGCGGCGTAAAGGTCAGATTATTTAGCGCCAGAACGTTCTCTTCCAACTGCTCCGGACGGCTCGCGCCAATCAGCACCGACGTCACCCGGTTGTCCTTCAGCAGCCAGCTCAGCGCCATTTGCGCCATGCTTTGCCCGCGTGACTGCGCCATCTCCTGCAACAGTCGCAGGCTCTGCAAATTACTCTCGCTGAGCATAGTTTCCGTCAGCCCGCGCGCTTTCTTACCCTCGGTCTGCATTCGCGACCCGTCCGGGATCCCGTTCAGGTATTTACCCGTCAGCAGACCCTGCGCCAGCGGCGTAAAGGCGATGCAGCCCACGCCGTTATTTTCCAGCGTGTCCAGCAGCCCGGTGTTATCCACCCAGCGGTTGAGCAAGTTGTACGATGGCTGATGAATCAGCAGCGGGATTTTCCACTCGCGCAGCAGATCCACCATGTGCTGGGTGCGCTCGGTGGAGTACGACGAGATGCCGATATACAGCGCCTTGCCGCTCTGTACCGCCTGAGCCAGCGCCGCGGCGGTTTCTTCCATCGGCGTTTTCTCATCCACGCGGTGTGAATAGAAAATATCGACGTACTCCAGACCCATGCGCTTCAGACTCTGGTCGAGGCTCGCCAGCAAATACTTGCGCGAGCCGCCGGAGCCGTAAGGCCCGGGCCACATGTCGTATCCGGCTTTAGTCGAGATAATCAGCTCATCGCGATAGGCGGCGAAATCATCACGTAGCAGACGACCAACGTTCTCCTCGGCGCTGCCCGGCGGCGGCCCGTAGTTGTTGGCGAGGTCAAAATGGGTCATGCCCAAATCAAAGGCTTTACGCAGCAGATCGCGCTGTGAATCGAGCGACTGAATGTGACCAAAACTGTGCCACAACCCCAGCGACAACGCAGGAAGCTGCAACCCGCTGTTGCCACAATAGCGATACTGCATCTGTTGATAACGTTCGGAACTGGCGAGCCAGGACATGAAAGCTCCTTCTGGTCTATATTTTGAAACGACGTTTCTATACTAGCGCCTGAAAATGTTCCGGTAAGTTCGGGCGATCACACTGCTGGCGATTGATAAGGGAGAACCCCGATGACCCGACTGACGGCGAAGGACTTTCCACAGGAACTGCTGGATTACTACGATTACTACGCTCACGGAAAAATCACCAAGCGAGAATTCCTGCAAATGGCGGGGAAATATGCGGTCGGTGGCGTTACGGCGTTGGCGTTATTTAACCTGCTCAAACCCAACTACGCGCTGGCGGAGCAGGTGGAATTTACCGATCCGGCCATCAAACCAGAATACATCGAATACCCGTCGCCCAATGGACACGGTAAAGTGCGCGGCTATCTGGTCACGCCGACGGGCGGGAGCGGAAAATTACCTGCGGTGGTGGTGGTGCATGAGAATCGCGGTCTGAATCCGTACATTGAGGATGTGGCGCGACGCGTCGCCAAAGCCGGGTTTATTGCACTGGCGCCGGATGGGCTAACGTCGGTGGGTGGCTATCCGGGCAACGATGACGAAGGCCGCGCGTTACAGCAGCAGGTCGATCCCACCAAATTGATGAACGACTTTTTCGCCGCCATTGAGTTTATGTCAACGCATCCGCAGGCCACGGGCAAAGTCGGGATCACCGGCTTTTGCTACGGGGGCGGAGTCTGTAACGCCGCGGCGGTGGCCTACCCGGAGCTGGCATGCGCGGTGCCGTTTTACGGGCGTCAGCCACCGGTTGGCGATGTGCAAAAAATCAAGGCGCCGCTGTTATTGCATTACGCCGCGCTGGATAAAGCTATTACGGACGGCTGGCCCGCCTATGAACAGGCGCTGAAGGCGAATGATAAGGTCTATGAAGGTTACGTTTATCCCGGCGTTAACCACGGTTTTCACAATGATTCGACCCCGCGCTATGACCAGGCAGCAGCGGAGTTGGCGTGGAAACGCACCCTCGAATGGTTCAACCGCTATCTGATGTAAAAGTTTCACAAAAAAATAATCACAAAACGTTAGAAATTCTCAAGGATCTGCCGATAACGAGGGTGATTGTGACGCGTGTCACAATACCCTTGCAACGGCCAGGAGAATTTATGCATTTGCTTCGTAACTTTACCATTCGGATGGTCATGCTGGTCATCCTCGGGATCTTTGGGTTGCTGTGGTCCGGTGTCGGACTTTACAGCGTCTATTCCTTATCAAAAGTCGTCCAGGGCAACGCGGTCGATCGCGAACTCGTCACCCAGATGACGCTGTTGAGCCAGGGCAACGATCAGTATTTTCGTTTTGTCACCCGCCTGAGTCGGGCGATGGAAACCAAAACCGCAGGCGGCAACCCGGATTTCGCTCCCGCGCAGCAGGCGCTGGATAACATGCGCGGCAAGCTGGACGCGCTCAACGCGGTGTCTCCAGGCCCGATGGACGCGCAGGTGTCAGCCCAGACGCTGGCGAACTGGCAGGCGTTGCTCAATGACGGCGTGTCTCGCCAAATGCAGCTCGCGGTCCAGGGGTCGGCGGAGGAATATCGTCAGCAGGCGAACACCGTCACGCCCGCATTAAGCCGCGCGTTCGGTGCCAGTACCGAGAAATTTAATGTGCGCGCTAACATCGCTCTCGATAACACCCGCGTGGAGGTCGATCATCTGACGTCCGTCACCCGCACACTGATTATCACTGCGGTCATAACCGGCCTGCTTTTGCTGTTGTTCTCCGACCGCTATCTGGTGATGATGCTGGTCAAACCGCTGGCGCGCGTGAGCCAGCATTTCCGTCTGATGGCGCAGGGTGATCTCAGCCAGCCGATGGCCGCGTTTGGCCGCAACTGTGTCGGACAACTGGTGCCGTTGCTGAACGGCATGCAGGACAGTCTGCGCGACGCGGTCAGCACCATTCGCAGCGGCAGCGACAATATCTGGCGCGGTGCGACGGAGATTTCCTCCGGCAACAACGACCTCTCGTCACGCACTGAAGAGCAGGCGTCAGCCCTCGAAGAGACCGCGGCGAGCATGGAACAGCTCACCGCCACCGTAAAACTCAATGCCGATAACGCGCAGCAGGCGAGCCAGTTGGCGGTTGTCGCCTCGCAAACCGCAGGCAAAGGCGGATCGCTGGTCAACGCGGTGGTCGATACCATGTCCGGCATTGCCGACAGCTCAAAGAAAATCGCCGAAATCACTACCGTCATCAACAGCATCGCTTTCCAGACCAACATTCTGGCGCTGAATGCGGCGGTGGAAGCGGCGCGTGCGGGCGAGCAGGGGCGAGGCTTTGCGGTGGTCGCAGGCGAAGTGCGTAATCTGGCAAGCCGCAGCGCGGGTGCCGCAAAAGAAATTGAGGGGCTGATTACGGATTCTGTGGCGCGCATTGAAAGCGGCGTGCGGCTGGTGAATGACACCGGTCAGACGATGGACGCGATTCTCAACGCGGTGCAGGAAGTCACCACCATTATGAAGCAGATTGCCAGCGCGTCGGCGGAGCAGAGCAAAGGCATTTCGCAGGTTGGCGTGGCGATTTCGCAAATGGACAGCGTCACTCAGCAGAACGCCTCGCTGGTAGAACAGGTGTCGGCGGCAGCGTCAGCGCTGGAGCAGCAAACCCACGCGCTGCAACGTTCGGTGCAGCAGTTCCGCTTATCGAACTCAGAGACCGCGGGGCACGGCTTGGTGGCGAGCGAGGCCGTCTAACGGTACGTCTTCGCCCGAGAATGAAATGAGCGTCTGCCCAATGGCGGCGCCATTTTTTCCGGTGTGCTTTATCTGATACATCGAGATATCGGCCCGCAGCAGTGCCTCGTTGAAATCGTCGTCGGGTAGGACTTCGTTAATCCCGATAGAGGCGCCCACCGAGGCGGTGCCGCTGACCAGTTCGAACGGCGTCAACGTGGCGCGCAGACAGTTGTGCGCGGTGCTCCAGATAAGCAGGCTGTTAAGCGAAAACGGCAGCAGCAGCACAAACTCATCCCCCCCAAGCCGCCCGACGACGGTGCCCGGCGGGCAGGCGTCACGCAGTCGCCTGCTAAGCTGGATAAGCAACTCGTCACCACAGCGATGGCCGAACCGGTCGTTTACCGCTTTAAAATCATCCAGATCGATAAACGCCACGCACATGGCGTCGTCGCGCTGCATCTGTGCGAAGTGTTTTAACAGCGCATGGCGATTGGCGAGCCCGGTCAGCGGGTCGTGATTGGCGAGCAGGGAAAGCTGTTCCTCGTACTGCTTTTCTTTGGTCATGTCGATGTGGGTGCCGGTGACCTTCAGCGGTTTGCCGTCAACGTCCCACTCGCTCACGCGCCCGCGATCTAACACCCAGCTGACGGTGCCGTTTTTGTGCAGCATCCGATGCAAGGCTTCGTAATAGGGCGCTCTCCCTTCCAGATGACTGTAAAACGCATCGAGTACCTGCTGCCGGTCTTCTGGATGCAGGTGTTCCCGCCACACGTCGAAATGGGCGCTCAGGGCTTTCGGCTGATAGCCAAGCATCGCGCCCCAGCGGCGGTTGAAAATAATTAATTTCCCGCTGGGAATATCCAACTGCCATAAACAGAGCCCGGTGCCGTCGAGCGCAGCACTGAGCTTACTCTTCGCGTCACGAGCAATGCGCAGCAATCGGGCGTTATGCTTCTTCAGATTCTGGATCTGTTGTTTCAGGGCGATTTCAGACATGTAGATGCCATATGCCGGAGGAAGACATATTCATACTAATAATGTATTGGCGTGTAAATATACAGTGAGAAAAAAGTGACCGGGCAATGACGCCCGGTCGACGGGAAGGGCTTAGCCCTGACGTTTATCTTCGGTATTGGTGTCGAAATCGCTGGCCGAATGACGCTCATGCAGTTGTTCGTTCAGCGGGCCTTGCGCGCGGTTGACGATGCGCCCGCGTTTCACCGCCGGACGATTGCCCACGTCCTGCGCCCAGCGCAGCACGTTTTTGTAGCTCTCTGCGTCGAGGAATTCCGCTGCGTTGTACACCGCGCCCAGCACCACGTTGCCGTACCACGGCCAGATTGCCATATCAGCAATGGTGTACTCCTCGCCCGCCACGTAGCGGCTGCGCGCCAGCTGTTTATCCAGCACGTCGAGCTGACGTTTGGCTTCCATGGCGTAGCGGTCGATGGCGTACTCAATTTTGACCGGGGCGTAGTTATAGAAGTGACCAAATCCACCGCCGAGGAGCGGGGCCGCACCTTGCAGCCAGAACAGCCAGTTCAGCGCTTCGGTTCTTCCCGCCGGATCTTTTGGCAGGAAGTGGCCGAATTTTTCCGCCAGATACAGCAGGATCGAACCCGATTCAAACACGCGCAGCGGCGGATTAACGGAATGATCGCTCAGCGCCGGAATTTTTGAGTTCGGGTTCACATCGACAAAGCCGCTGGAGAACTGATCGCCGTCGCCGATGCGGATCATCCATGCATCGTACTCCGCGCCCGTCACGCCGAGCGCCAACAGCTCCTCGAGCATAATTGTCACTTTCTGCCCGTTCGGTGTGCCCAGTGAATAAAGCTGCAATGGGTGCGTGCCCACCGGTAGGGCTTTCTCGTGCGTCGGGCCAGAAACCGGACGGTTGATATTGGCGAACGCGCCGCCGTTATTTTTCTTCCACTCCCAGACTTTCGGAGGCTGATATTCATTCTTAGACATAGATAAACCACCCTGTTGTTTGAGGTATTTCCCCGTCATTCTTCGAGCCGCAGGTGCGTTGGCTGCACTCTCTCACCCCAGTCACTGACTTAAGTAAGCTCCTGGGAATTTGCTCTTTTGCCGCCTTCCTTCAACTCGAATAATTTAGGGGAACAAAAGCTGGAGTGTAGCAGGTGATAAAGGAGAGCTTTAACAATCAGAGCGTGATGAACTCAGCAGCTTATTTTAAAAACATCTTATAGAGATCGGAACGGATATAAGCTTAAGCGAAAATCGCATTTCAAATCGTGTGGGAAACGCTCCAATATGCGCGCTGAACTGCGCCCGTAGGCAGACAATAATAATGATGGCAAGGAGTTAATAAAGCATGCGTAAGTTGGTTTTCTCCGCCGCGATAATGTCGCTGGCCTTAGGTCTCGCTGGATGCGACGACGCAAAAAATAATGACACCGTAAACGCGCCCGCCGCCAACCAGAATGCCGAGCCGAAAGAGGGCGGATCGCTGATTATTGGCATTACCTCCGGCGATCCGCTGGCGGTGAACCCGATTTACGCCAGCGACCGCACCACGCTGACCATCATGCAGGCGCTGTACGCGCCGCTCTACAGCTACAACGACGGAAAAATTGAGTGGGGTCTGGCGGAAAGCCTGACGCCTTCCGCTGATAATCTGAGTTACACCCTGAAGCTGAAGCCAAATCTGAAGTGGCAGGATGGCCAGCCGCTGACTGCCGATGACGTGGTGTTTACCTTCAGCAAGCTGCTGGACGAAAAGCAGCACAGCTTCTTCCGCAGTATGTTCATGTTCGGTGGCAAACCAGTGCAGGTCTCGAAAGTGGATGACCTGACGGTGAAATTTACCCTGCCGCAAGTCAGCGCCGCGTTTGTGGGCACCCTGGTGCAAATTTACCCGATTCCACAGCACGTTTTCGCTAATGAAAGCGACCTGGAAAAGAGCAGCAAAAACGATGCGCCGGTCGGTTCCGGGCCGTTCAAATTTAAGGAATACCGCGCGGGCCAGTATTACGCTCTGACGCGTTTTGACGATTACTGGAACGGCAAAGCGAAGCTTGATTCCGTCACCTACCGTTTCGCCAAAGACAGCAACTCCGCCAACCTGGCGCTGCAAAACGGCGAGATCAACATGAAGATGGTCGATCCACAGGACGTATCGCGCCTGAAAAACACCGGAAAATTCGACTTTGTGGTGTATCCGGAAGGGCGTCTGGCGTACATGACATTCAACCAGAACGTGCCGGTGATGAAGAGTAAGGCGCTGCGTCAGGCAATTGCCTACGCCATCAACAAAGACGACCTGGTCACCACCGCGTTTACCTCTCAGGACTACGCCAAACCGGCAACCTCGTTCCTGACGCCGGATACGCTGTACCATTCTGACGACGTCGAACAGTACAAATATGACCTGCAAAAAGCCAAAGATCTGCTGAAAACCTCCGGTGCGCCGGCTAATCTCAAACTGCGTCTGGCCTACGTGAATACCAACAAAACCCAGGAGAGCATGAGCCTCTATATCCAGCAGCAGCTGAAGGCGTTAGGCATTAACGTTGAGCTGATGCCGCTGGATGCGAACGCCATGTCGCAGCGCAGCCTCGATATGAAGAGCACGGATTGGGAGCTGAACCTTGGGGGTTACATCATGGGCGCGGAGCCGGACGGCTATAAATCGCTGTTCATGAGCAACGAAGCCTATAACTACGCGCATTACAAAAATCCGCAGTTCGATGCGCTGTGGGATAAAGGATCTATTGAGACCGATGCCGCCAAACGCGGTGAAATCTACAAGCAAATCCAGCAGACCGTTGCGAACGACATGACCTACTACCCGATTGCGTATACCAACGCCACCGTGGCCGTCGACAAGCGTTTTGCCGGCACCAAAGAGGCTGAACCGAAGCCGGTGTATATGTTCCAGGATCTGTCGAAAATCTACCAAAAATAATCTGTTAGCCCCCGCAAGGGTGACACCGTTTATCTCAGGCAATGCATACGGGGAAACGCCGGGATCTGGTTCCCGGAGGGAGGCCAGACCCGGCGGTCGCCCCGAATATCACAACCTTAAAAAAACGGTGTCACCCAAGCTGGGGGCTTTTTTGTGAAGGGAATGTCGTGAACGCAATGCTAACGCGTCGGCTGCTGCAACTGCTGCCGATGCTTTTCTTTATTTCGCTGGTCGCTTTTTTACTGGTGAAACTCGCGCCGGGCGATCCCGTGCAGGCGTACATCACGCCGCGCATGGCCCCGGAGGATATTGAGCGTATCCGCCACAGCCTCGGGCTGGATAAACCGCTGGTGACGCAGTACTTCCTGTGGCTGAAAAACCTGTTTCAGGGGGATTTGGGCTACTCGCTGATTTATCACCGCCCGGTGCTGGAGATGATCGTCGAACGCATGCTCGCCACGCTTGGCCTGATGGGCGCGTCGCTATTGCTGGCGATCGTGCTGGCGGTGCCGCTCGGCCTGCTGGCTGGGGCGTTTAAACATCGCTGGCTCGATCATTTCCTCAATCTGTTTGCTTATATCGGCATCTCGGTGCCGATTTTCTGGTTCGGCATTCTGCTGATTACGGTGTTCGCGGTGCAACTCAACTGGCTGCCGAGCATGGGGATGCGCACGATCGGCGTGGAAGACAACTGGCTCGACGTCGTGCGCCACGGCGTGCTGCCGTGTATCGCGCTGACCTTCTACAACTTGTCGACCTACGTGCGCTACGTGCGCTCCAACACCATTAGCCAGCTGTCGGCGGACTACGTGCAAACCCAACTGGCATATGGCGCAACGTATCGCACCATTCTGTTTCGCCACGTGATGAAAAACGTGCTGCTGCCGGTCATCACCCTGTTTGGCCTGTCGTTTGGCGAAATGGTGGTGGGTGCGTACGTCACTGAAAGCGTGTTCTCGTGGCCGGGTATGGGGCTGCTGGGCATTCAGGCGATCTCCTCGCTCGATTACCCGCTGATCATGGCGATCATTTTGTTGTCATCGTTAATGCTGATCGTCGGCAACCTGCTGGCGGATCTGCTGTATCGCTTCGCCGATCCCCGCATTCGTACCCAGAGGTAACCGCCGATGAGCAGACGCTGGCAAAACGTACGTCACCAGCTGCGCCGCAATCGTCCGGCGCAGTTCTCCCTTTTGGTGCTCTTTATTTTCATTCTCGCGGCGCTGGCTGCGGGGTTCAGCCCTTACGAACCGGATCAGATGTCGCTCGGCGCACGCCTGCTGCCACCCAATGCCGCGCACTGGTTCGGCACCGACGAATACGGTCGCGATTACCTCACCCGCGCCCTGTACGGCGGCCAGATTTCGTTGATGGTCGGCTTTATGGTGATGCTGTTTTCCACCCTGATTGGCACCGTCGTCGGCACCGTGAGCGGCTATTTTGGCGGCTGGATAGACAACATGATGATGCGCGCCGTCGATATCCTGCTGGCTATTCCAGCGTTCTTTCTGCTGCTGGTGCTCAACGCCTATCTGAAGCCAGGCGTGGACAATATCATCATGATTATCAGCCTGTTGACGTGGATGAACATGTCGCGCCTGATCCGCGCCGAAACGCTGTCGGTAAAAGAGCGTGAATACGTGCTTTATGCTCGCGCATCCGGTGAGCATCCGCTGCGCATTATTACGCGACACATCATTCCTGGCGTGCTGCCGACCATTATCGTTGCCGCGACACTCAACATTGCTTCGGCGATTTTGATGGAATCGACCCTGAGCTTTTTGGGGCTCGGCGTGCAGCAGCCCGCAGCGTCATGGGGCAGCATGCTCAACAACGCGCAATCGTACATTGGGGAAGCCACCTGGCTGGCGATGTTCCCCGGGGTGCTTATCCTGCTGACGGTGTTCAGTTTTAACGTGCTGGGCGACGTGTTCCGTACCGCCTTCGAGCCGGGAGCCAATCGCGATGCATAACCTACTGGAACTCGATAACCTGAGAACGTCGTTTTTTACCCGTGACGGCGAAGTGCATTCGGTGCGCGGCGTGAGTTTTGCGCTGAAGCCGGGTGAAATGGTTGGCATCGTCGGAGAATCCGGCTGCGGCAAAAGTGTGACCTGTAAATCGGTGATTCAACTGCTCGGCAACAACGGCAAAATTACCGGCGGCAGCATTCGTTTTCGCGGCGAAGATCTGGCGCGTAAAACGCCGGAGCAGATGCGCAGAATTCGCGGGAACGATATCGCGATGATCTTTCAGGATCCGATGACCGCCCTGAACCCGGTGCTGACCATTGGCCGCCAGATGACGGAGATCCTGATCCGCAATAAAAGTCTGTCGAAGCGCGAGGCGAAAGCCAACGCGATCGACATGCTGACCCGCGTCGGGATCGCCGATGCCGATCGTCGTTTCTCCCAACATCCACATGAATTCAGCGGCGGGATGCGTCAGCGCGTGATGATCGCCATCGCGCTCTCCTGCAACCCGGAGCTGTTGATTGCCGACGAACCGACCACCGCGCTGGACGTCACCATTCAGGCGCAGATCCTGCGGCTATTGAAATCACTCCAGCAGGAAACCGGCACCGCCATTTTGCTGGTCACGCACGATCTGGGCGTGGTGGCGCAGGTGTGCAGCCGCGTCGTGGTGATGTACGGCGGGCAAGTGATGGAGGAGGGCAGCGTCGAAGATATTTTCTGGCGGCCGTTGCATCCGTACACCCGCGGCCTGCTGGCATCGCTGCCGCGCGCCGATGTCCCGGAACACCGTTTGTCGCCGATTGAAGGCTCACCGCCGGGGTTACTTCACCCGCCAGCCGGCTGCCCGTTTGCCGATCGCTGCCCGCAGAGAATGGCGCAATGCGCCACGCCGCCGCCGTTTTATTCGAACGCTGAGGGCCACCGCACCGCGTGCTGGCTGTGGCAGGATAAGGAGATTCAGGCATGAGCCATGAACCGTTAATTCGCGTTCGCGACCTGCGTAAACACTACGCGCTGAACGGCGGCTGGCTACGCAAAGGCCGTCAGGTGAAAGCCGTCGACGGCGTCAGTTTCGACATTATGCCGGGCGAGACTTTCGGCCTGGTGGGGGAATCCGGCTGCGGTAAATCAACCCTCGGACGTGCCATGCTGCGACTGTTTGATATCACATCCGGCGAGATTTCTTTTGCCGGGCAGGAGATTGCCCACGCCTCAGAGAAAACCCTCAAACCGCTACGCCGCCGGATGCAGGCTATTTTTCAGGACCCGTATTCCTCGTTGAACCCCGGTATGACCGTGCAGCAGCTGGTCTCCGAACCAATGCAAATTCATGGCTACGACAAACAGGCGCAGCGCGAACGCGCCGAAGAGCTGTTGTACAAAGTGGGACTCAAGCAGGAGCATTTGCAACGTTTCCCGCACGAGTTCAGCGGCGGTCAACGTCAAAGGATCAGCATCGCGCGTGCGCTGTCGGTGCGTCCGGAGTTTGTGCTGTGCGATGAGCCGCTGTCGGCGCTGGATGT
>Ga0160437_1000472_pt1 | contig 20973 bp, 19 predicted proteins | sample HID1975I_E0MG_FD_108227 | JGI IMG/M metagenome (GOLD analysis project Ga0160437, IMG submission 108227) | Enriched soil microbial communities from UW Madison campus, WI, USA - HID1975I_E0 MG | ecosystem: Environmental > Terrestrial > Soil > Unclassified | place: USA: Madison, Wisconsin... | reverse complement strand
TCCCGATCCGCAAGCCGGTGAAGATCTCGGGCATGGCCGCTTTCAGGATCACGTGCCAGACGATCTGCATCCGCGTGCCGCCCATGGCGTAGGCCGCATGGATCTGTTCGATGGATACCGACCGCACCCCGGCGCGCGCCGCGATCGCCATCGGCGCGAAGATGGCCAGGTAGATCAGCAGGATCTTCGGAAATTCGCCGATGCCGAACCAGATGATGATGAGCGGCAGGTAGGCCAGCGGCGGCAGCGGGCGGTAGAACTCGATGGGGGGGTCGAAGATGCCGCGCGCGTAGCGGTTCACGCCCATCAATATGCCGATGGGCACGGCGGTCACGCAGGCCAGGAAGAACGCCGAGAACACCCGTGTCAGGCTGGCCATGGCGTGTTCGGCCAGCGTGGAATTGGCCACGCCGTCGGTCATGGCCGAGATGAACTTGTCGTAGACGGCAAAGGGCGATGGCAGGAACAGCGGCTTGACCCAGCCGGTGCTGGTGGCCAGGAACCACAGCGCAATCAGCGCGATAGTGGTGATCAGGCTGATGTGGCTGCTGTACCCCGCGCCCGGCGCCCCATACACCTTGCCGGGCGCCGCGGGCTTGTGGCCGCCGCGCGCCTTATGCATGAGCGGGCTCGTGGGCGGCAAGCTCGTCGCCGTAGATGATGCCAAGGACTTGCTCGCGCATGGCGATGAAGTCGGGGCTGGATTTGATGCGGCGGCCATCGCGGGTCTCCAGGTAGCGCCGGTTGAAGTCCGGCGTGAAGGTGTGTGTGATGCGGCCCGGGCGCGGCGACATGACGATCAGCCGCGACCCCAGGAACAGCGCCTCTTCCACGCTATGGGTAATGAAGAAAAACATCTTGTTGGTCTGGCGCCAGATGTCCAGCAGCAGCTCCTGGATGGTTTCGCGCGTCAGCGCGTCCAGCGCCGCCATCGGTTCGTCCATCAGCAGCATGGCGGGGTCGCAGGTCAGGGCGCGGGCAATGCCCACGCGCTGCTGCATGCCGCCGGACAACTGGTAGATCATGTGGCGGTGAAAGTCCTGCAGGCCCACCAGCTCCAGGTTGCGGCGGGCGCGGGCGCGTCGTGTGGCTTTATCCACGCCTTGCAGTTTCAGGCCGAACTCGGTGTTCTCCAGCACGTTCAGCCAAGGCAGCAGCGCGTGCTTCTGGAACACCACGCCGCGCTCGGCGCCGGGGCCCGTGATGGGGCGCCCGCCCAGCGTGATCTCGCCTTCGGTGGGCGACAGGAAGCCGGCAAGCAGGCTCAGCAAGGTGGTCTTGCCGCAGCCCGAGGCGCCGAGCGCCACCACGAATTCGCCGGGCTCGATGGTCAGGTTGACGTCGTGCAGCGCCACCACCGGGCCGCTGTCATGCATGCCGGGGTAAGTGACGCCGACGTGGTCCGCGCGCAAGGCCAGGGCGGCGGGGTGGGATGGCTGGGTCATGCGGATTCCCCTTATGACGGCACGCCCGCGGCAAGGCGGGCGTGCTGGGCAAAGACGGCGCGGCTACTTGGCGGCGGCCTTCGCGTACTGGTCCGTAACGTGCGGGCTGTAGTCGGTCAGCGCGCGGTCGATCTGCTTCTGGTCTTTCAGGAACTTGGCGCTGGCGTCCAGCGCCCGCACCGCGCCCGATTCCTTGCCGCCGCCCAGCCAGGTCGGCGACGCCTGTTCCTGTGCGGTCGGGAACACCAGCAGCTTGAGCGCGCTGACGATGTCGTCCGGCTTGCCGCCGATCAGCCGCACGATGCCCTTGACCTCGGGCGACTCGGGCGTCCACTTGGCGCCATTGGCGTGATAGTCGGCATAGGACTTGGCCAGCACGCTGGTGAAGGCGGCCATGAACTTCGGGTTCTTGGCGGCCCAAGCGCGGTCCACGACGATGCCGTCAAACGTGGGAACGCTGGCGCGGCCAATGGCTTCGGAGTCGGCGATGACCTTGCCGGTCTTTTCGATTTCAGTCAGCGCGGGCGGCCACACGTAGGCGGCGTCGATGTCGCCGCGCTGCCAGGCGGCCACGATCTGCGGCGGCTGCATGTTCAGGATGCGCACGTCACGCGGGTTGATCTTCCAGACCTGGTCCATGCCCACCAGCAGGTGAAAGTGCGAGGTGGACACAAACGGCGTCGCCACGCGCTTGCCCTTGAGGTCGGCTGTGCTGTTGATGCCCGAGCCGTTGCGCGCCACCAGGGCTTCGGACTTGCCGATGTTGTCCAGGATCCAGAACAGTTGCAGGTCCACGCCGCGCGTGGCGGCCGACGTAATGCCCGTTGAGCCCAGCACGCCCACCGGCACATTGCCCGAGGCCAGCGCCGTGGAAATGTCGCCGCCCGAGGTGAACTGGCGCCAGTCGACCTGGTAGCCGGCGTCTTTCAAGGCTTTGTCGAAACTGCCGTCGGCGATGGCGGACAGGAATGGCCCGACGATGAGCTGGTAGCCGACGACCAGCTTGGTCTGCGCATAGGCAGGCGCCGCCAGTAGCGCGGCGGCCAGGCCGGCCAGGGTGCAGCGGCGGATGAGGCGGTAAATCGCGTTCATGGTGATCTCCGAGAGAGAGTGGGCCGCGCCCCGACGCGACCGGCTTTGTGCCGGTGCGGCCTGGTGCCAGTTTGCCCGGATAGGGCCAGAACGCTAGGTCCAGATGCGGGGTTCAGTAGGAGCCAAACCGCGTTACGGCGGGCAGGTCCCAGGGTGTGCCGGGGCTGGGGCATCGGGTATCGGCCAAATGCCCGATGCCTTGATACAGGACGCGGGCTGACGGACGGGCGAACGGGCGGGAGCAAGGCGGGCGAACAGGCGGGCAAGGCGGGCGAACAGGCGGGCAAGGGGCGAACCGAGGGGCGCGAATTACCACGCAGACCTCGATTTAGCAGTGACGGAAATGTCATTCATTTGTTAACGATTTGTCCAGAGTGCTGGGATAAAGTCGTTTCGTCCGGCCAGGCGGGTGCGATGGACGGCCAAGCGCGTCGGTTTACCGCTGGCGCTTGGCCGTAGCCCCAGGGGCCATGAATTCCGTCGAGGTCGTATGTTCACCAATCTGAAAATCCGCAGCTGCCTGGGCATTTTGCTCGCGCTGTTCTTTATCGGCATGTTGGTCGCCAACGGCGCGGCCTGGCTGGACACGCGGTCCAGCAACGCCAAGCTGAGCCAGGTCAACGAAGCCTATTCGATGCGTGTCGTGCCCGCCTACGAGGCCTACACCCTGATGCTGCGCGCGCGGCTGGCGATGGACGCCGCCATGATCAACCGGCAGGTCGGCCGCACGCAGCAAAGCGATGCCGACGCCGCCCGCGCCGAAGATCTGTGGCGCCGTTCGCGCGCGCGCTTCGAGGCCTTCTCCAATGAAGTCCGCGCGCACGCGCTGCAAGAGAAAGCCGCGCCCGTGGCGGCCGCGTTCAAACACTATGACGCGCTGGCCTCTGAACAGTTTGAATCCATGCGCAACCAGGACGCCCGCGCCTTCGCCTTGCAGATGGATGCGGTGCAGGGCGCCCACCTGGCCTTTGACCACGAGGTGGCCGACTACCTGGTCTATGTGGATGCGCAAACCAATGGCTTTGTGGCCGCCGCGGCCAGCCAGCACCTGCGGGCCAACACCCTGATCGCGGCGCTCTTGGCCGCCGCCGTGTTGCAGAGCATTGGCGCCGCGCTGTTTGTCAGCCGGTCCGTGCTGCGTCCCTTGCTGCGCGCCGGCACCCACTTCCAAAGCATTGCCGACGGCAATTTGACCAACCCTATCGAGATCAAATCCCACAATGAAATCGGTCAGCTTTTTCTTGGCCTGCAACGCATGCAGGCCAGCCTGGCCAAGACGGTGGCCGCCGTCCGCCAAGGCGTGCAGCAGATCAGCCGGGGTACGCACGACATTGCGGACGGCAATGTGTTGTTGTCGTCGCGTACCGAGCAGCAGGCCGCCACCCTGGAAGAAACCGCCTTATCGATGGGTCGGCTGGCGGTAACCGTCAAGGAAAACGCCGACAACGCGCTGCGCGCCAACCAGCTTGCCGAGGGCGCGTCGCAGGTGGCGGGGCGCGGCGCGGCCGTGGTAGCGGACGTGGTCGGCACCATGCAGGACATCAGCGCCAGTTCGGCCAAGATCACGCACATCGTGTCGGTCATCGACGGTATTGCCTTCCAGACCAACATCCTGGCGCTCAACGCCGCGGTCGAGGCGGCTCGCGCCGGCGATCAGGGCAAGGGTTTCGCGGTAGTGGCCGGCGAAGTGCGCGCGCTGGCGCAACGCAGCGCGTTGGCGGCCCGTGAAATCAAGCAATTGATCGCCGATTCCGCCGGCAGGGTCCAGGCGGGCGCGCAACAGGTGGAGCTTGCAGGGGCCACCATGCGCGAAATCGAGAACGCCGTGCACCGCGTAACCGACATCATGGGTGAAATCGCCGCCGCGTCCAGCGAGCAGGCGCAAGGCATAGACCAGGTCAACCTGGCGGTGTCCAGCATGGACGAGGCCACGCAGCAGAATGCCGCGCTGGTCGAGCAGGCCGCGGCATCCGCGCGGGCCTTGCGCGACCAGGCCGAAGGCCTGGCACAAACCGTCGCCATCTTCACCGTGTCGCCGCGCGTGGTGATAGACATGCCCGCCACGCGCGAAGCGGTGCAGGCCCACGTTCAAGTCCAGGCCCAGGCCATGGCCCCGGCGCCACGCCACCGCGTGGCCTTGCAACGGCCCAAGGCGGCCGGCGCTGGCGCCGACGTGCAAGACGATTGGCAAGTGTTCTGACGAAGCGGCGCCGGAAGGAGGATCTGGCGCCAGCCCGGTAGTATCCGGTGGCCCACTTCCGCGGGGAGCAGGCCAGCGTTCGATCAACGCTACGCATGCGTGCGTCCCCGGGGATCGGGGCAAGCGCGTGCTCTCACGACAAGAAGAAAACAATGAGCGATTTCGACATGGTGATACGCGGTTCGCTGGTCAGCGCCGATAGCATTCTGGAAGACGGTTGGTTAGGCATCGTGGACGGCAAGATTGCGGCAATGGGCAGCCACAGCCCGCCCGCCGCCCGCGATCAAGTGGATGCGCGCGGGCTGTGGGTGCTGCCGGGCGCCGTCGACAGCCGTACTTATATAGGGGGCTGGGCAGACGGTTGCGGCATCGGCCGGGCCTCCCGCGCAGCGGCCGCGGGTGGGGTGACGACGTTGGTGGACATGCCCTACGAACATGCCGAAGTGATAGCCAGCCGCGCGCAGTTGGACGCGATGGTGTCGCGCATCGGTCGTGATGCGCATGTGGATGTGGCGGTGGCCGGCACCGTCAACACCGAACATGGCCTGGACGCGGCGGACGCCTTGGCCCGGGGCGGCGTGTGCGCGTTTTCCATCCCCACCTTCGAGGCCGAACGGCAGCGCTTCGCGCATCACGAAAGCGATCTGCTTCAGGCTTTTCAAGGCATTGCGCGCTTTGGGCTGGCGTGCAGCATGCACAACCACGCGCGCCTGACCGCCAGCCGCAATGCGCGGCGGCTTCTGGAAGCGGGCAGGCCGGGCAGGGAAGTGCTGGCCCGCGCCAATCTGCCACTGATCGAAGGCTTGACGACCCGATTGCTGTGCCGCGTGGGCGCGGCGGCCGGCGTGCGCATGCAGGCCGCCGATGTGTGGTCCGAACAGGGCTATGCCTTGTGCGCCAGTTACCGGCAGGCGGGGCACTGGGTCACCATCGAAACCAGCCTGCGCAGCCTGATGATGAGCACCGAAGACGCTTTGCAGCAGTTTGGCGGCACGGCGGACGACTACCCGCTGCTGCGTCCGCGCGTGGAAGTCGATGCGCTGTGGCGGCGCTTGGCGACTGACATGTGCACGTTCGTGTCGTCGGGCTATCAGGCGCGCAGCGACGATGGCGGCGACGGGCCGGCGCCCACGGTCGACTACGGGCCCGACCTGCTTCTGCCCGCGCTGTGGTCGGGTTGCGAAGCGCGCGGCCTGTCGCCGTCGCTGGTGGTGCGCCTGTTATCGCAAAAGCCCGCCGAACATTTCTTGCTGGACGATCGCAAAGGGTCGTTCGATATCGGCAAGGATGCGGACTTCGTCGTGCTGGCGCCGGGTCGTTCAGGCACGCAGCAGACCGAGACCTTTGGCCGGCCCTATACCGTGCATGTGTTTGGAACGTGGCGGCGCGGGGAACTGGTGTATGACGGCAGCCGCGTGCAGGGCGAGCCGGGCACGGGCCGCTACCTTCGGCCGCGCGCCGTGGCCCGCGAAGACCACGGCGCCATGATGATGTGATGGCGGGTTGATGGCTGACCGATGCCGAACTGACGCGCCTGGCGCGTCAGTTCGGCGGGTCCCGCTGTTCCATGACGTAACCCAGGCCCCACACGGTATGCAGCAGGCGCGTGCTGAAGGGGTCGTCCATCTTCATGCGCAGCCTGCGCACGGCAACGTCGATGGCGTTGGTGCCACGGTCGAAATTGATGCCCCAGACATGCGCGGCCAGGTTCATGCGGGATTGCACTTCGCCGTGCTTGCGCATCAGCCGTTCAAGCAGCGCGAATTCAATCGCCGTGAGCCGGATGCGTTGGCCTTCGCGCAAGGCCTTGCGGCTTAGCAATTGAAGTTCAAGATCGCCTACGCGCAATACATGCTGCGCGCCGGGGTCGTCGGTGGGCGTAGACCGTCGGCTGATGGCCTTCATGCGCGCAACGAGCTCGCACGTGGCGTAGGGCTTGGCCAGGTAGTCGTCCGCGCCTTCGCTCAAGCCTTGCACGCGGGCTTGCAGTTCGTCGCGGGCAGAGACGATCAGCACGGGCACATTGCTTTCCTTGCGCAGTTCCCGCAGCACGGTGAAGCCGTCCATTACAGGTAGCTGCACATCCAGCAGGATCAGGTCGTAGGGAAACGTTTTTGCGATGCGAAGACCGCTTACGCCATCGGTGGCAATGTGGACGATTTGGCCTTGCTCGGCAAGCGTGTGGCTCAGTGCTTCGGCCGAGGTCTTGTCATTGTCGATTACGAGGACTTTCATGGGTTACTGCATCGAATGGATGCCGTTGGCTTGCGGGCCGCGCCAAGGCGCGATTTGCAAAGCTGACGGCGTTCCTCACACGGACTGGCGCAACGAAAAGCAGCGGTAAGGCGTGCACGCCAGGCGACCCGTCATGCTGACGGCTAATAACGCTCTTGTGAATTGGAAGAGTCTTAAAAGTGCCCCGGCCGGCAGGCCGGCCGGGGTAAAGTTGCTGCGAACGGTGCGCCAGATCGGGGGGGGGAAGGCGGCAACACCGTTTTTGCTGCGACGACTGCAACTTCTAACAACAACCAGATAGTTCACGACGTTTGCTTTCAGAGGCTGTGGCGGCTCCGATCGCTTGGCCGAGATTCGCAGCGTAATGATTGTGAGGGGGCTGCGAATGACTCCAATGTAGAGCGCGCTTTCGTCGCCCGTTCGCATGAAAACAGCCGCTTGCAACGGGGATTTGAGCCGTTTCAATCGGCCGTGATACGGCGCGTCAAAGTGGGGGTTTGGTCTGATTTTCAGCGTGGTTCGCACAAGCCACGTGAAACCAGCCCATGGGCGCGAAAGGCTCGCAGGCAATTGACCGAGCAAGGGCCGGGGCAGGGGCTATCTCTGTCGATTCAATGCCAAGTGAAACGGGCGGTGCAGCCTGCCTGGCCGCACCGCCCGTTGAGGGGAGGGGGGGAAACTCAGCGGATCAGGCTGAGGAATTCGGCCCGCGTGGACGGGTTGTCATGAAACTCGCCCAACATGACCGAGGTCACCATGGACGAATTCTGCTTTTCCACGCCGCGCATCATCATGCACATGTGCTGGGCTTCGATCACCACGGCCACGCCGGCCGCGCCGGTCACGCTTTGCACGGCCTCGGCCACCTGGCGGCTGAGGTTTTCCTGGATTTGCAGGCGGCGCGCATACATTTCCACAATACGGGCCACCTTGGACAGGCCCAGCACCTTGCCGGCCGGCAGATAGGCCACGTGCGCCTTGCCGATGAAGGGCAGCATGTGGTGTTCACACAGCGAATACAGCTCGATGTTCTTCACCAGGACAATTTCGCGCGTGTCGGACGTGAACAGCGCGCCGTTGACGATTTCGTCGAGGTTCTGCGTGTAGCCACGGCACAGATGGCGCATGGCCTTGGCCGCGCGGGCGGGCGTATCGGCCAAGCCTTCGCGGGACGGGTCTTCCCCTAGCGCTTCGAGAATGGCGGTGTAATGCTTTTCCAATGACATGGGGGGACTCCTGGGGCAACGCGTTCGTCGTGGCGTCGTGTCGTGCCGCGTCGGCGACGCGGAATTGCAGGCAAGTCTACCGCAGGGCGGGATTGTCTACCTTGGTTGGCGTCGCTGATGGGTTGCCTGCGATAGGCGCTGGTTTTCGCGGGCGGGTGTCGCCGCGCTTCGGCCATCGTGCGGAGACTGCTGATATTCATCGTGCAGACGTTGGTGATGGGTTACGTGCGGTCGGCCCCTGTTTACGCGGCCAGACATTGCCGCACTTCACCCATCCTACGAGCCGCGATCCGCAATTCGCAATTCGTAGGATGGGTGAAGCGCGGCACGCACCCTGCAAGAACCCCGCCAAGGATCGTGCGTAACCCATCATGCAACCGCCGCCGGCATTCTCATCATGCAGACGCTGCCGACATTCATCGTGCAGACACTGCCGACATTCATCATGCAGACGCTGCTGATATTCATCGTGCATACGCTGCTGATGGGTTGCGTGCGATCGGCGCTTGTGTTCGCGGGTCGACCGTCCCGCACTTCACCCATCCTACGGGTTCGGCTTTGGCCGCCACTTTTCTGCGTACAACACCAATGGGATTGCGCACGCCGCGCAGGCGGCCATGGTCATGAAACCGCCGGGCGCGTAGCTGCGGTATAGCGCGCCGCCCAACTGGATGCTGGCGAACATGAATACGCCGCCTGACAGCAACGCATATAGCGCAATCGCCGAGGTTTTGCAGGCGGCGGGGACGTGGCGGGTGATGTACCAGATGATGGCCGCGTTGTTCCCGGCCAGCGTGAAGCACTGCAATAGCTGTAACCCTGCCATCTGCGCCGGGTCCGTTGTGGCCGACAAACCCGCCCAGCGGATTGCCGTCATCACCGCCGACGCCAGGATAAGCCGTTGCGCGCTGGTGCGTGCCAGGATCTTGGGCGCTAGGAAGAAGAACAGCACTTCGCTGACAACCCCCACCACCCACAGCATCGAAATCACCGCGGTCGACAGGCCGCTGGCTGTCCAGTAGAGCGTGGAATAGGAATACAGGAAGCCGTTGCTGGCCTGCACGAGCGAGGCCGCGCTGATACACATCAGCAGGGGCCGGTTGCGCACTACTTCCAACATTGGCGGCCGCACGGGCCGCCCCGGCGTCTCTAGTGTGCCAGGCCGTCCCGGCCCCTCGACCGAGGCACTCCGTCCCGGCCCCTCGACCGAGGTACTCCGTCCCGGCATCTCGCCCGAGGCACTCCGCCCCAGCTCCTCCCCCGATCCATGCCGCTCCGCGCGCGGCAATAAACGCACGCAGGCCAGGCACGCGATGATCAACAGGATCGACAGCCACATCACCCAATCGGCGTCAAACGTCTTGATCAGATAACCGCCCGCCACCGTCACCACGGCGAAGCCCAGCGAACCGCAGGCCCGCATGATGGTGTAGGAATTGCCTTGTGCCCGGCCGCTGGCGATGGCCATGCGGTCCATCAACGGCAGCACCGCCGGGAACACCGCGTTCAGCAACAGGGTAATGCCCAACAGCCAGCCCGCCCCATGCATGAACGGATAGCAGATGAACAGCATCAGCGAGGCCGCCAACGCCGACGCAATCAAGGCATGCGCGCGGCCGGTCTGGTCGGCGACGTGCGCCACGATCGGGGTGGACAGGATCTTTGGCAGGAATGAGGTCGCGACGATCAAGCCGATCGTCGCGGCGTCCAGGCCACGGCTGGCGAACCAAAGAGGAAGAAAGGGGATGCTGACGCCCTGCAAGCCGTAATACAGGAAGTAGAACCCGTGCAACGCAATGGCGCCTTGTCTGGCGTCGAGATTGCCGCGCATAGCGATGTGAATGTGGCTAAGACGAAGCGGCGTAGCATACTCCCCCCGCCTGCGGCGGGGGAGGGGCGTGATCAGGGTTTAAGAAGATAGATAGGACGGGCGGAAACTCGCATGCCAGCGATATCCCGACACTCTGCTACCTGAACAAATATCTGGGCACCAGCCACACATACGCCACCATGCCGAACAGCTCCACCAGGGACTGCGCCACGATCACCACGGCCGCCACCTCCCAACCGGCGGGAAGCAGCAGGGCCAGGGGCAGCACCACGAATGAATTGCGGGTGCCCATGCTGAATGCAAGCGTGCGCCCTTGTTCGGCGGGCAGGCGTAGCCAGCGTGCAATGGCCTTGGCCAGCAAGGCGGCGGCCAGCAGGAACAGCACGAACGCGGGCAGCGTCTGTTGCAGTTCGTCCATCGCTTTAACGACCGTGCCCACCTGTGCGCCCGCAATCAGGAACACTACCAGCGACAGCAGCGGCACCGGCCACCAGGCCAAGGTGTGTCGCAGGCGTTCTGCTTTGGGGTTCGCTTCGATCCACCGTTCCGCCAGCGCCGCGCCGGCCAGGGGCGCCAGCACGATCAATACGGCCGGGGCCAGCGTGGCCCAATTCCATGAGCCCAGGCTTTGCGCGTCCGCCATCAGCCACAAGTACAGCGGCAGCAGGACCAATTGCAGCACCAGATTCAGCGGCGTGATGGCTATGGCACGGGGCACGTCGCCCTTGCCCAGTTGGCTGAACGTGATGAACCAGTCGGTGCAAGGCACCAGCAGCACCAACAGCACGCCCAGCCGTACTACCGGATCAAAGTCGAACGCCTCCACCAGCACCCATGCCAGTAGCGGAAGCACCACGAAGTTGCCCAACAGCACCGCCACCGAGAAGCGCCGGTCGCGCAGGGCGGTTCGCACATGCAGCAGCGGTACTTGGAGGAAGGTGGAGAACAGCAGCACCGCCAGGGTGGGCCACAACAAGGCTTCCATGGCCGGGCCGACATGCGGCCAGGCGGTGCCAGTGGCCAAGCCCAAGCCGATGGCAAGCAGATAGGCCCAGACCTGATGGCGCTCCAGCGTCAGGCGGGTCATGATCAGCCCCCCGCCTGCTGTGTCACCCATGCTTGGGAAAACCGCCGCTGGCCCACTCCGATGCCCGCTGCACGCTCAGCTTGTACGTCGGCGCCACATGGACTTGCGCCAGTTGTTCGCCGGATTCGTCGTAGGCGCTCAGCACGGCATACGGCTCGTAGTCGTCGGGCACGATGTCCAGCTTGATGGTCAGGCGGCCGGCCTCGGTGTCGATCCTCACGCTCTTGTGCAGCGTGGCATGCAATTGCTGCTCGTGGCGGCGCAGGACTTCGTTGGCGGTCTTGACCAGGGTGATGAACGCCGGGGAATCCAGCGGTTTGGGGTTCTTTTTGTCACGGCCCATGGTCCAGGGGCCGACCAGCGCAGGTTCGGCTTGCCCGTCCAGGGTCATCTCCACGGCCCAGCCGTCATCGTCTTCATTCTTGATGATGCGGGCAGTCCAGCCGTCATCGCGCCAAAGCCTGGCTTCCTGTTCCTTGCGGTCTTCGGGAATGCCGGCGTCGTCGGGGGTGGAGGTGTCTGTCACTGCGGTACTGCTCCTGGATTTTTGTGCTTGAACATCGGCACTGTAGCCGAATGCCGGCGTTGCCTTCCGGCGCACGGGATCCTTGCACGACAATTCGGCGTGACCGCGTCGGGGCGGGCGCGGGCGAGCCCGCCCCGATCCGCGTAGGGCCGGGCGCAGTCAAAGCGTCCGCCCCGATCTCGTTCCTAAATGCCTTGGCCGCCCGATATCTCGATCCGCTGGGCGTTGATCCACCGGTTGTCCTCGGCCAGCAGGTTCGCCACCGCCGGCCCGATGTCGTCCGCCACGCCGACACGGCCCAGCGCCGTCATCTCCGCGAAGAATTTGTTGAATTCCGCCGTGTCGCGCACCGCGCCGCCGAAGAAATCGGTCTCGATCGCGCCCGGCGCCACCACGTTGACGGCGATGTTGCGGCTGCCCAGCTCCTTGGCCAGGTAGACGGTCAGCACCTCGACCGCGCCCTTGACCGCCGCATAGACCGACCAGCCGGGCGCCGAGAGTCGGGTCAGGGCGGTCGATAGATTCACGATGCGGCCGCCATCCGCCACCAGCGGCAGCAGGGCCTGGGTCAAAAAGAACACGCCTTTGAAGTGCACGTCGACCAACCGGTCGAACTGGGCCTCGGTGGTCTCTGCGATCAAGGCCACATCGCCATGGCCGGCGTTGTGGACGATGTGATCGATGGTGTCACGCTGCCACGTGTCACGCAGCGCGGCCTTCAGGCGCTGGACGAATGCGGGAAAGGCCGAGGTGTCGCCGACATCCAATTTCAGGGCGACCGCCTTGCGGCCCATCTGTTCGATGTCGGCCACGACGGCCTGGGCATCGGTTTCACGGCTTTGGTAGGTAAAGACCACATCGCCGCCTTTGCGCGCGATGCTCAAGGCGGCGCTGCGGCCCAGGCCACGGCTGCCACCGGTGATGAAAGAAATTGTCGCCATGCTCAGGCTCCTAGGTGGTGGGAATCAGGGTGTGATTCTGAAACGGCTGACGCCCGCGGCCTTTGCCTGAATCGTGATGTCCTTGGCCTGTTTCTACAAAGGTGCCGTTGCGGCCGCGAAATGTCCGTTACGATCACGGCGAACGAAGATCACTGGCCAGCGTATGAACGACCTCCTGCTCAGAGCGGTTCGACGTTACGTCGAGGCAAACGCCAACCCCACCGGCGTGGCCCCAACCCCCATTCCCGGCTTGACCGCCATTCGGTCCACCCAGCCCAGCGGGCTGGAATATGCCATCTCGCGACCCCTGGCCTGCCTGGTGCTACAGGGCAGCAAGCGAGTCTCCCTGGGCACGAATACCGTCGACTTCACCGCTGGCGATTCGCTGCTGATTACGGCGGATGTGCCGACCGTCAGCCAGATCACGGCCGCCAGCGCCGACCAGCCATATATTTCGCTGGTGTTGGATCTGGACATGGCGGTCATTGCGGAACTGGCCGTGGACATGAAACTGCGCCCCGTGGCGCAGGACGCTCCGGTCCTGGTCGAACCCACGGATGCCGAAGTCGCTGATGCCGCGCTGCGCTTGATGCGCCTGATGGATCGGCCCGACGCGTTGCCGGTGCTGCAAGCGCAGCTCTTGCGCGAGATGCACTACTGGCTGCTGGCCGGCCGGCATGGCGGCGCGATTCGTCAGCTTGGCGGGCCGGGCAAGCACGCCCAGCGCATTGCTCGCGCCATTGCCCTGATTCGAACCGACTTCGCCCGGCCACTACCGATGGAGCGCCTGGCGGCCGAGGCCGGCATGAGCCCGTCGTCGTTCTATCAGCATTTCCGAGCGGCGACCTCGCTGTCGCCGTTGCAATTCCTGAAGCAGTTGCGCTTGATCGAGGCCAGGCGCTTGATGGCCACGGGCGATGTGTCGGCCAGCAGCGCCGCGTTTTCAGTTGGCTACGAAAGCGTGCAGCAGTTCACCAGGGAGTACCGCCGCCTGTTCGGGCTGCCCCCAGGCAAAGCCTCGGAGGCGCTGCGGGCCCACATCGCCGAAGCGCGGGCGTAAGCTTGCATGGCGAGGCCAGCGCGGCGTCAGGCGCGGTAGGCGAGCGTAGGCGAAGTCGGTGAAGTCGGCGACGGTTGGAACGTACGAAAAGTATGGATCATAGGGAGATCACCATGGGCCTGGCATTCAACAATCCGATGCATGACGAGTTCGGCACGTGGCCGGTTGCCTACATTCCGTATGGCGGTGCGGATATGGGCGAAATTCTTGCCGTTGGCCAGGCGGTGGGTGACGGCGACGACAGCGCTTTTCATGAAGCCTGGATGGCAGCGGGCGACCGGTTGATGGACGAAGCTGTTCAGACGCAACGCCGTGGCCGGCATGCCAGCGCAAAAGACCTGTTCCTGCGCGCCAGCGTGTTCTATTCCGCGTCCTACCATCCGCTTTATGGCCCGCAGCGCGACCCGCGTCTGCTTGCGGCCTTTCGCAAGCAGATTGATGCGTTTGACCAGGGGCTGGCCCTGTCCGACGTTCCCGTTGCGCCGATGCGGATTCCGTTTGAAGGCACTTCCATGCCGGCCTACCTGATTCCGGCTGTCGGGCGGGAACAGGAAACCCGTCCGCTTGTCATCTTCACCAATGGGTATGACGGCACCGTCACGGATCTTTATTTCGCTTCTGCCGTGGCGGCATCGCGCCGTGGCTACCATTGCCTGATTTTTGATGGGCCGGGGCAGGGCGAAATGTTGGTTGAGCAGCGCATTTATCTACGCCCAGACTGGGAAACCGTCATCGCGGCGGTCGTTGATGTGGCGCTTGGACTAAACATTGTCGACCCCAAGCGCATTGTGCTCAGCGGCTGGAGCCTGGGCGGCTATCTGGCCCCGCGGGCCGCATCCCAAGAACATCGCCTTGCCGCCTGCATCGCCGACCCAGGGCTGTGGGGCATGCCCGGACCGTTCCGCGCGCTTGCCCTCAAGCTGGGTGCATCCCCCGACACAGTGGCGGACCTGGGAAATCTTGATGACAAGACCCTGGCGCAATTCGAGCAAGTGATCTCGAACGACCCCGGCCTTAAGTGGAAGATTTACCAGCGCGGCTTCTGGACCCACGGCGTGGACAATCTACGCGATTTCCTGCGCAGCGCGGAACCCTTCACCATGGACGGGCGCGCCGCCGCCATCTCATGCCCGGTGCTGATGACGCTTGCCGAACATGACGGTCTGGCGGCCGGCGCCCAGGCCTTCTTTGACCAGCTTCAAAGCCCGACAAAAGCCCTGCTTCGCTTCAGCGCCGCCGAAGGCGCCGGCATGCACTGCGAAATGAGAAATCGGTCACTGTTGAACCGCAGGGTTTTTGACTGGCTGGACGACGTGTTAAGCCGTTAGTTTGAAGGCGTAATCAGCCCGGCCTATCTCAGTCAGCCCGCCTTGGTCGGCACAGGCGTGTTCAGCAACTGCTGCTCCCACAGGTACGCGATGCCGCTGCCGCCGGCATGCTGCGTAATCACTTCGGTCAAGGCGGCGGCTTGTTCGGCGCGTGCCCAGTCCCGCTGCCATTCGGCCGCGACGGCCAGCCAGGTCATCATGTTGGCGCCGGCCGCGATCATGCGCTGGATGGCCACCTGATGGGCTTCGACCGACACCGCGCCCGACGCGTCGGTGACCACGGTAACGTCCCAGCCTTCGCCCAGGGCCTGGATGGTGGGCATGGCCACGCACACCTCGGTCCACAGGCCGGCGATGATCAATTGCTTGCGGCCCGTTGCCTTGACCGCGTCCACCACCCGCTGGTCCTGCCAGGTGTTGATGAGCGTGCGGTCAATGACCTCGTGCTTGGGGAACACCTCGGTGATCTGGGGGAAGAGAAGACCGCCCCGTTCAGCGATCACGGTGGTCAGGATGGTGGGCACGCCGAAGGCGCGCGCGGCCTTTGCCAGACCCGCCGTGTTGTTGATCACCATTTGCGGTTCGTGGCTGTTCACGTTTGCAAGCTGGTAAGGCTGGTGGTCGATCAGAACCAGAACCGAATCCTCGGGACGAAGCAGGGAATCAAGGCCGTTGCGAAAAGTCATTGATGCATCCTTATTGCTGTGGGGTCAGAGAGTGGCTCCAAGGCATAGGCGCCAGTGGCGGCCTTGCCCGGAACCCCTATTCTGTTGTTCCCCAAATCGATGCGGTAGTACCATTTTGCGCTTAGCTGTGTCGCGCAATGGGGAACACCAAAGTGGATATTGAAGCGCTACGTACATTCGTTGCAGTTGCCGATACCGGGGGGATTTCGCCGGCCGCGCTTCGGCTGGGGGTGTCGAAATCCATCGTCAGCCGTCGGCTTGCGGGGCTGGAATCAGAGCTGGGTGTCGTGTTGCTGGCGCGGACCACACGGGGCGCGGCGCTGACCGAAGCCGGGGCTACGTTCCGCAACCATGCCGCCCGCGTCTGCGCCGAGATCGACGTCGCGCGCGAAGCGGTTCTGCCGGCCGGCGAACTACGCGGCCGCCTGCGCGTGTCCGCGCCGCTGTCTTTCGGCGGGGCTCACTTCGCGCCCATACTTGCTGAAATGGCGCGACGCCATCCCCAGTTGCATATCCAGACCTGCTACAGCGACCGCTTCGTGGACATCATCGCGGAAGGCTACGACTGCGCGATACGGGTGGGCTATTTACAGGACTCGAACCTGGTCGCGCGACGTATCGGCCCGGTCCTGGGAAAGCTCGTGGCCAGCCCGGACTACGTCAAGGCGCATGGGTCGCCCGAGACGCCGGAAGAACTGGTCGCCAATCACGAGGCCCTGATGCAAGGAACCGAAGCCTGGCAGCTCAAGGACGGTGACAAGATCATCACGGTTCGTCCGCAAGGGCGCTTCAAGGCGGACAACGGCACGGCCTTGCTTGCGGCGGCGGTAGCCGGGCTGGGCATTGGGTATCTGCCCGATTGGCTTACCCACGAACACCTGGCAAGCGGGGCGCTTGTGCCGGTGATGACGCGTTATCCGCCGCCACCGGCAGGCGCTTATGTGGTCAGGCCGCCGGGTCAGCATCCCGCCAGAAAGATACGGGTGCTGACCGAACTCTTGATCGAGTATTGCGACCAGGCCGAGCACCCGGTGTAGGCGTCGGCCCGCGTTGCGATCAACGGCCAATGCTGCGCGCGGCGGCGTCGATGGAGTCGGCCACGGTTTTCGGCTGCGTGAGGAAAGCCACGTGACTGCCCACGACCTCGGAGCGCACGGCGCCAATGCGATCCGCCGTGTGGCGCAGCAGCTTCGGGTCAATCGCCTTGTCTTGCGTGGCGATGATGGCCCAGCTTGGCTTGGTTTTCCAGGCGGCGTGGCTCACCTTGGCATTGAAGATGTCCATGTTGATGGGCACCTGCGAATCGCGCAGGAAGGCAGCATCGGCGTTGGTTGTGTCGCCGGCGAAGCCGATCTTGAACTTTTCAAGGTTGACGAAACCATAGCCATCTTTTTGCGTCTCGATCACGAATTCGGGCGGGGGCGGAATGTCCTTGAACTGTGATGCCGTGGTCTCGCCGACGTCGGGCGCCAGCGCGGAAACATAGACCAGACCCGCCACCTTGGCATCGACGCCGGCTTCCGTGATCACCGTACCGCCGTAAGAGTGGCCGACCAGCAGCGTCGGACCGTCCTGGCGGTCCAGCACACGCTTCGTGGCGGCAACATCATCGGCCAAGGACGTCAGCGGATTCTGGACCACCGTGACGCGGTAGCCGCGTCCGGTCAGTTCGTTATAGACGCCGCGCCATCCCGAGCCGTCGGCAAAAGCACCGTGGACCAGCACCACATTGCGCACGACCTGCTTGGGGGCAATGGGTTCGGCGGCGTGGGCGAGGGTGGCCGCTGCAAACCCAACGATGGCGGTCGTGGCGGCGAGGAGGGCTTTGATCTTCATGGGTAGGTCCTTTGTGTTGTGTGATAACAGTTATCGCGATAATTAACAGCGACGAGCGAATGCTAGAGCGCGTTTTTATGTACGTCAAGCAATAATTGTTATCGCGATATGTATTCTCGCGGCATGTTATTCTTCCCGCACCCTGGAGCGATGCAATGACCCCCAAAAAAGACACGTCCCCGCCGCCGCTGGATGGCCAGCTTTGCTATGCCGTGTACTCGGCCGGCATTGCTATCCAGCGCATCTACAAGCCCTTGCTGGACAAGATGGGGCTGACCTATCCGCAGTACCTGGTGTTGAACGTGCTGTGGCGGGAAGACAGCCAGACCGTCAGCGGCATCGCGGAGAAATTGGCCTTGGAACCCAGCACGCTGACACCGCTTTTGAAGCGGCTGGAAGTTGCCGGCTTTCTGGGCCGCGTGCGCAACCCGGACAATGAACGCCAGGTGGTGGTGGCACTGACCGAGCGCGGCCGTCAGCTTCAAAATACGTCAGGTTGCCTGGGCGAATCCTTGCTGGCCGCCTCCGGCCAGTCGCCCGCCGAACTGGCGGAACTGAATACGCAGATTCGGCAGCTGCGTGACGCGATCTACACGCACCTGGACGGCTGGACGCCGCCTGCCTAGGCGATTGAAGCATTGTTAAGTTCGCAGGATTGTTAATCCAGGCTGAACACCTTGCTAAGCATCGCGTATCTAGTGCGCTAAGCGCAGGCTACCTACCATGGTCCTACCTATCACCCACAAGGTTCGACCATGCAACGACGCGACATCCTGCGCCAAGGCGCCGCCCTGGCAGCCACCCTGGCCGCAACCCCTTTTCTTCGCTCTGCCTTTGCGCAGTCCGCCTCGCCCCACTGGGTCTCGGCCGCCGCGCCGTCACTGGCCCGCCAGGAACTCTACCCCGAGGTGCTCGACGGCCGCATCTATGTGGCCGGCGGGCTGCTGACGCCCAACACCGGCTATTCCGCGCACTTCGAATCCTATGACCCGGCAACCGACCGATGGACGCGGCTTGCGACCTTGCCCGAGGCGCGCCACCACATCGCGCTTGCCGCTGCGGGCGGCCTGATCTACGGCGCGGGTGGCTTCAGTGGCGGGTTTCCGAACTGGCGTGCCCAGGCCTCGACCTACGTTTACGACCCCCGCGGCAATCGCTGGCGTGACGGCGTTGCCATTCCCTATCCCTCGGCAGAAGGCGTATTCGCGGCCATCGCAGACCGGCTTTATCTGGTGGGCGGGCGCATCCGTGCCCACGAAGACGCGCGCCATTTCAACGACCACGTGGATACCGCGCAAGCCATGATGTTCGACCCTGCCACCGGGCGCTGGTCAGCCATTGCCGATGCACCCACCGCGCGCAATAGCGCGGCGGCGGCGGTCATCGATGGGCGTCTGTTCGTCGTGGGTGGGCGGCAGGCCCTCAAGCAGGCCGATGGATCGTTGCGCCAGGTCAATGTGCCGCAACTAGAGGTTTACGATCCGAAGACCAATCGCTGGAGCGTCCGCGCGCCCATGCCCCAGGCGCAAGGCGGACTGGCTGCCGCCACTTATGACGGCCGCCTGTACGTGTTCGGCGGGGAACAGTGGGTGCCCGAGCAGAAGGTGTTCGACAACGCCTGGGTCTACGATCCGGCCAGCGATCGTTGGAGCGTGCTGCCGCCGCTGCCCACGCCCCGGCACGGCCTGGGCGCGGCCACCTTGGGCAATCGCATCCATGTGATCGGGGGCGGCACGCGCGTCGGCGGCGACCATGCCAGCGCCGTGCATGAAGTGCTGGTGCTACCCGAAGCCTAGGCCTGGCCCGCGCACGGCAGGCATCAAGACCAGTCGTAATCGCGGACGTATGCCAGGAATGCGCGCATGGCCGCGCTAGGGTGGCGGCGGCTGGGGTAGTACAGGCACCAGCTTGGCAGGGTCTGCTTCCAGTCGACCAGCAGCTCGACCAGGCTGCCTTGTTCGATAGATTCGCGCACGTAATCCTCGAACAGATGCGCGATGCCCGCGCCCGCCAGCGCGGCTTGAAGCTCCTGCTGCGCGGAACTTAGCGTCAGCCGTCCTTGGGGCGTGATCTCTTCCGCCTTGCCGTCTTTGGCGAACTTCCAGGTGACGGTCGTGCCGCCTGGAAAGCGGCGCCGGATGCAGTCGTGCGCCGCCAGGTCGGCAGGCAGGGCAGGGCGCGGATACTTCTGAAGATAAGCCGGCGACGCCACGATCGCGTAGCGCAGCGGCGCGCCCAAGGACATGGCGACCATGTCTTGCGCCAACTGCGTGCCAAAACGCACCCCCGCATCGAAACCTTGCTCCACGATGTCGACAATCGCCGCATCACTAACGATCTCGACCTTCACGTCCGGGTACGTCTCCATGAAGCGCAACGCCAGCGGACACAGCACGTGGTCCACGGCAGGCCCCGGCGCGTTGATGCGCAAGGTGCCGGTCGGGTTCTCGCGAAATTGATTGAGCTCGTCGACGGCGGCGCGGATGTCGAGCAGGGCGGGCGTCAGCCGCTCAAGCAGGCGCTCGCCCGCTTCGGTGGGCGCCACGCTGCGGGTGGTGCGGTTCAGCAGCCGAATGCCCAGCGTGGCTTCAAGCGCCGTGATGGACTGGCTGATGGCCGACGACGAGACGCCGCGCCTGAGCGCCGCCGCCCGAAACCCGCCGTGTCGCACCACATCCGCAAAGATCTCCAGACTGTCCAGGCGCAGCGATGACATGGTGAATTTTCCGCTTGAGTGGTGGGGCATGCAGGGGGGCTTGCGGCGCCGGGGAACCAGGCCGATGTCGCCCCGCCCGCAGTCCGTGAATTTACGGCATTTCAAGAGTGGGCCGCTTTGTTGGCCCATCCCTTGGCCCATCCCTTGGCCGATTCTCCTGGCCGATCCCTTGGCCGATTCTCTTGGCCGATCCTTGGCCGGGCGAGGCGCGGGAACGGTATTTGCTGCGCCTGCCGCATCCCTGCATTCGAGTCCACCACCAAGGAGGCGATCCAAAGTGAACACGATCATTCATCATCGGTATGCCCTGACCGTGCATCCGGTCCATGCGATATTCCTGGCGGGGATGCTTCCCTGGTTTCTTGGCGCAGCCCTTGCCGATGCGGCGTATGCGCAGACTTTTGACATCCAGTGGAATAATTTTGCGTCGTGGTTTCTCGTGGGCGGTTTGGTGTTCGGCGCCTTCGCGCTGCTCTTTGCCGTTGTTGATGTGTTCCGGCCGAGCCAGCGCGCGCGCGGAATCATTCCATATGCCCTGGTCTTGCTGGCGACCTGGGTCGTGGCCGTTTTCAATGCGCTGATACATGCCCGCGATGCCTGGGCAAGCATGCCAACCGGCCTCATCTTGTCGATCGTCGTGGTGGTGCTGGCCTTCGTGGCGGTAGTGCTGGGCTTTCGCACGCCGCACATCAGGGGAGCCGTATGAAAAACCACCGCATGAAAACCCATCGCATGAAAACCAAAACCGCGGGCTGGCTTGCCGC
>Ga0160437_1000470_pt1 | contig 21019 bp, 17 predicted proteins | sample HID1975I_E0MG_FD_108227 | JGI IMG/M metagenome (GOLD analysis project Ga0160437, IMG submission 108227) | Enriched soil microbial communities from UW Madison campus, WI, USA - HID1975I_E0 MG | ecosystem: Environmental > Terrestrial > Soil > Unclassified | place: USA: Madison, Wisconsin... | reverse complement strand
GCCTGGCCGGGATCGTGGTGGTCACGGTGGCGGTGCTGCTGGGCAAGCAGATGCTGGAAGTGATCGGCGGCGACGATTTCGAGCAGGGCGCCGCGATCCTCGTGCCCCTGACGCTGGCGGCCAGTTTCGACCTTGCCAGTGTCGCCTTCGAACCGGTGCTCCATGCCACCGGCCGGGCGCGGCACTCGCTGGTGGCCCGCCTGATCGCGCTGATCGGCCTGGCGGTGGGGCTGGTGTTCCTGCTTCCGGTCGGCCCCAGCGGTGCGGCCTGGGCGGTCGCGGTGGGCGGCGCGGTGTCCTACATCGTCATGGGCCTTATGGCCTGGCGCACGCTCCAGCAGATCGACCGGAACGAGATCAGCATCATGCCCGATCCCGAGGGCGATCTGCCCGTGGCCGATTCGGCCGTGACCTGACGCTCGACAGGCGCGGCTGGAGGGGTATCATGCCCCGATGCTCTCTACCGCGAACACTCTGGGCAAGGAGGCTGCGGGCCTCGCCGATCGCATCGTCGCGCTGCGCCGCGCCATTCACGCCGAACCCGAGATCGGGCTGCACAACCCCAGGACGCGCGACAAGATCCGCGCGGCGCTGGCCCATCTCCCGCTCGAATGGCGCGAGGGGCCCTCGACCACGGGCCTCGTCGCCACGCTGAAGGGCGGCGCGGGAAGCGGCGGCTGTGTGCTTCTGCGCGGCGATACCGATGCCTTGCCCATGCCCGAGGAAACCGGGCTGGACTTCGCCTCGACCGTGCCCGGCGTCATGCATGCCTGCGGGCACGACACTCATGTCGCCATGCTGGCGGGGGCGGCGGAAATCCTGGCCGCCCGCGCGGAAAGCCTGCCCGGCGAAGTGCGCTTCATGTTCCAGCCGGGGGAGGAAGGCCATCACGGCGCCCGCTTCATGCTGGAAGATGGGCTGCTGGGCGGCGAGGGGCAGGACCGGGCTCTGCCCGATGCCGCCTTCGCGCTCCACATCATGCCCAATGCCCCGCATGGCGTCATCGGCGGGCGTGCCGGGCCACTGATGGCGGCGGCCGACGAATTGCGCATCACCGTTACCGGGCGCGGCGGTCACGCCTCGATGCCGCACGACACGGCGGACCCCGTGCCCGTCGCCTGCGAAGTGGTCTCGGCGATCCAGACCATGGTGGCGCGGCGTTTCAGCGTGTTCGATCCGGTGGTGGTGACGATCGCCCGCATCGAGGCGGGCAGCGCCCACAACGTCATTCCCGACAGCGCGCGGCTGACCGGCACGATGCGCACGCTCTCGCGTGAAAATCGCGCGCGGCTGAAGGACGAATTGCCGCGGCTGGTCGCGGGAATCGCCGGGGCGCATGGGCTGACCGGCGAGACGACGATCCTCGACGGCTTCCCGGTGACGATCTGCGATCCGCGCGCGGTGGCCCTGGGAGAGGGCGTGGCCCGGGACCTGTTCGGCAGCGAGGCTTTCCGCCGCCTGCCCGATCCGATCATGGGCGCGGAGGACTTCGCCTATGTGCTTGAAAAAGTGCCGGGCGCGATGTTCTTCCTGGGCGTCGCGCCGGAAGGCGCGGACTGGAAGCACTGCTGCGGCATCCATTCCACCCGCATGATGGTGGATGAAAGCGCCCTCCCGCGCGGTTCGGCCTTCCTGGCCGGCCTCGCGCAGGACTGGCTCGCGCGCGGCTTCAGCTAAGGCAGACGACGCCTCTCGGCCGAGGCATGCGCTCGGAGAATCAGGCCTTCACGTCTTCCCACTCGGGATGCCGCCGGAAGGCCGCGACCACGTAGCTGCACAAAGGGGCGATCTTGAAGTGGTTCTCCCGCGCGTCGGCCACCATCGCCTCGACCAGCCGTGCCGCCACGCCGCGATTGCCGATTTCCGAAGGAACGAAGGTGTGGTCGGCATAGTGGACGCCGTCGCGAGTCTGCCAGGTCAGCTGGCCGGTGGCGTCGCTGTCCGCAAGGTGCGCCTGGTATTCGCCGCCGGTTGCGGTCTCGTGCTTGGTGATGGTGACGCCTACCATGGACATGTCTCCTGAAAAGGTCCGCTTGACGGCGCGTGCGTCCGCTTACAGGGCATATGGTCATGAAATTCCTCTCCGACAACGCCGCAAGGGTCCACCCGAAGGTCTGGAAAGCCATGATGGCGGCAGATGCTCCCGATTCGCCTTACGACGGCGATGGGCTGAGCCTGGAGCTGGACGCGCGCTTTTCCGCGCTGTTCGGGCGTGACTGCGCGGGGCTCTGGGTGGCGACGGGAACGGCGGCGAACTGCCTGGCGCTCTCCGCCATGGTTGAGCCGCACGGCGCGGTGATCTGCCACCGCGAGGCCCATATCGAGATGGACGAGGGCGGCGCGCCGGGCTTCTATCTCCACGGCGCCAAGCTGCTGCTGGCCGGCGGAGAGGGCGCCAAGATCGCGCCCGATGCCATCGCCGAAGTGATCGACCCGATTCGCGACGGCGTGCACCAGGTGCAGCCTCATGCGATCTCGATCACCCAGGCCAGCGAATATGGCCGCGTATACCGGCCGGACGAACTGGCGGCCCTTGCCGATTTCGCACGCGATCGGGGGCTGGGCCTGCATATGGACGGCGCCCGCTTCGCCAATGCCGCGGCGTTTCTCGGCGGCAGCGCGGAGACGACGGCGGGCGGCGTGGATGCGCTCAGCTTCGGCATGGTGAAGAACGGCGCCATGAGCGCGGAGGCCATCGTGTTCTTCGATCGCTCCATGGCGGAGAAAGTGCGCTTCCGCCGCAAGCGGGCAGGGCACCTGCAATCGAAGGGCCGCTATCTGGCGGCGCAGATCCTCGCCATGCTGGAAAGCGACCTCTGGCTGGACAATGCCCGCGCGGCCAATGCGGCTGCCGCCGAGATCGCCGTCGCCGCCGGGGACCGTCTGCTGCATCCGGTGGAAGCCAACGAGATATTCCTGACGTCCACCGCGGCGGAGCGGCTGGCGCTGCGCGAACAGGGCTTCGCGTTCTACGACTGGGGCGATCACGCCGCCCGCCTCGTCACTGCCTGGGATTCGCGCGAAGACCATGTCGCGGCCCTCGCCCAAGCGATTGCCGGGCTGTGAGCGGCGCGGCCGAGCCTGTACCGGGCTTCATGAAGCCTGCCGTGGCGCTGCCGTTCCTGCTGGTTGCGCTGATCTGGGGATCGACCTGGTTCGTCATCACCGGGCAGATCGGGGAAGTGCCCGCCAGTTGGTCGGTCGCCTGGCGCTTCGTGCTGGCGACGCCGGCGATGTTCCTGGTGGCGGTGGTGATGAAGAAGAGCCTGAGGCTCGGCACCGCGGGCCAGTTGCTGGCTCTGGCCGTGGGCGTGGCGCAGTTCTGCGGGAACTACAACTTCGTCTACCGCGCCGAGATGCACCTCACTTCGGGTATCGTCGCGGTCATGATCGGGCTGCTGCTGGTGCCCAATGCGATCCTGGCGCGCCTCCTGCTGGGCCAGCCGATCACCTGGCGCTTTGCCATCGGCAGCGCGATCGCCATCGCCGGCTTGGCGCTGCTGCTGCTTCACGAAGCGCACGAGGCCCCGCTGGGCGGCAAGGTCCTGCTCGGCACCGTCTTCGCGCTGATCGCGATGATGTGCGCTTCGGTTTCGAACGTGATCCAGGCCAACGACACCGGCAAGGCGCTGCCGATGGTGAGCCTGCTGTCCTGGGCCATGCTCTACGGAACGCTGGCCGATGTCGCGATTGCCTGGGTTCTGGCCGGCCCGCCGGTGATCCCCGCCGATCCGAAATACTGGATGGGCACGGCCTATCTGGCCATTCTCGGTTCGGTGGTGACGTTCCCGCTCTATTACACGCTGATCCGTCAGCTGGGAGCGGGCAAGGCGGCCTACAACGGGGTGATGGTGATCATCATCGCCATGCTGATCTCGACCGCGTTCGAGGGCTATCGCTGGTCGCTGCTGGCGATTGCCGGGGCGGCGCTGGCGACGGTCGGGCTGGTCGTGGCGCTGAGGGCCCGCAGCCCTTCGCGGTAAGTGGGGAAGCGCAGGCGCCAGCCAAGCACGCGTTTCGCCTTGCCGTTGGCTATGCGGCGGTTCTCTGCATAGAAGCCCCGCGCCATGGCCGAGAGCCGCGCTTCCTCCACCGATTGCATCGGCGGCAGCGGCTGGCGAAGCAGGCGGCAGGCTTCCTCCACCAGGCTATTCTGGCTGCAGGGCAGGTCGTCGGCCAGATTGTAGGCCCCGGCCGGTCCTTCCAGGCCGGCGATCACGCCGGAAGCGATGTCTGCCACATGGACCCGGCTGAACACTTGCGCGGGCAGGGCGATCCGGTGCGCGCGGCCTTCGAGAACCCGGTCCAGTGCCGAGCGACCCGGACCATATATGCCGGGCAATCGGTAGACCCGCGCGCCCAGTTTCAGCCATTCGCCGTCCGCCTCGGCCCTGGCGGTGCGCCGCCCCGTGCCGACCGGCGCGCTCTCGTCCGCCCAGGCGCCGCCGGTGTCGCCGTAGACCCCGGTCGAGGAAAGATAGGAGAGCGCTAGCCCCTTCAAGGCATCGCCGTAGCGCTCCAGCACGGGATCGAGCGGCTCGCCCCGGCCTTCCTTGCCGGGCGGAACGGAGGACAGCACATGATCGGCATCGGCCAGGGCCAGGCGCACATTGCCTTCGTCTTCGAAGGAGAGCGTACCCTCGCTGCCGGTGGAGATCACTTCCCAGCCGCGGGCCGAGGCCCGATCCGCGATCACCCGCGCGGTATAGCCCAGCCCGAAGATGAACAGTCGCTTCGGTATCGCGGCGGGCATCGGCGGGGCACTCCTCTTGATTCGCGTGTGAATTCGTCGCGCCATGACTGGCATTCGATGCACAAGGCTCTAGTTTAGCGGCATGGACATTGCCAGCACCCCCGCCACGCCCGACGCCAATCCGCAGATCGCCGATGCTGCCCCCGCGCCCCAGGCGCCGCCGGTCATCCACCGGGAGGACTATCTGGCCCCGGCCTGGCTGGTGCCGCAGATCGCGCTCGATTTCCGCCTCGGCATCGACGAGACCCATGTGCTCTCCACGCTTTCGGTCCGCCGCAATCCGCAAGGCAACGGCACCGCGACCCTGCGCCTGAACGGCGACCAGCTCACCCCGCTGGCGATCCGCGTGGATGGCGAATCCGTGAACGACTGGCGCATGGACGGTGCCGACCTGCTGGTGGAACTCAGCGGCGAGGCGCACGAGCTGGAGATCGAGACCGCGGTCAATCCCGCGGCCAACAGCCAGCTCATGGGCCTCTATGCCTCGAACGGCATGCTCTGCACCCAGTGCGAAGCCGAAGGTTTCCGCCGCATCACCTTCTTCCCCGACCGGCCGGACGTGCTCTCGACCTATTCGGTGCGCATGAGCGGCGACAAGGCGCGCTTCCCGATCCTGCTCTCCAACGGCAACTGCACCGCCACGGGCGAGGGCGAGAACGGCACGCACTGGGCGGAGTGGCACGATCCCTGGCCGAAGCCGAGCTACCTCTTCGCGCTCGTCGCAGGCGATCTCGTTGCCAACCATGCCGATTTCACCACCCGCTCGGGCCGCAAGGTAGACCTCAACATCTGGGTGCGCCCGGGTGACGAGCAGCGCACCGGGCACGCGATGGATTCGCTGGTCCACTCGATGAAGTGGGACGAGGAAGCGTTCGGCCGCGAATACGATCTCGACTTGTTCAATGTCGTCGCCGTGTCCGACTTCAACATGGGCGCGATGGAGAACAAGGGCCTCAACGTCTTCAACACCCGCTACGTCCTTGCCGAGCCGGAAACCGCCACCGACGCCGATTACGACGGCATCGAGAGCGTGATCGGCCACGAGTATTTCCATAACTGGTCGGGCAACCGCGTGACCTGCCGGGACTGGTTCCAGCTCTCGCTCAAGGAAGGCTTCACCGTCCTGCGCGACCAGCTGTTCAGCGCCGACATGGGCAGTGAGGCCGTGAAGCGCATCGAGGATGTGCGCGTCCTGCGCTCGGCCCAGTTCCCTGAGGATTCCGGGCCGCTCGCCCATCCGATCCGGCCTGATTCCTATCAGGAAATCAGCAACTTCTATACGGCCACCGTCTACAACAAGGGCGCCGAGGTGATCCGCATGATGCGGACCATGGCCGGGCCCGAGGCGTTCCGCCAGGGCACCGACCTCTATTTCGACCGCCACGACGGCGAGGCGGCGACCTGCGAGGACTTCGTCAAGGCCATCGAGGACGGCACCGGGCTCGATCTCGCGCAGTTCCGCCTGTGGTACTCGCAGGCCGGCACTCCGCAAGTGGCCGTCGAACTGGCGCACGAGGGCGAGACCGCCACGCTCACGCTGACCCAGATCGTGCCCGCCACGCCCGGCCAGCCCGAGAAGCAGCCCGTGCCGATCCCCTTGCGCGTCGCCCTGTTCGATCGCGACAGCGGCCGTCATGCGGGCGAGCAGCTCGTCGTGCTCGACAAGGGCAGCGACAGCTTTGCCTTCGAAGGCTTCGCGCGTCCGCCGGTCGTTTCGATCAACCGCGGCTTCTCGGCGCCCGTCGCCATCGACATGGAGCGTTCGAACGAGGATCTCGTCTTCCTGGCCGCGCACGACGACGATCCATTCGCCCGTTACGAGGCGATGCAGAGCCTGGTCGTGCAGCATCTGGTAGCGGCCGTGGGCGGCGGGCTTGCGGATGCCGCCCGCGCCGAAGGCCGCCGGGCGATCGGCGAGGCTTTCGCCGCGGTGCTGGCCGACGCGGCGCTTGATGACCTGATGCGCGGCGAACTCATGGTCCTGCCGGGCGTCGCTTACCTGGCCGAGCAAGTGCTCGTGGCCGATCCTGCCGCGATCCACGAGGAGCGCGAGGCGCTCAAGGCCTGGCTGGGCGGCGAACTGGCGGAACTTCTGGGAACGCTGCACGACCGCGTCTCCGCGCTGCCCTACAGCCGCGATGCCGCCGCCCGCGGCGCGCGCAAGACCAAGGCCCAGGCGCTGGTGCTGATCGCCGCAGGCGATGCCGCCGAGGGCGCGCGCCGCGCCATCGCGCAGTATCGCGCGGCCGACAACATGACCGACCGCCAGTCGGCCCTGACCGTGCTCTGCAACCTCGACGGCCCGGAACGCGAGGAGGCCCTGGCCGATTTCCTGCGCCGCTATCAGGGCAATGCCCTCGTCATCGACAAGTGGTTCGCGCTGCAGGCAGGCTCGTTCCATCCACAGGTCCTGGAGCACATCGAGGCGCTGGCGCGGCACCCGGAGTTCACGCTGAACAACCCCAATCGCGCCCGCGCGCTCTACATGACGGCGGCGGTGAACCCGAAAGCCTTCCACGACGCCAGCGGCGCGGGCTACCGGATGATCGGAAATCTGATCCGCCAGCTCGACCCGATCAATCCCCAGACCACCGCGCGCTTCGTGCCGCAGCTCGGGCGCTGGCGCCGGATCGAACCCGGCCGCGCGGCGATGATGCGCGCGGAACTGGAGAAGATCGCCGCCGAACCCAACCTCTCGCGCGATGTGCGCGAACAGGTGAGCAAGAGCCTTGGCTGAATCGGCGGGCGATTCCGTGGCCGAGGCTGTCGAAGTCAACCGGGCGGGCGTGCTGGAAGGGCTGCCGCACGGTTTCCTCGGCCGCCGCGGCGGGGTGAGCAGCGGGGAGGTCGAGGGCCTCAATGTCGGCCTCGGTTCGGGGGACGAACCGGCGGCGGTGGCGGAAAACCGCCGCCGCGCCGCCGATGCCGTGCTGCCCGGCGCACCGCTGGTCTCGGTCTACCAGGTGCATTCACCCGATTGCGTGATCCTGGGGGAGGCGCTCTGGTCCGATGCCGAGCGGCCCCATGCCGATGGCCTCGTCACCGATCGCCCCGGGGTGCTGATCGGCGTGGTGACGGCGGACTGCGCGCCGGTGCTGCTTGCAGACCGGGAGGCCGGCGTCGTCGGCGCGGCGCATGCCGGCTGGAAAGGCGCCATCGGCGGCGTCACCGACAGCACCATCGCTCGGATGATATCGCTGGGCGCGGCGCGTTCGCGCATCGTCGCGGCAGTCGGCCCCTGCATCTCGCAGGCTTCCTACGAAGTGGACGAAGGCTTCCGCAGCCGCTTCCTGGCCGGGGAAGACGGCAATGCGCGCTTCTTCTCGTCCGGGCGGGAAGGGCACTGGCAGTTCGACCTGGAGCATTACGTCGCCGCGCGGCTGGAAGCGGCCGGAATCGGCGCGGTGGAGCGCCTGGGCCTCGATACTTATTCAGCGCCGGAGCGTTTCTATTCCTACCGCCGGGCCACCCACCGGGCCGAGGCCAGCTACGGACGCCAGATTTCGGTGATCGGACTGGCCTGAGCTTGCCCCGTTCACGGCGCGCCAGAGGGCGCCGCCGAACAGTTATACCTTGAATTCGTTGATGACGATCCATCCCTGCCCAACCAAAAAGGCGGTTGGCAGGGCTGGCTTCCCTGTATATCAGGGCCGCAAAGTCGGTATTCGTTTCGGGTCGCTCCCGAGGCATCTAACCGTCAACGGGGGGCCGTTTACGGGGATACCAGACAAAAAATAGAATTGGTCAGGAATCTGGGCTTGCTACCGGAATCCCGGGAGTAGGTTGTCAATAACAAGGCAAGGGCAATCATGGCAGAAGCAGATGGCGTGCGGCGGCGCGATTTCATCAATATCGCCGCGGTAAGCGCGGCGGGTGTCGCCGGCGTGGGCATCGTCGTCCCGCTGGTCAGCCAGATGTCCGCATCCGCGGACGTTCTCGCGGCGTCTTCGACCGAGATCGACATCTCGTCGATCCAGCCCGGTCAGGCCATCAAGGCAATCTTCCGCAAGCAGCCGGTCTTCGTGCGGAACCTGACGCCGCATGAAATCACGGAAGCCAACAAGGTGGACGTTTCCTCGCTGCGCGACCCGCAGACGCTTGAGGAACGCACCAAGGAAGGTAAGGAAAACTGGCTCATCACCATGGGCGTGTGCACCCACCTCGGCTGCGTCCCGCTCGGCGCCGGCGAAGGGGAGCCGCGCGGTGAGTTCGGTGGCTACTTCTGCCCCTGCCACGGTTCTTCCTACGACACTGCCGCCCGTATCCGTAAGGGCCCCGCGCCCAAGAACCTCGAAGTTCCGGACTACGCGTTCACCACCGACACGGTCGTAAAGATCGGTTGAGGCCAAGAGAGAGGATCAAGAACATGAGCTTTCCCTGGGCCAAGGAATACAAACCGAGCCATCCCTTCATGCAGTGGATGGACGACAGGCTGCCCCTGCCGCGCCTCGTCTACAACTCGGTCGGCGGCGGCTATCCGGTGCCGCGCAACCTGAACTATTTCTGGAACTTCGGTTTCCTCGCCGCGCTCTGCCTCGTCCTGCAGATCGTCACCGGCATCGTCATGGCCATGCACTACGCGGCCAATACGCAGGTCGCCTTCGACACCGTCGAGCAGACCGTGCGTGACGTGAACTGGGGCTGGATGATGCGCTATGCGCATGCCAACGGCGCCTCGGCGTTCTTCGTCGTCATTTACGTCCACATCTTCCGCGGCTTCTTCTACGGTTCGTACAAGGCCCCGCGCGAGATGGTGTGGCTGCTCGGCGTCGTGATCTTCCTGCTGATGATGGCCACGGCCTTCATGGGCTACGTGCTTCCCTGGGGCCAGATGAGCTTCTGGGGCGCCAAGGTCATCACCGGCCTGTTCGGCGCGATTCCCTTCGTGGGCGAACCGCTTCAGCAGTGGCTGCTCGGCGGCTTCGCCCCGGACAATGCCGCGCTCAACCGCTTCTTCTCGCTGCACTACCTGCTGCCCTTCGTCATCGTGGGCGTGGTGATCCTGCATATCTGGGCGCTACATATCCCGGGCTCCTCGAACCCGACCGGCGTCGAAGTGAAGACCGAGAGCGATACGGTGCCGTTCTACCCTTACTACGTCGCCAAGGACGGTTGGGCGATCGGCGTCTTCGCGATCCTGTTCTGCACCGCGCTGTTCTTCTTCCCGAACGCGCTGGGCCACCCGGACAACTACATTCCGGCCAACCCGATGAGCACGCCCGCGCACATCGTTCCCGAATGGTACTTCTGGCCGTTCTACGCGATCCTGCGTGCCTTCACCCAGGACTTCTTCTTCATCCCGGCCAAGCTCATGGGCGTGCTGGCGATGTTCGGCGCGATCCTCGTGTGGTTCTTCCTGCCCTGGCTCGACCGTTCGCCGGTCCGCTCGGGCTCGTACCGGCCGCTCTATCGCAAGTTCTTCTTCTTCGGCCTGATCCCGGCCATGGCGGTGCTGTTCTACTGCGGCGGTGCGCCTGCGGCCGAACCCTACGTGATGTTCAGCCAGATCGCGGCGCTCTACTACTTCGCGCACTTCCTGATCGTCATCCCGATCGTCTCGGCCATCGAGAAGCCCGACCCGCTGCCCTTCTCCATTACGGAATCGGTGCTGGGCCATGACGAAGGCGCGCAACTGCGCCCCGCCCATGGCGCCACCGAAGCCGTTCACGGCGAAGCGTGATCAACAGCTAGAGCGAAAGACGATAGACATGGCACGCATTCTCTCGATCCTCGTCGGGCTGTTCTTCACGGTAGCCCTGGCGTGGTCCTTCGGCAAAGGGGCCTACCAGCAGATCACCGAACCGCCGGCCGCCACTGCGGAGCACGAGTTCCACCTCCTCCCCAAGGAAGTGAGCTTCGCCAGCGACGGTGCTTTCGGCAAGTTCGATCGCCAGCAGCTTCAGCGGGGCTTCCAGGTCTACAAGGAAGTCTGCTCGGTCTGCCACGCGATCCGCCACGTCGCCTTCCGCGACCTGGCTGCGCTCGGCTACAACGACGCCGAAGTGAAGGCCATCGCCAAGGGCTTCCAGGTTCCGGTCTACAATAATGCGACCGGCGAAGTGAACACCCGCGAAGGCATGACGACCGACTACTTCCCGCCGGTGATGTACGGCGGCCAGGGCACCCCGCCCGACCTGTCGCTGATCACCAAGGCTCGCCACGAAGGCCCGGCCTACGTCTATTCGTTGCTGACCGGCTATCAGAACCAGCCGGCCGAGCTTCTGAAGAAGTTCCCGGATTCGAAGACGCCCGATGGCCTTCACTACAACCCCTACTTCGCGAACCTCAACCTCGCGATGCCGCCGCCGCTCACCGCCGATGGCCAGGTGACCTACAGCGACGGCACCAAGGCCACCAAGGACCAGATGGCCAAGGACGTCTCGGCGTTCCTGATCTGGACGGCTGAACCCAAGCTCGAAAAGCGCAAGCAGACCGGCTGGCCGGTCCTCGGCTTCCTGCTCTTCGCGACGATCCTGGGCTATATGTCCTACCGGAACATCTGGGCCGGCAAGAAGCACTGAGGCTTCCGCCAGAACCGTGAGGAAAGAGGCCCCCGCCAGCGATGGCGGGGGCCTCTTTCGTTTGTCCGCCAAGCCACCTAAGGAGTGGGGCCATGACCCTCGACGAGATCAAGGCGCTGGTGCGCACCGTGCCGGACTTCCCCAAGCCCGGCATCCTGTTCCGCGATGTGACGACCCTGGTCGGCGATGGCCCAGGCTTCGCCGCGGCCGTGGAACTCATGGCGGAGACCGTGAAGGCTTCCGGTGCCGAGGTCATCGCCGGTGTCGAGGCCCGCGGGTTCATCTTCGGCGCCGCCATTGCGGCGCGGTTGGGCCTGGGCTTCGTCTCGATCCGCAAGCCGGGCAAACTGCCGGTCCCCGTCCTCGCCATCGACTATGCGCTGGAATACGGCACCGACACGCTGGAAGTCGATCCCGAGGCCGTGGGAGAGGGCCACCGCGTGATCCTGATCGACGACTTGCTGGCCACGGGCGGCACCGCGCTGGCCGCCGTCGAACTGCTCCGCCGCGCGGGAGCGACGGTCGACCACGCCCTCTTCGCCATCGACCTGCCCGACCTTGGCGGCGCGGAACGCCTGCGCACCGCCGGCATCACGCCTCACGCGCTCCTGGATTATCCCGGCCACTAAGGCCGAAGCCCGTATTCCTTCGCAACAAGTTGCAAGGAAGACGTTGACGAGGCCGGTCCTGTCGTGGCAAGCGGCTGCCACGACGCTGGACACAGTCCCTCGATCCGGACTGGCCCTGAGATGGGCGGGTATAGCTTAGTGGTAAAGCTCCAGCCTTCCAAGCTGGCTATGCGGGTTCGATTCCCGCTACCCGCTCCATTGCGTTTCTCACATATGCCTAAAACGGCTCGTGAATGGCTGTTTTCCGCCATTCTTGGGTGTTATAATGTCCGAGCAGTTCCGGATATGTTCACTGACATCTCAGTCAGAGTTGGCGCCATGAATGGTCCTGCGGTTCTGTTGAGCTGTTGGAGGTACCATCGCGATGACGCGCGAATCACAAAGATCTGGTCTCTCGGCCACGGCGGTCGATCGTGCCCGCCCGCGGGAAAAACCTTATAAGCTGTCTGACCGTGACGGGCTCTATCTGCTCGTTAAGCCTTCCGGCGCCCGCTATTGGCGGATGAATTTCAAATTGCATCAACTCCAACGCACCGCCTCTTTCGGACGCTATCCGGAAGTCAGCCTCGCCGAGGCGCGCCAGCGGCTGCTTGAAGCCCGCCGGCAGCTCAAGCAGGGCATCGATCCGGTCTATCAGGCCAAGCTCAACAAAATGGCCGCCTCGATCGCAGCGGGCCACACGTTCCGCTCCGTGGCGGAGGAGTGGCTGGAGAAGATGCGGCTGGAAGAAAAATCGGCCAAATCGATCAGGAAGTGCGAATGGCAGCTGAGCATCGTCACGCCGGATATCGGCAATCGCCCGATCTTGCAGGATTCGTCGATAGGCAATTATCTTGGCGGTCTTGTAGTTCTCCTCCGCAAAGCTGTCGGCGAACGAGCCCAGATAACGCTCGATGCTGGTCTGCAAATATTCGGGCATCATCGTCGTGTTCCATGTCGTTGGAGCGACGAAAATTATGCTGGGGTCCCGAGCGGGATCATCTTCCTCAACTGGAACGGGGCGCGCTGGCGGCGCTGCACCGAAGGAGTACGGGTCGCACAAGACATTGTGTAGCCGCCGGAACGGTTGGGGCGAGATGGGCGTGTTCACCCGAATGATGGAAGGCTTGTCCGCCGCGCGCGCCGAACCCCCAGACCGTGATGATCGATGCGACCCATCTCAAGGCATACCGCGCGGCTTCCAGCGTTGGAGTAAAAGACGGGATTTCGGGTGCTTGATCGGACGGACCAAGGGGGCATAAACAAAACGCTTCACGCCGTCACGGATGCCAACGGCCGCGGCTTCGGGTTCTTTGTCACGGCGCGCCAGATCAGCGATTACGCCGGGTCGACGGCCTTACTCGATGATCTGCCCAAGGCTCAGTGGATGCTGACTGATCGAGGCTGTGCCGCCGAGCAGTTCAGAAATGGATTCGAGTAAAAGGGCTTCAAGTCTTGCATTCCGAGCCTGAAATCTTGATTCTTTTCCTTGTCATGCACGACAAAAGGGGACACACGCGCTGCAACCGTGTCGAGATCATGTTCGGCCGCCTGAAGACTGGCACCGCGTCGCCACACGATACGGCTGCTGCTCCACCGTCTTCATTTCTGCACTCGCTTTGTCTGCGACTGTTCTTTTCTGGCTCTGATCAGTAAGTCCTGAGTCACCGGCTACAAGAATGTTTGGCCCCATTTGTCGCTGGGGAGCCGCACACCTGACAACTCCTTCGCCCTGCTCCACATACTACAGAACTGAGCAGGGGCATGGCTTCAGCAAGCTATACAGCCGTTCATTGGAGATGTCGCCTTACTACAACAGATGGCGATCTGGCCGAGCCAATTTTTGCGGCGCGGGTAAATTTTTCGATGAGGCGCTCGAAAACAAATCTAGGCGAAGCAGCACGAGGGGCCAAATCTGCGGTCCGCTTGACAAGCGTTGCGTTATCGCCTGAGAATTGCAATGCTCCGATAGAAAATCTATGTTTCAAAGGGTATTTTAATGCTTTTGCTGTCAAATAGATTCCGCGACGAAACACTTGCCGATAGGCGTTTGTTGCATGAGCATGTGAAGACGGAAAACGCAGCGAGGGAAAATTTCGCCCAGAGTATATCGTCGATTTCCGAACGTCAGGATCTAAATCGGAAGAAAATTGAGTGCGATCTAGCCAAGATTGCCGAGCGGCAGCACCATCAGATAGAAAATAATTTAGTAATATCTGATGCGCTTCGAACGATCCGTGATGAAATTTCCACAATAAATGATAAGTTATCGAGGGTCACCGAGCAAGGATCTCAGAACGTTTGGCAAGTGGCCGAGCGGGACGGCATTACGTTCTTTTTAGACAATAGGTCTCTTGTTGATAAGTGTATTCTAGAAACAGGTGTGTGGGAAGCAGAGCAGATCGACTTCATAACGTCGTTGGCGCACAGAATATCCAATAATAATCCGTTTTATTTTTTAGATGTAGGTTCTTATTTTGGATATTACTCGCTTATATTTAATAAGCGTTTTCCGGAATGTAGAATATTTACGTTCGAAGCTAATCCCATGACTTATATACAACTTAAGGCAAATCTTCTTTGCAATAATGTTCATGATCGCGTCACGGCCCTTAACGCCGTGGTTTGCTCAAGTTCGGGAAAGACTAGCGTCTCAAATCACGAAAATCTTCTCGAGAACCGTGGTGGCTGGTCAGTTAATAGCGGAGACGGAACGACTAGCACCATGGTCGACAACATCGTGATCGATGAATATTTTTCTGATCTAAACAATCAGTTCATCGTCCTGAAAATCGACGTCGAAGGTTATGAGGCTGAGGTTATTCCGGGCCTTGTAAAGCTCTTGGGGCGAAATAAAGTTTTAATACAAGTCGAATGTTTCGATTTTGATGAGACTCTATGGAATAAATTTGAGGCCTCTATAAAAGGTCTGGGGCTGACAAAAATTCACCAACTTCAGTACGATCATTATTTTACTAATTTTTATGATGAAGATTTGATAGTATCGCCTAAGGATGTACGCGTTCCCGCTCAGATGTTCTTTACCGGACTAGACACGCGAAACTCTTCTGGCCACATCAATTTTGACGAAAGCGTTCAAGGCCACATCACCTATGGACCGTGTATGTGGGTGCGACAAGGTAAAGAAAAAATCCTATTCAGATTTTCGCCAGGAACTGTTCTGAGCAATTGTTCAATAGATATTTTTAGTAATTATGCACATTCGCGGGGCGAGACTTCGGTACTTCACACCGAACTCGTTGGAGAACATAATTACGACGACGCAACTGGTGAACTGACTATCCATTACGTTCATCCAGCATCATACTGCGATATTGAATTCCGCCTGCATACACACGGAAATTCTAGAGGAACTTTCATTTCGGCTGATATCTGTCCGCAGTGAATTCATAGGGAAATGGGAGGGGACGTGAAAACACACCTCGCACGGTGGGGTTAATCACGTCCCTACAGCACTCGCGTCAAATATGCCGCCGGTGCTCAAAAACGCGGCCGCGTGATATGGTGCGCGGTTGATGTAACTCGTTTGCGAGGGAAGCAAAGGCAATTACCGTTGGTCCATGTATGAAAATGTCGGCAACGCCTTGCAGAACCCAGCGCAGGCGCGTCGAAGGCAAAAGGCCGACGGCCCAACAAAATCGTAAGGCCATGAAAAGTGTAACTGCTCCTAGGACCATGTGGCAAATGCTCGAAACAGCTTATTGCATGTTGTCGGCATACTGAACCAAAGGTTACAAGCAATTCACATACCGCAGAGTTTATTATTTTTGTCAAACGCAACCACGCTACAATAATGTAGAGAGACGAAGGCGGTCCTCAAATCAAACGACGGGCTTAACGGGTGGGATATCTGCGAAGCCGGTAACTGGCCAAATCTGTTTAAAAGACGCCATGGAGATCACACCCTTAGCCTTGCCCGGCGTCATGCTCGTAACTCCTCACCAAATTGGTGATGAGCGAGGCTACTTCGCAGAAGTATTTCGTGCAGATATCTTCACCAAGACCTGCGGCAGCTGGCACTTTGTACAAGACAATGAATCCCACAGCGCCAAGGTTGGAAGCATACGCGGTCTGCATTTCCAAAGCGAACCACAGCCTCAGGGCAAATTAGTTCGGTGCACTTCAGGAGCACTCTACGATGTCGCTGTAGATATCCGACGAGGATCTCCCACCTATGGGCGATGGATCAGCCAAACGCTAACCCCCGAAAACGGCAAACAGCTTTGGTTGCCGCCCGGCTTCGCGCATGGGTTCTGCTCACTCGAGCGCGAAACTGTCATTTCCTACAAGGTAACGAGCTACTACAATTCGGGGTGCGAGCATGGCCTGGCGTGGGACGATCCGGAAATAGGGGTAGATTGGCCAAATATTGCGGATGAGAGCACGCTCTCCGATAAGGATCGTGTGCAACCGCTATTGGCTGAACTACCTGAATACTTCTCATGGGGACGAGCGCTCTCATGCGCGTGATAGTCACAGGCGGGGCGGGGTTCATTGGCTCAGCGCTGGTTCGTTACCTTGTGCGCGATAGAGGCTGCGAAGTCCTGACCATCGACGCACTCACCTATGCAGGATGCGTGGCCTCTTTGCGATCGGTAACGGGTAGGAATGAGCACCGCTTCCTGAAAGCCGACATTCGAGATAGTTCGGCGATGCAAGCGGCCATCAACGATTTTCGGCCTGAGCGCATTATGCACCTTGCAGCAGAAAGCCACGTCGATCGGTCAATCACAGGCGCGAGAGATTTCATCCAGACGAACGTGGTCGGCACCTTCACGTTGTTGGAGGCTGCACTTCCATACTGGGACCGCTTGAATGCGAATGCCAAGGCAGCGTTCCGCTTTCTGCATGTCTCAACCGACGAGGTTTACGGTTCCTTGGGCGAGAAGGGCTTGTTCAAAGAAACAACGCCCTACGATCCTAGTTCTCCCTATTCTGCCTCCAAGGCCGCTTCCGACCATCTCGTGATGGCTTGGCACCGGACTTACGGACTCCCGGTGGTGGTATCCAATTGTTCGAACAATTATGGCCCCTTTCACTTTCCCGAAAAGCTGATTCCGCTGACAATACTCAATGCGCTGGAGGGACGCCGCCTGCCGGTATATGGCCAGGGTGACAACATTCGCGACTGGCTCTTTGTGGATGACCACGTCCGTGCTCTCGACCTCATCGCAGAGAAGGGTCTTCCTGGAGAGACCTACAACGTCGGCGGCTCCAATGAGCGCAGTAATATCAATGTCGTGCGCGATATCTGCACGGTACTGGACAGGATAGCACCCACCGCTGAGCCACGCGAGACCCTGATCGAGTTCGTGGCTGATCGACCGGGACACGATAAGCGTTACGCAATCGATGCGACAAAGCTGGAGACTGAACTGGGCTGGAAAGCGCTCGAAACCTTCAATACTGGTATTGAGAAGACGATCCGCTGGTATGTCGACAACGAATGGTGGTGGCGTCCGCTGCGCAAGCGTTACGACGGACGACGGCTTGGCTTCGCCGCTGACAAGGTTTTGGCGTGAGGATCGCCATTACAGGCCTGTCGGGACAGGTCGTCTCCGCACTGGTGGAGCGAGGGTGCGGAACCGAACATAAAATGATCCCGCTTGGCAGGCCAGAACTGGACCTTTTGGAACCAGCCTCGGTCATGCCTGCGTTAACAAGAGCGATGCCCGATGCGATAGTCTCCGCGGCCGCCTATACAGCCGTCGACCGAGCAGAGGTGGACGCCCCCCTTGCTTACGCAGTCAATGAAAAGGGCGCTGGAGCGGTGGCGAGCGCCGCACGGGAACTGGGCGTGCCGCTCGTTCACCTCTCGACCGACTACGTCTTCGACGGAAAACTCGACCGGCCCTATATCGAAACTGACCTGCCCCATCCGACCAGTGTTTATGGTGCCTCCAAGCTGGCCGGTGAACGGTCCGTCCTCACAGAACATGGCAGCAACAGCGCCATTTTGCGATTGGCTTGGGTGTTCAGCCCGTTCGGCACAAACTTCGTGAAAACCATGCTACGGCTGGCGAAGGATCGCGACGAGACTTCCGTCGTCGCCGACCAGTTCGGAAACCCCACCAGTGCGCTCGACATCGCCGATGGGATCATTGACGTCGCGCTTAATCTGATCAGCAGCGATGCGCCGGGCCTACGTGGTGTGTTCCACATGACGGCGCAGGGCGAGGCGAGTTGGGCAGATATAGCTGACGCCGTGTTCATGACATCGGCCGCTCATGACGGCCCATCCGCCCACGTAAAACGGATAGGCACCGCCGAATATCTGACTCCGGCATCGCGCCCCGCGAACTCTCGGCTCGACTGCGGCTTGATTACACGGCGCCATGGTGTGGTTCTCCCTAATTGGCGCTGTTCGTTGGAAAGCGTGGTGGCCCGCCTGACTGCCGTCTCCGTCTGACCCGAGGAGCGCACTGACAATGAAGGGTATTATCTTGGCCGGTGGTAGCGGTTCCCGGCTCTTTCCGATGACGTTCTCGACCTCGAAACAGCTCATGCCGATCTACGACAAGCCCATGATCTATTATCCGCTCACCACCTTAATGCTGGCTGGTATCCGTGACGTGCTCGTCATTTCTACCCCGCGCGATTTGCCCGCATTCAAATTTCTGCTCGGCGACGGATCCCAATGGGGCATGCACTTCGAATATGCTGAACAGCCAAACCCGGACGGTTTGGCGCAGGCTTATATCATCGGTGCGCACTTCGTGGACGGCCAGCCTTCGGCGCTGATTCTCGGCGACAACATTTATCACGGCCACGGTCTGCCCGAACTTCTGGCGAGTGCAACCGCGAGAACCAGTGGCGCCAGCGTCTTTGCGTATCATGTCAATGATCCCGAGCGCTACGGTGTGGTCACATTCGACTCTGCGATGAAAGCTATGTCGATCGAGGAGAAGCCAAGGCGGCCGGCGTCCAATTGGGCTGTAACCGGGCTTTATTTCTACGACGGTCAGGCGGCCAACATTGCTGCTGAGCTGAAGCCGTCTCCGCGCGGAGAGTTGGAGATTACAGACCTCAACCGCATTTACTTGGAGCGCGGGCAACTGTCAGTCGAAATCATGGGCCGCGGCTATGCTTGGCTCGATACCGGGACACCTGACAGTCTTCTTGATGCTGCAGAATTCGTCCGCGTGCTGGAAAGGCGCCAAGGTTTCAAGATTGCCAGTCCCGAAGAGATTGCCTTTCGTCAAAATTTTATCGACGAGCGCGAATTGGAAAGAGTCATCGATCGACTCGGCAAGTCCGAATATGGAAGCTATTTGCGTAGAACACTCTTGAACGACGGATGTAATCAGGACTTGCCTCGGCTGACCACACCCAAAAACGATCTTGGTGTTTTCGCGAGCAACCTGTCTTAAGCCGCGGCGGGCAAGCGAAGCTCAGCGCCTATGCAAGCATAGTGCCTGCATAGGACGGTTCACGAGGATCGCCTCAATGCCGGAGCAGCTAAGTCATGAGCCTCATGGCCCTTCGCGTTTGCCAACGCTGACACCGATCATTTTGCCGGCCGCCGGATCGGTTATGTCGAAGACTGCGGCATATTCCTGCGCCTTGTCGCCATAAAACCGTCCGGTGAGATCCCCTGAGCCAGCGCCCCACTTTCCGGCAAATGCGGCCGTATAGGCATCTATTGAACCAACGAAATCATACTTGCCCAGCGCCGTCACGCCGCCATTGACGTCTACCCTTATCGGAGAGAGACTGGCAGTCAGCGCACCATTGGCGAAATTCGCAGTGAGTTCGGACCGTCCCGTCAGAGACGCGAGCTTGTTCGAACCGTCTTTGATGTCGCCAAAGAGGACTCCAGCGTATGCCGCGCTGCCGCTTCGCGGGAGTTGGTTCGGCGCCGTCGCATTGCCGAATGCCACATAGTTCACGCCCTCATCTGTGACTTTGCCATCGAGGTCGGTGCGGGTGGCGAAGACACGCACGAAGCTGGCATATGTCAATTCGATGCCTTGAGCCTCGCCATCGAACACACCAACGGTGTATTGGACCTTGCCGTCATAGATGGGAAGAGCAGCGCCATACGTCCGCAAATCTCCACCATCCTTCGCCGGGGTACGGTTATCTGGGCCGAACGAGAAGCCAAAGAATGACCCTGATCCGGTTCCGAAGTATTTGTATGTTTGAGTATCTGCGTCATAGATCAGCGCTTCCCCCACAGGCGTGCTCATCGGCGCCGGATCGAAGGTGGCCGTAACAGTGCGGAACCGTGTCGTACCCTTGAGGTCAGCGAGCGTATCTTCCGGCATCGTTTGACGAAGACCGTAGCCGGTAAACGCAAGGCTGAAGAAGAGGGGATCGGCATTTTCGCTGTAAAGCGTGCCGCCGATGTCTTCGGCTCTGGGGCCAAAGAACGAACCCGACATATCACCTGAATATGTGTCCGCGCTCCCGGCCGTCGCGGTGAATGTGCCCTTGAAGCTGTTCTCATTCGCCACGATCGCACCGCTGGCTTTTACCGTTCCGGATAATTCCGCGCCCGAAATTCCGTTGGTAGGCCAATTCATCGAGGACGTTGCCCCGGAAATATTGATCGCGCCGCTTCCAAAATCGACCAGCGCGGTACCGCCTCCGGTCATGGTTAGCAGGCTATCCGTGGCTTTGGACGAACGAGTGCCGGTAAACAGAAGCGCATAAGCGGCGCTACCGCTCCTTGGAACAGCAGCGGCTTCGCTCGGTGAACCGAACACGAAGTCAATCGAGCGGAACTCGTCCACGCCCTTCGCTCCATCGCTTTGCCGGGAGAGCACTTGGCCCCTCGCCACATAGTCGGGGGCCGTCGTCCATTCCGAGCGGTTACCCCATTCCATTCGAAGCTGGGCAAGATCCTTGCCGTCGCCGGGTTTGTACTGGGACGTATCGGGGTAAGGCGCCTGCAGTTCGGCTTGAGTGAAGGATACTTCCTCGGAGCCGGCGGTCACGGTCATGCTGCCGGTCTCTGCATCATAGGCCAGGCTTGCCTCCGCTGCCTGTCCACCCGATGCGGACTGCACGCGCCCAACGTCGTAAGTTGCGTGAGAGACATTCGCCGTAGCGGCAAACTTCGAGGTAACGGTCAGTGGGCCGGTGACCTTGATTGGAGCAGGTGTTGGGGTTGG
>Ga0160437_1000469_pt1 | contig 21072 bp, 18 predicted proteins | sample HID1975I_E0MG_FD_108227 | JGI IMG/M metagenome (GOLD analysis project Ga0160437, IMG submission 108227) | Enriched soil microbial communities from UW Madison campus, WI, USA - HID1975I_E0 MG | ecosystem: Environmental > Terrestrial > Soil > Unclassified | place: USA: Madison, Wisconsin... | reverse complement strand
CTGTCCGGCCGTCCGGATTTCGCGGACGACCTCGTGCAGGAGGCCGCGATCAAGGCCTGGACCGCGCGCGACCGCTACACGGCAGGCACCAACATGCGCGCCTGGACTTTCGCGATCCTGCGCAACCACTACTTGTCCGAGCTGCGCAAGAGCAAGCGCCAGACCGACCTCGACGAAGGCGCGGTAGAGCGGATGCTGGTGATGGAGGCCGATCAGGAAGGCCCGCTGCATCTCGGCGACATGGAGACAGCCCTGCAGAAGCTGGCCCCCGAGCGGCGCGAGGCCGTGCTGCTGGTCGGCGCCTCGGGGTTCAGCTACGAGGAAGCGGCCCAGATCGCCTGCTGCCCCATCGGCACGATGAAAAGCCGCGTCGCCCGCGCCCGCGCCGACCTGGCCCGCATGCTGGATGGCGAGGCAGACCTGCTGGAAGTGGGCGAGCGCCGCAAGGGCTGACGGCCCCATCGGCCGGACTGGCCGAGACTGCTCCCATCCCTGCCGTGCCTGAGGCTCGCTGGCCGCGAGAGTTCCGTTGAACGTCCACCGCGATGATCTGGTTCGGCAGCCGCGAGGGGGCCAATCGCTCTCCCTCGCGGCGCCGTCTCGCCCTTGCCGGAAGCCTCAGCCCCGGGCGGTGTCGATGGTGTGTTCGGCCATGACGGCCCAATCGCGGTCCGCATGGCCGGCCGCGATGGCCTCCCCCATGCGCGCGTGCACGGCATCGAGCATCGGCAGACTGCCTTGTGTTCCCGGAGCGGTTTCCGCCGCCAGTTCACGCGCCAGGCGCAAGTCCTTGAGGCCGAGCACGGCCTTGAAGCCCGGTTCGTATTCGCGCGCGGAAATGATGCCCGAATAGTTCTGATAGACCCGGCTGCCGAACAGGGTGCCCAGGATCAGCTCGAAGAACTTCTCGCGCGGGAGGCCCTTGCCTTCGGTCAGCACGACGGCTTCGGCCATGCCCTCGATGGCCATGGTGATCATCATGTTGCAAGCGATCTTGGCGGCATTGGCCACCGTGGCGTCCTCGCCCATCTCCCAGACCTTGCCGGCGATCGCCGCGAAGACCGGCTCCAGCCGTGCGGCATGTTCGGCGGGGCCGCCGAGGATCACGTTGAGCTGGCCCGCGGCCGCCACATCGGGACGGCCGAGCACCGGCGCCGAAAGATAGCCCACGCCCGCCGCCGCATGACGCTCCACCAGTTCGCGCGCGAAAGCGACCGAGATCGTGGAGCACACAAGGTGGATGACGCTTTCCGGGGCGGCATCCAGCACACCGCTGTCCAGCAGGACCTGCCGGATGGCCCCGTCCTCGGAGAGCATGGTCAGCACCGCGTCGCCGGTGAAGGCCTCTGCCGGGGTGGCAACCATCTCGACGCCTTCCACCGCGCCGCCCGAACGATTCCACGCCCGCACCCGGTGCCCTGCCGCCGCCAGGTTGCGCGCCATGGCGCTGCCCATCGCGCCCAGACCGATGAAGCCGATGTCCATATTCAATTCCCGAAAAAAGGAGGAAACAGGTGTGCCGGACATGCTGCGGGCCGGATCGCGCCTTTCAGCGGCGACCCGGCCCGTTTCAGCATGTCATGTCACCCCGCGCATCGCTGCGCGCAGCGAGAAATCAGGCCGGATAGGTCCAGGCCGTGCCGCGGTCGAAGTTGTCCGACGCGAACTTCCAGTTGATGAGGTTCTCCAGAACCGTCTTCACGTAGGCCGGGCGCTTGTTCATCTGGTCGATGTAGTAGGCGTGCTCCCAGACATCGATGGTGATGAGCGGGTTGACGTCGGTGGTGATCGGGGTGCCCGCGTCATGGGTCGAGATGACCTTGAGCTTGCCACCGTCCACGACGAGCCATGCCCAGCCCGAAGCGAAGTGATTGACGGCTTCGTTCGAGAGCGCTTCGAGCAGCGCGTCCAGCGAACCGAAGTCGTTGGTGATCGCGGCCAGCAGGCTTTCGCTCGGCGCGGTCTTTTCCGGGCTCAGCGAGTGCCAGTAGAAACCGTGGTTCCAGGTCTGGGCGGCATTGTTGAACAGCGGGCCGGAAGCGAGCTTGGCGATTTCCTCGACCGACTTGTCGGCGTTGTCCGTGCCTTCGACGGCAGCGTTCAGCTTGTCGACGTACGTCTTGTGGTGAGCGCCGTGGTGAATTTCGAGCGTCTTGGCCGAGATATGCGGTTCGAGCGCGTCCTGCGCGTAGGGCAGCGGCATCAGCTGAATGGTCATGGCTGTCTTCCTGTTTCAGGTTGTCAAAGGCTTGGACCTGCACGCCCACCTTGGCAGGGTTGGACGGCACGTCATATGGGACGTCGAACTTTCGGGGGCTATGTCTGCCCTCTTGCCCGACAATTCAAGCATCTATTGGCGGCATTTTGATTGCACGGCCGGATAGTTTCGCTTCGCACCGGGTGCCTGTGCCTTCCCCTTGCCCGGGAAAGGCGACACCGGGAAATGGACCTGACGAAAGGAGCCGGCCCAACGAAAGAAGGATGGCGGAACCCGCCATCCTTCCTGTCTTCTTGCGATGAGGGTCGCGGAACGGATCAGTGCTGCTCCTTGATCCGGTCTGCCTTTTCTTCCAGCGCGTCCGACTTGGCCTCGCCTGCCGCCTGGACGGCATCGGCCTTTTCATCCACGGCCTCGGAAGCAGCGCCGGTCATCTGGTCCGCCTGGTCGCGCATGGCGTCTGCGGCGGAGTCGGACGACTGCTCGACCGCGTCGGCCTGCTGCTCGGTGGCATCGTCCGCCTTGTTGTTGCAGGCCGCGAGGCCCAGCGAACCGGCAGCGACGACAGCGATCATGGCAAGACGCGAAGTGTTGATGGCTTTCATGTCAGGCTTCCTTATCCCTGTTGAAAAGGGCGCGTTCGGGGTTGGAGGACGCGCCAGCCTCCTTGGCGACTTATAAGAGTCGCAACCTACCGTTTAGCCGCCAATCTTAGCGAATGGAACCGCGACGGAAGAGGTTCACGATCGCCAGAAGGACAACCGCACCCAGGAACGAAGCGAACAGCGACATGATGTCGAACGCACCGCTGGTGATGGGCGCACCGCCGATCAGCGGGGTGATGATGAGGCCCGCGATCAGGGCGCCGACGACACCGACGACCACGTTGAGGAAGACGCCCTGCTGCGCATCGGTGCGCATGAGGATCGAAGCGAGCCAGCCGATGACGCCACCGACCAGGAGAATAAGAAGTAGAGTCATTGTTGCTTCTCCGAAATTGTCTCGTTGGCGGAATAACGATGATGTCGAGCCATGGTTCCGCAACATGTGATCGTCCTGCCGCAGCAAAGGCGATTCGTCGGCACCGGTCGCCACTTGCGGGACCTTTCGCAGGCGCGACTTGTTTTCCCGGCACCGGGGTTGGCCCGGTGGGTCTCGACGGGGAAGGAGCAGGTCTTGCACGCGCCGCGACGCGACAGGTGGGTTTCCGCACTGGCATCGGCCACCGTCGTCGGTGCCGGGCTGGCCGCCCTGGCGTTCGGGCTGGGCGTGGACCTGCCGCAGCTTCCTGACCGCGCTGCGCTGACGGCCATGGTGACCGTGCCGGATCGGCCGCCTCCCACACCGACGCCGACGCCCACGCCCTCACCGCGCAAGGAAGAGTCCGCCGCAGCGCCCAAGGCCGCCCCTGCGCCCGAGGGACGCAGGGCCAGTTCCGCGCCCCTGGTCGCGCCCCTGGTCGCGCCGGCGCCGCGGATCGTCCTGCCCGTTGCCCCGCCGATCATCGCCGCGCCGCGCCCCGGACAGGGCGCGCAATCGTCCCAGGGCACGGGAAACAGCGGTTCCGGCCCCGGTGCGGGCGGCACCGGGAGAGGCAACGGCGGCGGCGGCCAGGGCGGCGAGGGATCGGGCGCGAATGCCGGCGTGGCGCAATTCCCCCGCCAGACCTCCGGACGCCTCCACTACTCCGACCTGCCGCCCGACTTGCGCAAGTCCCGCAGCGGCGGCGACATCACGGTACGCTACCGGATCGGGACGGACGGCCGGGTCAGCGGCTGCACCGTGGTTTCCTCCAGCGGCCGGCCGGACCTCGACGCCGGGACCTGCCAGCGCATCACCGAACGCTTTCGCTTCCGCCCGGCCCGCGACGCCCGCGGCGATCCGGTGCCTTTCGTCATGACCGAGACCCATGGATGGGACGATGTCCAGGAAGGCCCGTGACGCGGCCTGTGCGACCGGCTAGTGAAGCGCTCCCATCGAGAAACGCGCGTCACGGACGCCCAGCACCAACGGAAGAGGTAAGACCATGGCCACGATCGACGAAACCCATGACCGCGCTCTGCGCTCCTGGGTCGAAAGCGCGAACGGCCACGGCGATTTTCCGATCCAGAACCTGCCCCTCGGCGTCTTCTCGCGCCGCGATGAAGCTGCCCGGGGCGGCATCGCCATCGGGGACATGATCCTCGATCTCCGCGCGCTGGCCGCCACGACCCTGCTCGAAGGCGATGCGCTGGACGCCGCCCGCGCCGGAGCGGGCGAAACGCTCAATCCCCTGCTGGCCCTGGGTGCCGGCCCGCGCCGCGCGCTGCGCCGCCGTGTCTCCGCGCTCCTGGCCGAAGGCGCGGCCGAGCGCGGGCAAGTCGAAGCGCTGCTGGTGCCGATGGCCGAAGCCACGCTGCACCTGCCCGCGCGCATCGCGGACTACACCGATTTCTACGTCGGCATCCATCACGCCACCAATATCGGCAAACTGTTCCGCCCCGACAATCCGCTGCTGCCCAACTACAAGCACGTCCCCATCGGCTATCACGGCCGTGCCTCCACCGTACGGGCGAGCGGCGCCCCGGTGATCCGCCCCAACGGCCAGACCAAGGCGCCCGATGCCGAAGCGCCTTCGTTCGGTCCCATCGGGCGGCTGGACTACGAATTGGAACTCGGCGTGTGGATGGCGCAGGGCAACACGCTCGGCCAGCCCATCCCCATCGACGCGGCGCTCGACCACGTCGCCGGACTGACCCTGCTCAACGACTGGTCGGCGCGCGACGTCCAGGCCTGGGAATATCAGCCGCTCGGGCCGTTCCTCGCCAAGAACTTCCTCACCACCGTCTCGCCCTGGATCGTGACCATGGAAGCGCTCGCGCCGTTCCGCATGGCCCAGCCCGCGCGGCCCGAAGGCGACCCGCGCCCCCTGCCCTATCTCTGGAACGAGGCCGACCAGCGCGAGGGCGCGCTTGCGCTGGACCTCGAAGTCAGCCTCAGCACCCGGACGATGCGCGACCAGGGCCTGCCCGCCCAGCGCCTCAGCCGCGGCCCGGCCCGCAACATGTACTGGACGATCGCGCAGATGGTGACGCACCATGCATCGAACGGCTGCGAGATGAACCCGGGCGACCTGCTGGGCACCGGGACGATCTCCGGCCCCGAGGACGGCTCGCAGGGCAGCCTCATGGAGATCACCCGCTCCGGCCGGGAAGCCCTGACCCTGCCCACCGGCGAAACGCGCACCTTCCTTCAGGACGGCGACGAACTGGCGCTGTCCGGCCGCTTCGTGGCGGAAGGCGCCGTGTCGATCGGGTTCGGGGCCTGCACCGGGGTGGTGCAGCCGGCGATTCCCCAGAACTAGTGCGGAAGGGTTTGCCGGGGTAGCGCCAAAACCGGGCTACCTCGGCGCCGTTCGATTAGCGGGATCAGTTCAAAGCCAGTCGTTCGCGCGGTACCACTCGGCCGTGGCGCGCAGGCCGTCGCGCGTATCGATACGCGGCTCCCAGATCGAGGCCGGCACCGCCGCCCCCGCGCTGACCACCCAGTCCGGGTGGCTGAAATAGGCCGCGCGGTCGGCGGTCATCTTCGCCCCGTCGCCGCGCAGGAACTGGTCCACTTTCGCCGCCTTGCGCAGCGCTCCTGCGGAAAGCGACAGCACGCGCGCACGGCGGCCGACGGCCGCACCGATGGCGCGGGCCATCTCGGCATTGTCCCAGCCGTGGACTTTGCCGTCGTCCGGTTCGAACAGCTTGCCGGTCACGTCCTCGCCGCCCGGAACCAGCGCCACCAGCAGGCGGGCAAGGTCCTCGACATGGATCATCGAGGCGCTGCCGCCCTTGGGCACCGGCACGAGGCCCCAGCGCGCCGCGCGGAACAGCTCGAACATTTCCTTGTCGCGCGGGCCGTAGATCGCCGGTGGGCGCACGATGGTCCAATCGAGCGGGCTGGCGCGCAAGAGCTTCTCGGCCTTGGCCTTGGAGGCCCCGTAGGCGGAGAGCTGCGGTTCGCGCGCGGAGAGCGAGGAGACGAACACGAAGCGCCGGATGCCCTTGGCCACGGCCGTCTCGATCAGGTTCAGCGTCCCGGCGACATTGCCCGCTTCGTATCCGGCCGGGTCGGGCGCATTGACCACGCCGGCAACGTGGAGGATCGCCTCCGCCCCGCGCGTCAGTTCGGAAAGGGAGCCGGTGTCGCGCAGTTCGCCGCGCACCCAGGTGACGTTCGCGCGCGGCTCCTGTTCGCGGCGGGCGAGCGCGCGGACATCGTATCCGGCGGCAACGGCCTCATCGAGCAGGCTCTGGCCAACGAAGCCGGTGGCGCCGGTCAGCGCGATGGTGGGGCGGTCGAGTTCCATTACTTCAAGACAAGCTGATCGCGATGCACGACGGATGAACGGGGCGCGTAACCGAGCACTTCGGCCTGCTCGCTGGAGTGCAGCCCGCGGATCGCGGTGCATTCGCCAGCGTGATATTCGGAAAGGCCATGGGCCAGGACCCGTGCCTCGGGGTCGACGATGGCTACCGGGTCGCCGCGCTCGAAGGCTCCCTCCACGCGCGTCACGCCCTTGGCCAGCAAGCTCGATCCCCGCAGCAGGGCAGCGGCTGCCCCGGCATCGACGTGGATGCTGCCCTTCAGCCGCAGCCGTCCGCCAAGCCAGGCCTTGCGCGCACCGGCCCGGCGTCGCGGCAGGAACAGCGTGCCGATGCCCTCGCCGATGATCCGCGCGACCGGGCGTTCATGCTGACCATTGCCGATGACGAGGCAGATGCCGGCCAGTTCCGCGATCTCCGCGGCCTGCAGCTTCGAAACCATGCCGCCCGAGCCCATGCCCGAATTCGATTCGGTACTGGCCATGGCGTGGACCTCGCCGGTCACGCCTTCGACCACTGGTATCATCCTGGCACCCGGCTCCCGGGGATGGCGATCGTAGAGCCCGTCGATATCGGAGAGCAGCAGCACGGCGCTGGCCTGCGCGGCCTGGGCGACGCGCGCGGCAAGGCGGTCGTTGTCGCCGAAGCGGATTTCCTGCGTGGCGACCGAATCGTTCTCGTTGATCACCGGCACGGCCCCCGCATCGAGCAGCCGCGTGAGCGTGGCCGTGACGTTGAGGTAGCGGCGGCGGTCTTCGAGGTCTTCCAGCGTCAGCAGCATCTGCGCGGCAGTGAGGCCGTGGCTGCCGAGCAATTCCGCCCAGAGGCCGGAAAGCGCGATCTGACCGACGGCGGCCGCCGCCTGGGCATCGGCCAGCGAGCCGCGTCCGCCCTTTTCCAGGCCGAGCGTAGCGGCGCCAAGCGCGATCGCGCCGGAGGACACCACGATCACATCCTGCCCGCGTGCGCGCGCCTCGGCGATTTCCGCCACCAGCGCCGTCAGCCACGCGCGTCTTACGCCCTCTTTGCCGACGAGCAGCGCCGAGCCCACCTTGATGACGAGGCGGGGGGCAAGGGCTCTGTCGGAGAGATCGGAAAGACGCGATACAGGCATGGAGGCAGTGCCTCTAGGACAGTTGCCGCCCGCTGGAAAGCGCTCGCTTGCGAAAGGCGCTACGCCCCGTCCCGCCACGGGAACGGCGAGACGCCCGGATCAGTCAGGCCGGGTCGATCAGGCCGGGTCGATAAGCACCGTCTGCGCCCGCCGCGCCTTTCGGGCCTTGAAGATTTCGTGACCGCTGACCAGCAGGATGCCCGCCAGGACCATCAGCGCACCGGCGATGAAGGCCGCGTCCAGTCGTTCGCCCAGCAGAACGACCCCGAACAGCACGCCGAACAGCGGCGTCATGAACGAGAGCACGCCCAGTCGCGAGGCCAGGTAGACGCGCAAGAGTCCGAACCAGACGAGCAGGCTGATCAGCGACATGAAGACCACCTGGAACACCATGCTCACGCCCAGCAGCACGGTCGGCCGCGCATATGTCTGCCCGGTGCCGACCGCCAGCAGCCCCAGCAGCACGAAAGCGCCAAGCAGCTGGTAGAGCGTGGTGACCGAACTGGGCGCCTGCGAGAGCCGGGAGAATCGCAGCGTCAGCGTCGTCGCGCCCCAGGCGGCGCCTGCGCCGATGCCCATGAGGTCTCCGATCCAGGCCGAATCGCGCCGCGGGCCATCCGCCCCGCCGCCCAGGAACGAGACCGCGACACCGCCGAAAGCCGCGGCGATGCCCAGCCATTGCAGGGGGCTCAGGCGTTCCTCGGGCACCCGAAAATGCAGGCCGAGCGCGGTGAAGATCGGGGCGGTGTAGAGGAAGATGCCCATGTGCGAGGCGCTGGTGAAGCGCAGCCCCTCGCCCATGAACAGGTATTCGAGCGCAAAGAGCGCGCCGATCGCCAGCCCCGCCTTCCAGGTCCCGCCGCGCAGGGCATGTCCTTCCTTCCGCATGAACACCAGCGCGGCGATGAACAGAGCCGCGATGCCAGAGCGCAAGGAAATCTGAAGCACCGGCGCCATGTCCGGCGCCGCTGCTTTCAGCGCCGTCTGCTGCATGCCCCAGATCGCGCAGAGGCCGACCATGAGCAGGGCCGCACGGCCGTCCACGGGTTTGCGCGAAAGAGGCGGGTCGATGTCCATGATCCGGCCCTTAGCGCCCGCGCCGGGGTGGCGGCAGTCCCTTTTTGTCGCGGCCATTCTGTCAGGTCCGACGATGCGGGTTTCCTTTTAGATTTATCGTTCTAATTTTACATTCCTGGCCGATTCGAAACGAGACCGGCGCGAACAGGGAGAAGAACCGCGTGATCGACCGCCGAACCATGCTGGCCGCCACGGCCGCCGGGGCCACGCTTGTGAGCACCTCCACCCTGGCGCGCACGGCCAGGCCCGTCGATCCCAAGTTCCCGGACGGCTTCCTCTGGGGCGCGGCAACGGCGGCGCACCAGATCGAAGGCAACAACGTCAACAGCGATGTCTGGGTCATGGAGCACGCCAATCCCACGGTCTACATGGAACCCTCCGGCGACGCCGCGAACAGCCTGGCGCTCTGGCCGGTGGACCTCGACCTGGTGAAGGGCCTTGGGCTCAACACCTATCGCTTCAGCCTGGAATGGGCGCGCATCGAGCCTGCCAAGGGCCAGTTCTCGATCGCCATGCTCGATCATTACAAGGCCATGATCGAGGGCTGCAACGCGCGCGGCCTCAAGGCGATGGTGACGTTCAACCACTTCACCACGCCCGCCTGGTTCGCAGCGCAGGGCGGATGGTCCCATGCCGAGGCCCCTGCCCTTTTCGCCCGCTATTGCGACCGCGCAGCCCGCCATCTCGCCGCGGGGATCAGCCATGCCACCACCTTGAACGAGCCCAATCTCAGCGGCTTGCTGGACGTTGTCCTTCCCGGCGACATCGGACCGCGCCTGCTCGGCGCGGACAAGGCCATGCAGGAAGCCGCCGCCCGCGAACATGCCGTCCCCCGCTTCCTGCCCGGCAATCCGCTCTACGTCGCTGACCCGGAAGTGGTGCAGGGCAACCTCCTGGCAGGCCACAAGGCCGGGCGCGCGGCGATCAAGGCCGTGCGGAGCGACCTGCCGGTCGGGGTCAGCCTTGCCGTGATCGACGATCAGGCCGCCGGCCGCAACAGCCTGCGCGATGCCATGCGCGCCAAGCTCTACCTGCCCTGGCTGGAGGCCGCGCGCGGCAACGACTTCGTCGGCGTGCAGAACTACGAGCGGACCGTCTGGAACGACAAGGGCCGCCTGCCCCCACCCAGCGGCGCGGAAACCAACGACGCCGGCTCCGAAATCTACCCGGCATCCCTCGCCGGCGCGGTGCGCTATGCCCATGCGGTCAGCGGCGTGCCGGTGGTGGTTACCGAGCACGGCATCAATTCGGCCGACGATACCAAGCGCGCGCGGCTGATCCCGGCGGCGCTGGGCGAACTCAAGCGCGCCATGGACGATGGCGTGCCCGTGCTCGGCTATATGCACTGGTCGCTGGTCGACAATTACGAATGGGTTTTCGGTTACAAGCCGCAGTTCGGCCTGCACACGCTGGACCGCACGACCTTCAAGCGCACACCCAAGCCCAGCGCCGCCGTGCTGGCCGCCATCGTCCGGCGCTATTCGCTCTGAGGGAAACGCCTCAGCCCGCGGGCGTGGTGGGCGACGGTGGCGGGGACGAAGGCGGCGGGGACGAAGGCGGCGGGGACGAAGGCGGCGGGGACGAAGGCGGCGGAGACGAAGGTGGTGGGGGCTGGGCCCCCTCGATCATGAACCACGGCGTCCCCCCGCCTTCATAGGGCGGCGCGGGATAGAGCCAGCGCAGCGCGTCCTCCGCCGCATGGTGATAGACGGTGGCATGCGAAGCGCTCTTGCTGAAATCGTCGTAGCGCAAGGTGACGCGGTCCGCAGGCTGGCTCTCGAGGAATGTGCGCAGTCGATCGATCCCGTCCTGCATGGTCCCACCCTCGTCGCCCACCGCCAGATAGAGGCGGGCCTTGGCAAGCCCCTTCACGCGGGCCGTCCGGTCGAGATGAGCGAGCGGCCGGCGGTCGTCCCACCAGAGGCTGGGGCTGATCGCCACATAGTCGGCGAAAAGCGCAGGATCGTTGAGCAGGGTATCGACCACGAAGAGGCCGGCCAGCGATTCACCCATGATCGCGCGGCGCTCTCCGGTGCGGAAGCGTGCTTCCACGAAGGGGATCACCTCCTGGCGCAGGAAGCGGCGAAAGCGATCCGCCCCGCCGCTTTCGGGAAATGCGGAGAGGTAGCGGGGATCGGTGGGCCGCGACGTCAGTTCCGCGCGGCGGTTCCTGGTTTGCACGCCGACCACGATCATCGGGCCATAGGTCCAGCTCAGCGAAGCAAGGTTGGCGAGGCCCGCGATATGCTGGAAGTCCTGATCGAGCGCGCCGTCCAGCAGGTAGACCACCGGATAGCGATCGTGCGACGCCGCGTAGCCGGTCGGCAGCCAGACGTTCACTTCGCGCGTGTCGCCCAGCACCGCCGATGGGAGGCTGTAGCTCGTGCCGATCTCGATCGGACGGCTGGCGACCGGAGCGGGCTCTGCCGCAGCGGCGCGAAGGGGCGACAGGAACAAGCCCGCCGCCAGTGCCATGTGCATGATCTTCATGGCAAAGCTGTAGCCGGAGCGAGGCCCGGCGCCAACTCAAACCGTCACGGCGAACGACCCGGTGCCTCCGGGTCGGATCGCCGAAATCACGGCGCCGCCGTCAACACGGGGCCGTCAACACGGGGCCGTCAATATGGGAGCGTCAAATAGCCGAGATCAAATCGGCGACCAGGGCTTGTCGTCGGATTCCTCGCGCTCGCCTTCGGGACGCTCGGTGACGGTGGCCGCGGGAAGGTAGTCGATCACCGCGTCCAGCAGCTTCGACATGCCTTTGCCGGTCGCGCCGGAGATCGGGAAGACTTCGTCCGCCCCGGCCTTCAGCAGTTCCTTGGCATAGGCCGCGGCCAGATCGTCGTCCACGAGGTCGATCTTGTTCAGCGCGACCAGGCGCGGCTTGTTCTCGAGATCGCCGCCATAGGCCGCCAGTTCTTCCTCGACGACATGCATCGCCTCCACCGGGTCGGTGTTCGAGATGTCGATGAGGTGGACGAGCACACGGCAGCGCTCGATATGACCCAGGAAGCGGTCACCGATGCCGGCGCCATCGGCGGCGCCGGCGATCAGGCCCGGAATGTCGGCCAGCACGAATTCGCGATTCTTGTGCATGACGACGCCAAGCTGCGGGCGCAGCGTGGTGAAGGCATAGTCGCCGACTTTCGCCTTGGCGTTCGACAGCTTGTTGATGAACGTGGACTTGCCTGCGTTCGGCATGCCGACCAGGCCGACGTCGGCCAGCAGCTTCAGGCGCAGCCATACCCACATTTCCTGTGCGGGAATGCCGGGCTGGTGCTGGCGCGGAGCGCGGTTGGTGGAGGTCTTGTAGCTGGCATTGCCGCGACCGCCCATGCCGCCTTCCATCAGCGTCACGCGCTGGCCGGCCTCGGTCAGGTCGGCCAGGACCGTTTCGCGATCCTCGTCGTCGACGATCTGGGTGCCGACGGGAACCTTGATGACCAGGTCCTTGCCGGCCGCGCCATTGCGGTTCTTGCCCATGCCGTGGCCGCCGCGGGGAGCCTTGAAATGCTGGGTGTAGCGGAAATCGATCAGGGTATTGAGGCCCGCAACCGCCTCGAACACGATGTCCGCGCCCTTCCCGCCATTGCCGCCGTCGGGTCCGCCGTACTCGACGTACTTCTCGCGCCGGAACGAAACCGCGCCGGGGCCGCCTCCGCCCGAACGGATGTAGATCTTGGCCTGGTCGAGAAAGTGCATCTTGTATGTTTCCGGCGCGTTCAAAGACGTTCAAAGGCGAAGGGACAGCGGCAGAGCCTTATCCGTCCATCGCAGATAAACAAAAAACCCGGCCATGTCGCGTCAAACGCCTCATGCCGGGGTAGACCCGGGCAGACCCGGATCGCTTCAGAATTTCATACTGGTGGAGCCGAGGGGGATCGAACCCCTGACCTCGTCATTGCGAACGACGCGCTCTCCCATCTGAGCTACGGCCCCGTTCCAGTATTTTCGCTGGGACGACAAGCGCCTTCGCGAGGCGTCCCCTTAGCGAAGTGCTCTTCCGCATGAAAGAGCAAAAATGCACCGGGCCGAGATTCGATTCCCGAGATCTGGCACCCGAGACTCCCCCCGAATTCGGCCGGAAGAGAACTGGTCCTGTCAGGTTCGGAGCGGGACAGGATCGCGGCCTTGCGCGCTCCTGCCCGCTCGCCCCTTCGGGCTTACCGCGAGTAGGCCTGCTGGCTCACCGTGGGCGCTGCCGCCACCGGCGTCGTGCCCGAAGGCGCGCTGGCCGAGGCGCCCGCGCCGTAGCGCGCTTCCCAGGCGGCCAGATCGGCGCGGTACTGGTCGTAGCTGTTGAAGAACTCCTTGAAGGGAGCCTCCGCCTTGGCAAGGCCGCTCACCGCGAAACCGTCAAGCTGACCGGCCGGCACGGCCTGGAGATCGACCGCGAGACCCATCGCCGCGTTGCAGAGCGCGGGAACGACGGGGGGCAGCGCGAAGAAGTTGTAGACCTGGGTCTGATAGGCTTCGCGCTCGCGAACGGACTTGGCGCCGAACCGCGACTTGAACTCCTTGTCGAGTTCCTTGTTGGCCGCCGTCAGGCTCTTGACGTGCTTTTTCAGGAAGTCCTTGTAGCCCGCCAGGATCGGCTCGTACTGCGGCCCGACGCAGTTCAGCGCCGCGACGTTGTAGGCAGAGCGCAGGTTCCACAGGGACTGGGCAGCCGAGATGCCCGAATTCACCGTGCGGCGCGAACCGTCCACGGCCAAGACCGGCACGATCATGTTCGGCGCGGCGCCCAGCGGCGGCATCGGCCGCGGCGGGATCACCACCACGGGCGGCGGCGGCGGCGGCGCAACGGCAACCTCCTTGGGTCCGCAGCCGGACAGCATGGCGACGAGCGAGCCCGTCATAATGGCAAGGCCGCGCAAAAGGCCTTTTTTCTTCAGGTTTACCACCCCGGACACTCCAGTTCTCACGATGGCCGGGATTCTATCTCGTCTTGACTCCAATGAAAATGCCCGGTGCGACGAATCGCACCGGGCATGATCGTTTCATCCGTCAAAAAACGGTGGATTAACGGCGATCGCCCAGGAAGCTCAGCAGGAACTGGAACATGTTGATGAAGTCCAGGTAGAGCCTGAGCGCGCCCATCACCACGGCCTTGCCGAGGAATTCGGTGCCGCGAAGCTGTGCGTACTGGTTCTTAAGCATCTGCGTGTCATAGGCGGTGAGGCCGGCGAAGATCAGCACGCCAAGCACCGAGATCGCCAGCTGCAGCACCGTCGAACCCACGAAGATGTTGATCAGCATCGCGATCAGAATGCCGAACAGGCCCATGATCAGGAACGTGCCGAAGCCCGAAAGGTCCTTCTTGGTGGTATAGCCCACCAGGCTAAGACCCGCGAAGGCCGCAGCCGTTGCGAAGAAGGTCGTGGCGATCGACGTGGCGGTGAAGGCCAGGAAGATCGTCGACAGCGACAGACCCATGACCACGCAGAAGCCCCAATAGAGCATCTGGAGGGTCGAGGTCTTCATACGGTTCAGGCCGAAGTTCATCGCCATCACGAAGCCCAGCGGGGCGAGCATGATGACCCAGCGCAGCGGGGTGGTCAGCACCTGCATCGCCATGCCGGAGGAAGCGAACAACAGCGCCACGATGCCCGACAGCAGCACGCCCGAGGCCATGTAGTTGTAGATGGACAGCATGTAGCTGCGCAGGCCCGCGTCATACGTGGCCCGGCCGGCTTCGCGTCCGTCAAGGCTCGGAGACGCACCGAAGCCCGTACCGGGCTGGGGGTCGTTCCAATTCGCCATTTCAAACTCCCTTTCACAGGCGCTTGCGAAATGCGGCACCCGTACAGGCACGAATATCTGCTGTCCGGCCTCCGAATTCAAGGAAAACCGGCGGATCGACTTTGTGTCAAAATGTAAAGACTGTCGGAACCCGCCGGAATACGGCGATCAGGCCTTGCGGGCCTCCGCGGCCATTTCGGCATTACGGTCGCGCGAGGCGGCCATCGTGGCCGCAATCAGGCGCGTCAGGGCGTCGCCTGCATCGAGCACGTTCATGCCGGCGCGGGTCGACCCACCGGGGCTGGCCACCTTGTCCGCCAGTTCGCCCGCCGAAAACGGCGAGGCGGCCGCGAGCTGCGCCGCCCCTTCGACCATGGCCAGGGCAAGCCGCTGCGACTGTGCCTCGTCCAGCCCGAGCGACACGGCCCCGGCCGTCAGCGCATCGATGAAGCGGTAGACGAAGGCAGGGCCGCAGCCTGCCAGCGCCGTGACGGAATCGAACAGCGCCTCGTCCGCCAGCCATTCCAGGGTGCCGAGATGCGCCATCATTGCCGTGACCGCTGCGCGCCCCGTCTCATCGAGACCGCGCGAATCCAGCGCGATCGGCGACTTGCCGATGGCGGCGGCAAGGTTGGGCATGATCCGCACGACGGCGCCCGCCGCGGGGAACCGCGCGGCAAGGCTCTCGAACTCCACACCTGCAAGAATCGAGAAGAGCGTCGTCTCGCGCCCGACCAGCGCGCCGATCGCCGGGGCGGCCTCATCCAGGCCCTGAGGCTTGATACCCAGCATGACCACGTCGAAGCGACCTTCGCGCGGCAGTTCGCCGAGCAGGGTCACCCCCTCGGGCGCTTCGGTGCGCTTGGGATCGACGATGGTGAAACGCGATGCGGCGATGCCGCCCTTCAGCCAGCCCTCCAGCATGGCGCCGGCCATATTGCCGCAGCCGACGAGAAGGATGTTCTGAAACCGCTCCATGTCATTCCCCTTGCGCGAGACCTTGCGACGTCCCGGCGCCTAGAGCGCTTTCCAAGCAGATGGGATCACCTGATTGCTCGGAAAACGCGGCAAACCAAAAACCTGCGGCGACAGGGCCGACGCAGCAGGATCGGATCCCGCTCTAAGGGAGCGACGGCACACTGCCAAGGGCCAAAGCCCGACAGACGGGCCATCCACGCCAAGCCCGCGCTGACAGCGCAGGCATGACAGTCCCGCTCCCGCATCCCTGCGCCAGCGCTGTCAGCGCCGGCGCAGCGGGGTCAGGCCTCTCCGGCCGCGTCGATCATGGCTGCAGCAAGCGCCTCGGTCGGGGTCTTGTCGCCCCAGAGGATGAACTGGAACACCGGATAGAAGCGGTCGCATTCCTCGATCGCCGCCTCCACCACGGTCTGCGCCTGGCCCGGACCGAGCAGGCCTTCCTCGCCCAGCATCAGCCCGTGGCGATAGAGCACCACGCCGCTGCTGGACCAGGTGTCGAAATGGCCGACCCAGAGCTGCTCGTTGATGAGAGCCAGGGCCTCGAACATGGCCTGCCGCTTGCTGTCGGCGATGCGAATGTCCGGCAGGCAGAGCAATTGCAGCACACGGTCTTCCGCGCGCCAGATCGCCTGGATCTGATAGGTCGCCCAGGCGCCCTTCACTTCGGCGGAGATCTCATCCTCGCCCGAGTGCTCGAACGCCCAGTCGCGCGCTTCGAACAGCGACGCCAGCATCTCGATCGGGGCGGACTCGTCCTCCCGGCTGATGTCGTCCTGTACCTGCCTCATGATTTCCGACATTTGCCCTCCGCGACGCGACGAGCCATGGATGCTTTGCCTGGGGGGGCAAGCACAATCCGGGGCATGCGATCGCCTGAGCAAAACTGCACAAGCCTGTTCACAGGATGTGGATAAGGCCCGCCGCCCCGCCATTAGGACAGTTCGAAGTCACCCGGATTTGCCGGACGCGGCCCTCAGGCCCGCTTTACGCATAGGGAAACGGGCCGCCTCCGCGACCCGTCCGTCACCTCGCCGAAAGCGCGTCGACGATCTGCCCCGCCGGACTCGTCCAGGGAAGCGCGTCGTTGAAGCCCTGCTTCTTCGCATCGGCGATGAAGCTGCCGGCCGCCTTCTGCGTCTCGAACGGACCCACGAGGATGCGGTTGGTCCGCCCCATGTCGCTGACATAGGGTTCGTGGCCCTTGAACAGCGCGGGCGACTGCTTGAGGTAGCGGCGCCAGTCGAAAGCGATCGCAGCCTTGTCGCGGCCCACGCCGATCTGCACCCAGATCCGGCTGGGATGCGACGGCGGCGCAGGCTTCTTGGCCTTGGCGGCGGCATCGGCCTTGGCCTTCGCGGCAGCCTTGGTCTTGGCAGAGGCCTTGTCGTCTTCCGCCTTGTCATCGGGCTTGGTCTTGGGGTCGAGCTTGGCCTTGGGGTCTGCCTTGGCTTTCGGCTCGGGCACCTTGGGCGCTTCCGGTTCTGGCTTGGGAAGGTCGATCTTGGGCGGCGCCGGACGTGCGGGCTCGATCTGCCGCATGTCGACCGCGCCCGAGGCCGGCATGATCTGCATGGTGGGCTTGCCCAGATCCGCGAAGATCTGCTCCAGCGAAAGCTGCTGGGCGTTCGGTTCCGGCGGCGCTTCCGCCACGGGCGGCTTCGCCGGCGTGCTGCCAAGCGGCGCAACTGGCGCACTCGGCGTGGCGGCGAGCCCGGGCGCGGGTGCCGCGGGTTTGGAGACAACGGGCGACGTCGAGGGCGCCGCGGCAGGCTGACCCGCTGGAACCCGGGCAAGGTCGAAACCGGGGCTTGCGGCGGCCGTAGGCGGCGCAGAGCTACTCCGCGCAGCCTGCGAGGCGGCAGCCCATTCGCGCGTCACCGAGGTCGAGGCAGGCGCGGCCGTTGTCGTCGCGGGCGGCTTGGCGCTGACCGGGGCGGGTTGCTCCGCCTTCGGCTTCACGGGCGGCAGTTCGCCCGTCGGCGTATCGGCGCGCTCGATGGTCGGCATCGGTTCGGGCGGTGCGACCCGTGCCGGCTCTGCCGCCGCAGCGGGCGCCGTGCGCGTGGAGGTCGTCCGCCCGCCGCCGATGCGATAGGGATCCGCCGCTGCCACCGATGTGCCGCCGGTCCGCGGGCCGGCCTTTGCCGGTTTCGTGCTGGCCTTGGCCGTGCGGGACGTGCGGGTAGCCGCAGTGCTGCCGCTGCCCAGGGCTTCGCCGCGCGGAACGAGATTCGCGTCCGCGCTGGCAAGCCGCGTCGGCGTGTAGGCCGCGATCCGGGCATCGTCATGCCCGATTTCCGAAGCGCGCGGGAACTTGCCGAGATTGGCCGCCGCCGCCTGCTGCGCGCGGGTGAGACGCGGCATGTAGCGCAAGTAAGGCGCGATGTTCTGGGCCAGTTGCGGGGGCAGGATCGTGTTCGAGACTTCCACCGCCTGCTTGGCGTCGCCCGCGATCGCCAGCGAGAAGGCGCGCGTACGCCAGCCCGGTTTGTCCTGCTTGCGCAGCAGGGGCATGATCGTCGTTTCCGATGCCTGGGCATCGCCGGCAATCGCCTGGCTGATCGCCAGTCGCATGCGGACATCCTCGTCATTGGCACCGCCGAGCGCCAGGGCGTAGTAGCGCTGCGCGGCGGCGTTGTCGCCGACGAGGTCGTAGGCCAGGCCGCGGTCTGCCGCCAGCTGCGTGGGGCTGGCGCCCGCCTTCTCCGCCTCGGCGAACAGCGGCAGCGCGGCAACGGGATCGCCGCTCTGCGCCAGCGAGGCGGCGAGCCCCGCCTTGACCCGCGCATTGCCGGGCGAAATTTCGTCGGCGCGGCGATAGAAGCCGATGGCGGCGTCGAAATCGCCCAGCTTGCGCGCCGCATCGCCCGCGTCCAGCAAGGCAGAGGTGTCCCGCGGATCGCGCGCCAGTCGCGACAGCGCGGCGTTGAGCTTCAACTGGTCGGCGCTCGGCAGCGCTTGCACCACCGGCGCGGCGATGGCTGCGGCCGGGAGGACGGCGAACGAGAGGGACGCAGCGGGAACGACCAGCGCTACATGCACGGCGGCCGAGGCCAGCCACTTGCTCGAAACCCTCTGACGTACCCGCAAGACCCGAAAAACCTCTCAAAACGCGCAAAGGCCCGACTGGAATCGGGCCTTTGCTGGAAACCGATCGGCCGCGTCTATGTCGCCCGATTCATGAACCTTGCGAAAACGGGAGGCGACGGCCGCAAATCGGCCGCCGCCCGCCCATTTTCATTACTGGTTGTTCTGGCGCCCCAGGAAACGGGGGATGCTGATCGAGCCGCCATCATCGTCATCGCCCGCCGGTTCGGCCGGGGCCGCCTTGGGACGCGAAAGGCTGGTCATGCGCTCGAACAAAGTGCTGCCACCGCCGACCGGGCGAGCCGGTGCGGGATCGGCCGGACGCGCGCGGGCGGGTTCAGCGGCTTGCGGCTGCCCGCCGCCCAGCAGGAGTTCGTCCTGCTGGCGCTGGCTGGCGGCCTGCGCAGCCGGCTGATGGGTCGACGGGTGCGGGGGCTGGGCCTGCGCCATCGCGCCGAGATCGAGCGGTTCGGGACGCGCGCTGCGAAGGCCGGCGTAAGCGGCCGGGGCTTCCTGTTCGACTTCCTCGCTGGCGCCGAGTTCCAGTTCGAACGGCTGGTCGGCCGACTCGGCAGCCGGCGTCGACAGTTCGAACGGCTCGGAAGCCGGAGCGACCGGCGCTGCGGCGGTCGGAGCGGGCGTAACGAGCGGCGTCGGTGCGCTGGGCACCGGGCGCGACACCATCGGACGAACCGGGCCGCGCGAGGCGCTGAGGTTCAGCGGACGCGAGGCGATCTCGGCCATTTCCGTGGTCTGCTCGATGCCGGTGGCCACTACCGAAACGCGGATCTTGCCCTGAAGGTCGGGGTTGAAGGCCGAGCCCCAGATGATGTTGGCATCGGGATCGACCAGTTCGCGAATGTGGTTCGCGGCTTCGTCGACTTCCAGCAGCTTCATGTCGTCGCCGCCGATGATCGAGATGATCACGCCCTTGGCGCCCTGCATCGACACGCCGTCGAGCAGCGGGTTCGCTATGGCGCGTTCGGCCGCTTCGAGTGCGCGGTTCGGGCCTTCGCCCTCCCCGGTGCCCATCATCGCCTTGCCCATTTCGCCCATGACCGAGCGGACGTCCGCGAAGTCGAGGTTGATGAGGCCCGGCATGATCATCAGGTCGGTGATCGAGCGAACGCCCTGCTGAAGCACTTCGTCGGCAAGCTGGAAGGCTTCCTTGAACGTGGTTTCCGCCTTGGCGACCAGGAACAGGTTCTGGTTCGGGATGACGATCAGGGTATCGACGTGCTTCTGCAGCTCCTCGATGCCCGAGTCCGCCGAACGCATGCGGCGCGTGCCTTCGAACATGAAGGGCTTGGAAACCACGCCCACCGTCAGCACGCCCTTGGCGCGCGCGGCCTGCGCGATGATCGGCGCCGCACCCGTGCCGGTGCCGCCGCCCATGCCGGCGGCGATGAAGACCATGTGGACGCCGTCAAGCAGGCGTTCGATCTCTTCGATCGTCTCTTCCGCTGCGGCGCGGCCCACTTCCGGACGCGCACCGGCGCCAAGGCCCTGCGTGATTTCCGGGCCGAGCTGGATGCGGGTTTCGGCGATCGCGTTGTTGAGCGCCTGCGCGTCGGTATTGGCGACGACGAAGTCCACGCCCTCGATCTGGGCCTGGATCATGTTGGCGATGGCGTTGCCGCCTGCTCCGCCAACGCCGATGACGACAATACGCGGACGAAGCTCTTCGATCGCCGGCGGTCCGATGTTGATGCTCATTTCGATCTCCTGGCAGGCACGTGCGCGAAGAAATTTACCTTGACTAGCCTGATTGCACGGCAGCCTCCGTCAAGGCAAAGCGTGCAGCCTTGTTGTCCACAGCCGAAACCGCGAATTCCAGCCAATCGTGCCGTTCCCGTCGCAGGGAATGCACGACTGACCAAAGGGCTTTGAGTCGGTTTGGAAATTCGCGGACAGGAATTCAGCGGCACCGGCCCTCGCCCCCACTAGATGCCCTGCCGGGCACCTTCCAAACAGTTGCTCAAAAGTACTCTTTCAATGCTCTATAGACGCGATTGACCACGCCAAGACCGCTGTAACTCACTGTACCTTGGCGGTTCTTGCCGAAGGTGCGAATGTCGATCGGGTCCGCGGCGGCATAGAGGACCAGTCCCGCAAGCGTGGAGAAGCCAGGTTTTACGTGGGCTTCGGCCAGTCCCGAAAGATGCGGCACGCGGCCGATGCGCACCGGCTTGCCCAGCGCCGCCTGCGCATAGTCGGCCAATCCCACCAGTTCCGCGCCGCCCCCGGTGAAGACCACCTGCTTGCCGCGCTGCGCGTTGAAGCGCATCAACTTCAGCGCCTTGCTTATTTCTTCCATCAGGATGCCGAGCTGGCCGGTGATCACCCCGATCAGTTCGGCGCGCGGGATGCGGTTCTTGTCATCGGCATGGCGGGCGATCGGGCCGGTGCCTTCTTCGCCCGGCGCATTGACGGGAATCATCTCGCGGTGATCGTGCGGGCTGGCGATGGCGGAGCCGTTCACGCACTTGAGCCGCTCCGCCTGG
>Ga0160437_1000465_pt1 | contig 21168 bp, 18 predicted proteins | sample HID1975I_E0MG_FD_108227 | JGI IMG/M metagenome (GOLD analysis project Ga0160437, IMG submission 108227) | Enriched soil microbial communities from UW Madison campus, WI, USA - HID1975I_E0 MG | ecosystem: Environmental > Terrestrial > Soil > Unclassified | place: USA: Madison, Wisconsin... | reverse complement strand
TGGATGTTCAGGAAGATGCTGGTGTAGTCCGGCGTGAAGGCGAAACCGGTAACTTCAGCTTCGTTGGGGCCAACGAAGAAGCGGCGCAGGTCGGCCTGGTTGGACGCGTTGATGGCCGGGCCGGTGCCGGTGCTGTCGGCCAGCGATCCGGGGATCACGGCCAGCATCTGGTCGTTGGTGGCGCGGGCCACGTCGTTGTTGCGGCCGCCATCAATGCCGTTGTCGGTTTGAATCCACAGGATGCCGCGGGGGTCGAAGCCCAGGCCGTCGGGGCTGGCCAGCTGGTTCAGCGTGGTCAGGCCCGAGCGGTTGGTGTCGGCGTTGGCGGCGGCGTTCGAACCGAAGACGAAGATGTCCCACTCGAATTGGGTCGAGCCGGCTTCGTCGTGCCAGCGGATGATGTGGCCGTTGACGTTGTTCAGGCGCGGGTTGGGCGCGTTGGTGCCCGTGCCGGCGTTGCGGCTGCTGTTGTTCGTCAGCGTCAGGTAGATGTCGCCGTTGGTGGGGTGCGTGGCGGTCCACTCCGGGCGGTCCATCGGGGTGGCGCCCACGAAGTCGGCCGCGCCGCGCGTGTTGATCAGAATGGCGTCCAGGCTGCCGAATTCGTCGGCCAGCGTGCGGCCGCCGGCGCCGACGGTGGTGCCCGTCAATGCCAGCCATTCGCCCGTGCCGTCCGCATTGAAGCGGGCCACGTACAGCGTGCCCTTGTCCAGATACTTGGCGCCTACGGCCAGGCGGTCGGTGCGCTCGGCGTCCTTCGGATCCCACACGGCTTCAGACACGAAGCGGTAGATGTATTCAAAGCGCGAATCGTCGCCGCTGTAGAAGGCCAGCGGCTTGCCGGCTTCGGGCTTGCTGTAGGCGGAGCCTTCGTGGGCGAAGCGGCCCATGGCGGTGCGCTTGGTGGCGATGCTGGTGGGGTCGTAGGGATCGATCTCAACCAGGTAGCCGAAGCCGTTGACCTCGTTGCGCCAATCTTGCGTGGCGTCGATGCCCGTTTCGGTGACGTTGAAGCGCGCGAATTCACCCAGCACTTCGGTGGCGTCGCCCGCGGTGGTTTCCCACTGGTAGCGGCCGGCGGGGCCGCCGGATACGCCAACGCGAAGCTGGTGCGCGGGGCGCGTGCCGGTGTTCACAAAGCAGGCCGCCCAGTTTTCTTCGGCGGTGATGTAGGTGCCCCACGGCGTGTAGCCGTTGCCGCAGTTGTTGTTGGTGCCACGCACTTGCATGCCGTTGGGCGAGAAGGGCGTCTTGACCCAGTCCGTGCCGCCGACGGGGCCGGCCAGCTTCATCGCGGTGGCCGACGTGAAGCGGCGGTTGTAGCGCGAGTTGTTGACGATGTTCCAGCGGCCGTTTTCACGGCGCACGTGGACAATGGCCACGCCGTGCGCGTTGATTTCCTTGCGCACTTCTTCAGCGGGGCGCTTGCCGGCCACCAACGTGGGGCCGGCGGGATGCAGGGCGCCCTGGTCGATGTATTCGTGGTTGATCGCGAGCAGGCCCTCGGTAGAGCTGCCTTCGATGGGAAAGAAGTGCATGCCGTCGTGATGCATGCCCATGGAATTGAGCAGGTCGTTGGACGTGTTGTTGCCGTTCTGGTCCCAGGGCTGCGCGTTGTCGTTCAACGGCGTGCCCCACGGCGCGAACACGTGGGCCACATAGCCTTGCGGCACGACGCAGGCGTCCGTCATCGACGTGGGCAGCGAGTCGAAGGCCAGCTTCAGCGGGGTGGGGGCGGGCGTTTCGCCACCCGGGACTTCGGGCGCGGGGTTCGGTTCGCCGCCGACATCGTCGCCATCATCGTCATCGCTGCTGTTACAGCCGGCCAGGCCAAGGCTGGTCATCGTGGCGAAGGCGGCGGCAAGACCGCCGCGCATCACCATGCGGCGCGACAGGTTCTTTTCCAGAATCTCGCTGAAAGGGCTGCTCTGGCTGGGGTTGCGGACGATCTTGTCGGAGATGGATTTGCTCATGTGGCTTCCTGGCGTTGATGGGCTGTGCCTGAATGGACGAGCAATACTAGAAGCCGCAAATGAAAGGTTAATGACACCACGCTGAAAGTGTTGGTGGGTGATCGACGCGCAAAAAAATGCCGGCGCCGTTTGCACGGGGCCGGCCAAACGCAAGCAAACGCGATTACTTTGATGTGCTGGCTGCCGATTTCGACGCCACCGATTTTGAAGCAACCAAGGGGCACCCGCCCTGGTCCAGCGGCCGGAAAGCGTTGTCGCCCGGAATGGTGCGCAGGATCTTGAAGTAGTCCCAGCGTGCCTTGGACTCAGACGGCTTCTTCACTTCCACCAGGTACATGTCGTGCACCAGGCGGCCGTCTGCGCGCAGATAGGCATTGCGCGCGAACATGTCGTCGATCTTCATGCCGCGAATCTGCGTCATCACCGCGTCGCCTTCCAGCTTGCCGCTTTCCTTCACGCCCTTCAGGAACGTCAGCACGGCGGAATAGACGCCTGCTTGCGCCATCGTTGGCACGCGGCCCTTCATCCGTTCGGCGTAGCGCTTGGACCAGTCGCGCGTGCGCTCGTCCATGTCCCAGTAAAAGCCGCTGGTCAGGACCAGGCCCTGCGCCTGCTCCAGCCCCACGCCGTCCACGTCGGTAATGAACATGAGCAGCCCGGCCAGCTTTTGCCCGCCCTTGATCAGGCCGAATTCATTGGCCTGCTTGATCGCCATGGTGGTGTCGCCCGACGAATTGGCCAACGCCACGATCTCGGCCTTGGACGCCTGCGCTTGCAAGAGGAACGACGAAAAATCGTTCGATGCGCGCGGATGCTTGACCGAGCCCAAGGTCTGGCCGCCCGCCTGTTTGACGGCGTTTTCGGTGTCGGCCTGCAAGGCGTGGCCGAAGGCGTAGTCGGCCGTCAGGAAGTACCACTTCTTCATGCCGGACTCGGTCAGCGCGCGCCCCGTGCCGTTGGCCAGCGCATAGGTGTCGTAAGTCCATTGCGCGGTGGAGGCCGAGCAGGCCTTGCCCGTCAGGTCCGAGGTGCCGGCCGTGGACGCCAGAAAGGCGATGTTGGCGGTGCGCGTGATTTCCTGCACCGCCAGCGCCACGGACGAGGTGGGCACGTCGACGATGGCCTTGACGTTTTCCTGATCGATCCAGCGGCGCGCGGTGGCCGAACCCACGTCCGCCTTGTTCTGGTGGTCGCCGGCTATGACTTCAATCTTGCGGCCCAGCACGGTCGGCCCGAAGTCTTCCACCGCCATGCGGGCGGCTTCCACCGAGCCTTGCCCGGACAGGTCGGCGTTCATGCCGGAGAGGTCGGTCAGGACGCCGATGCGAATGGGCTTGTCGGGTTGCGCGTGCGCGGCCGGCATGGCGAATGCCCCGGCAACGAGCAGGGCGCGTAGGTAATGGTTCATGTGTTCCTCCAAGGGGGCGTCCGCTGTTTACGCGGATCTTTGCGGCAGTGGTGATACGGCGGTGGGTTGGGACAGCAGATGGCACAACAGGAACTGATCGGTCTGCGCGTGCGCCAGGCGGCTCGCGTCGAATTGGGCGTCGATGGCGCGTTTGCTCAGGCGTAGCGCCAAGGGCGGGCAGGCAGCGGCGTCGCGCGCCAAGGCCATCGCGGCGTGCAGCGCATCGCCGGCGGGAGCCACTACGTCCGCCAGGCCCCAGGCCTGGGCGGTGTCGGCGTCCAGTTGCAGGTCGGTGAAGAGCGCCCGCTTGGCACGCGCGGGCCCCACCAGGCTGGCCAAGCGGGGCAGGCCGCCCCAGGCCAGCGGCAGGCCCAGCCGCACTTCCGGCAGGCGCAAAAAGGCGTTGTTGGACAGCACGCGCCAGTCGCACGCCAGCGCCAACACCGCGCCGCCGCCCACGGCCGCGCCTTCAATAGCGGCGATGGTGGCCTGTGGCAGTTCGGCCCACGCGCGGCACAGCGCTTCGCCCCGCGCCAAGGCGCGCTGCGTGGCCAGGGGATCGTCATGGGTCCACAGGGCGGGGTCTTTCAGGTCTATGCCGGCGCTGAAGACGGCGGGCGTTCCGGTCAGCACCACGGCGCGGATGTGTTCGTCGCGCGCTAACTCGGTGGCGGCATCTATCAATGCGTCCATGGCCGCCAGGTTCAGTGCATTGGCCTTGCCGCCACGGTCGTAACGCACCACCGCCACGCCATCGTCACGCTCGATTGACACCATGCTCATGGGAATTTTCCGTGCTTGTTTTGAGGAATTTGGTGGATATACTACCAAGTATGTTGAAAGCCGCAAGGCTTCGCGTGAGGTTCCTGGCGTCGGGTGCGGGTAAGTCCGTATCCGCCAATGCTGGATAGCCGTCGGGAAGTCATGAAAAATAAGGCGAAACCACAAGATGAGGAGACTGTTGATGAATGACGAAGCTGGGGCGGCCGTTCCCGAGCGCGAGGCATGCGTGCTGCGCTATCTGCTGGAAGCGCAAGCGAAAAAGATACCAGACGGTATCTTTGTTCAATTCCATAAGGGTCCGACGTGGACCTATGCCCAGACGCTGGCGCAGGTGCGCCGACGGGCGGCGACGCTGCGTCGCGCGGGCGTCAAGCAGGGCGATCGCGTGCTGTGCTGGATGGGCAATGGGCCGGACCTGTTGGTCAGTTGGTTCGCCATCAACTATCTGGGCGCGGTGTACGTGCCGCTGAACACCGCGCTGCGCGGCCGCCCGCTGGCCCATGTGCTGGAAAACGCCCAGGCCTCGCTGATGCTGGCGCATCGCGCGCTGGTGGGGCGCTTGCAGGAATTGCCGCCGGGGGCGCTGCGCCAGGTGCTGCTGATGGGCGAAAGCGATGGCGGCGCGTCGATCAATTCGTCCGAGCCGCCGGCCGGCGTGTCGTTCGCGCCGTTGGTGGATGAACCGGGTGACCCCGCGCCGGAGCTGCTGGCTACCGATACGCCCATCGAGCCTTGGGATACGCAGTCCATCATGTACACGTCCGGCACGACCGGGCTGTCCAAGGGCGTGGTGACGTCCTACGTGCAGATCTACACCATGGGGCCGGACGCCTTCGACTGCATCACGCCGGAAGACCGCTGCATGATCGCGGGCCCCATCTTCCACTGCGGCAGCACCTTGTATGTGTACGCCATGCTGGCTTATGGCGGGTCGATCGCGATGGTGCCGGAGTTTCGCACCGCCGAATTCTGGGACGCCATCCGCGAGACCGAAAGCACGGTCGTGCTGCTGCTGGGCGTGATGGCCAACTTCCTGCTCAAGCAGCCGCCGTCGCCGCGCGACCGCGAGCACACGCTGCGTAGCGCGTTCATCGTGCCGTTTGGCGAAGACGCGCCGGCGTTTCAGGCGCGCTTTGGCGTGGACCTTTACACGGTCTACAACATGACCGAGATTGCCAGTCCGCTAAGCGCGGGGCCGGGCCTGACCGAGGCCGGGCACTGCGGCAAGCCCAGGCCCTGGTTCGAACTGCGCGTGGGCGATGCGCAGGACCGCGCGCTGCCGGACGGCCAGGTGGGCGAATTGCTGATCCGTTCGCATCGCCCCTGGGCGCTGTTCTCGGGCTATTACCGCAACGCCGAAGCCACCGCCGCGTCCATGCGCAACGGCTGGTTCCACACTGGGGATGCGTTTCGGCGCGAGGCGGATGGCACGTTCTTCTTTGTTGACCGCTTGAAGGACGTGATTCGGCGACGCGGCGAGAACATTTCGTCGTTCGAGCTTGAGGGGGAGATTTGCGCTTACCCGGCGGTGCGGGAAGCGGTGGCCGTGGCGGTGCCCAGCGAGCATAGTGAGGATGATGTGCTGGCGGTGGTGACGGCGGTGGACGGTGCGCAGGTGGAGCCGGCCGAGTTGATCGCGTGGCTGGCCGAGCGGGTGCCGCATTATATGGTGCCGAGGTATGTAAGGGTGGTGGAGGAATTGCCCAAGACGGCTAGCGGCAAGCTGCAAAAGCATGTGTTGCGCAGCGAGGGGGTGGCGGCGGGGACGTGGGATCGGGAGCGGGCGGGGGTTCGGTTGCGGCGGGAGAGGTTGGGGTGAGGGTGGGGGGGGGCGTCAGGGGCGGGTGCCTAGGCCGGCGATGATGGTGTGGACGACTTTGTTGGCCAGGATTTCGCGGTCGTCGCGGGTTTCGCCCAGGCGCGGGCGATACCAGACCGCCAGCCAGTTGATGGCGCCGAGCGCCGCCTTGATGGCGACCGACACATCGTCGATGGCCAGCGAGCCGTCTTCCACGCCTTCGTAGGCCACGCGCTTGAACAGCGCTTCGAAATCGTCGCGGATGGTCATCAGGTCGGCCAGGGTCTGGCGCTGCGCGGGGGTGGTCGCGCCCAGGCGATGCATGTGTACGCCTTGCACCACCACCGTTTCAAACGCCAGGTTTTCCATCATGGACAGCGCATGGTGCTTGAGCATCAGCGCCAGCCGATGGGCGGCGGTGCCCGGTTCCTTCATGACCGGACGCACGGCCTCGAAGTTGCGCCGCATGCCTTCGCGGTGCACGTCGAAGAACAGGTCGGTTTTTGACCGGTAGTAGTGGTAGACGCGGCCCTTGGTGGCGCCCAGCCGGCGCGCCACGTCGTCGATGCTGGATGCGTGGAACCCCTGCTCCATGAAGCACTCGGCCGCCGCGGTCAGCAGTTCAATGTTGCCCATGCCGTCATCGCGTGTAGCCGTCACCGTAGGTTCCCCATTCATTGCGCCTTTCTCCATCCATGCGTCGCGGCAAAGCGCCAGTTTAGCCAATCGCCCCGTGTCGCGCCGCGTGGCGGGACACTTTTGCGCCGTCGCTCAGCAGCGAACGGCGCACTATGCAAATCGGAAAATCGAAGTTTATACTACTCGGTATGTTTTCGTGTTCGATCGCATGACGGTGCTCTTTCTCGTGGCGCTTGTCATGCAAGCCTTTCGGGCACATCTCTACACGCAACTCTTTTCAGGCAACTCCTATCGGGCAGCCCGTTTCCCGTAGTCCGAACCACGCAGCCGCTCATCACATAGCCCTGATCACCTAGTCCAATAACGGCCTTCCATGACGACAGATCTTGCCTCCCCTCTCACCAGCCCCCAAACCCTGGCTGCCCAGGTTTCGCAAGAAATCGGCGTGTCGGACTGGCTCACCGTCACGCAGGCGCAGGTGGACCTGTTTGCCGACGCCACGGGCGATCATCAGTTCATTCATGTGGACCCGGCGCGCGCCGCGCGTGAAAGCGCGTTTGGCGGACCAATCGCTCATGGCTTTCTGTCGTTGTCGCTGCTGACCCGATTCAGCTTGCAGGTGCTGCCGGTATTCGAAGGGGCCATCGGCATCAATTACGGTTTCGACAAAGTCCGCTTCCTGACGCCGGTGCCCGTGGGCGCGCGGATTCGCGGCCGCTTTGTCCTTAGCGAATTCACGTCCCGCAACGACCGTGAATTCACCACCCGCTACGCCGTCACCGTCGAGATCGAGGGCGCCGCGCGCCCCGCCTTGGTGGCTGACTGGATCACCATGACCGTGCTTCAAGGATGACCACCATGACCATACGCTTTGACGAACGCGTCGCCATCGTGACCGGCGCCGGACAAGGGCTGGGCCGCAGCCACGCGCTGCAACTGGCCGCGCGCGGCTGCCGCGTGGTGGTGAATGATTTTGGCGGCGCGGCGCAAGCCGTGGTCGACGAGATCCGCGCGGCGGGCGGGCAGGCGATTGCCGACGGCGGCAACGTTTGCGATACCTCGGCCGTGGACGCCATGGTGGCAAGCGCCATGGGCGCCTGGGGCCGCGTCGACATTCTGATCAACAACGCCGGCATCCTGCGCGACAAGACGTTCGCCAAGATGAGCGCCGACGATTTCAACGCCGTCATCGACGTGCATCTGCTGGGCTCGGCCAACTGCGCGCGCGCCGTGTGGCCCATCATGCGCGAGCAACGCTACGGCCGCATCCTGATGACCACGTCCACGTCGGGCATGTATGGAAACTTCGGCCAATCGAACTATGGCGCGGCGAAGGCGGGCGTGGTCGGCCTGATGAACGTGCTGCACCTGGAAGGCCAGAAGCACGGCATCCATGTGAACGCGCTGGTGCCCACTGCCGCCACCCGCATGACCGCCGAGATGTTCGACGCCGACGCGCTGCGCGCGCTGGACCCCGCTTATGTGACGCCCGCCGCCTTGTTCCTGGTGGCCGAGAGCGCGCCCAGCCGCACGGCGTTGCTGGCGGGCGCGGGCACCTACGCGCGGTTGGCCATTGTGGAAAGCGAGGGTATGTATTTCCCGGAAAGCGAGCGCACGCCGGAAAGCATTGCCGCGCACTTTGATGAGATCGCCAGCCTGGACACGCTGATCGAGCCGCCCGAGGGGCTGGCCCACGTTGCCCGTATCTTGAAGCGCGCACAGGAGGCCATATGAACGCCAGCGCAGAACAACCGCAACCGAATCAGCATCAGCAACCGCATCAGCAAACGCAGCAACCCCAGCGCGCCGCGCCGCATGCGCGTGGCGACTACCCGCGCCTGCTGCCGATGACGACACGGCTGCGCGACACCGACGTCTACGGCCATATGAACAACGTGGTCTACAACGAATACTTCGACACGGCGGTCAATCAGACGCTGATCGAGCTGGGCGTGCTGGACCTGCGCGCCAGCGCCGTGATTGGCCTGGTGGTGCACAGCCAGACCTCGTACTTTCGCCCGGTCACGTTTCCCGACCGCGTGGTGCTGGGCATGCGCGTGGGGCGTCTGGGCCGCAGCAGCGTCACCTACGAGTTCGCGATGTTTCGCGAGGATGACGAGACGGCAGCCGCCCAGGGCAGCTACACCCACGCCTATGTGGACCGTGAATCCAGCAAGCCCGTCGAACTGCCGCCGGCCTTGCGCCGCGCGCTGGAACCCTTGTTGCGCGCGGCCTGAGCCGGTTGGCTGGGGGCGCCTAGCCGGGGGCGCCTAGCTGGGGGCGCCTAGCCGGCCGCACCTTAGCCGGCCGCACCTTAGCCGGCCACACCTAGCTGGCCACACCTTAGCCGGCCGCACCCAAGCCGGCCGCGCCTAAGCCGGCCGCACCTCAGCCGGCCACGCTGATCCAAACGCCGCCCCGGGAGCCACTGTGATCGACCACACCCTGCCTCGCGTCACCTACTCGAACATCCACACCGATTTTTCCGCGGTGCATGACCTGCTGGACCAGCGCCTGCCCGACTTCGAATCGCGCATGCTGGGCCACGACCATCGTCACCGTTTCGACGGCCACGCGGTGGCGGGCGAAGACCTGCACGCATGCTATTCGCCGATCGACCATTGGTTGTTGATCGGCCGCTTTCCTTGCGCGGATGCCGATACCGTGGACCGCGCCATCGCTTGCGCCCGGCACGCGCAACCGGCTTGGGCCGCGCAGGGTTGGGCAGCGCGCATCGCGGTGCTGCGGCGTCTGGCGATGGTGCTGTCCGAACGCAAGTACGACTTCGCCATGGCGACGATGATCGAGATTGGCAAGTCGCGTCTGGAAGCGCTGGGCGAAGCCGAGGAAGCGGTGGACCTGATCCGCTACTACTGCGATCAAGCCGAACGCAGCGATGGCTATCGGCAACCGCTGGCGCGCGCCTTCGACAACGAAAGCACCCACGATGTGCTGCGCCCGTATGGCGTGTTCGCGGTGATCGCGCCCTTCAATTTTCCCTTGGCCTTGTCGGTGAACATGATGTGCGCCGCCTTGCTGGCGGGCAACGCCGTGGTCTACAAGCCATCACCCCGCGCCCCGTTGACGGGGGCGCTGCTGCTGGGCGCGTGCGACGCGGCGGGCGTGCCGTCGGGTTGCGTGAACGGCGTGTACGGTGGCGCCAAGACGGGCGCGCTGCTGACGCATCACACGGGCATCGACGGCTACGCCTTCACCGGCAGCCTGGACGTGGGCATGGAGCTGCTGCAAACGGTGGCGGCGGGCCGCCACGCGCGGCCCGTCATCGCCGAGATGGGCGGCAAGAATCCCACCTACATCACCGCCAGCGCGGACCTGGACGTGGCCGTGCAAGGCGTGCTGCGTTCCGCCTTCGGGCTGCAAGGGCAGAAGTGTTCGGCCGGGTCGAAGGTCTATGCGCACGCGGCGGTGCACGACGCTTTCCTGGAACGGCTATGCGCCGCCACCGAGGCGGTCACGGTGGGCGATCCGCGTGAGCGCGGTGTGTTCATGGGGCCGCTGATCGACGAAGCGGCGTGGCGGCGCTATCGCACGGCTTGCGAAGACGTGGACGCCGCCGGTCGGCTGCTGTCGGGCGGGCGACGCTTGAGCGCGGGCGAGCTGGCTTATGGCCACTATGTGCGCCCGGCCGTGGCGGCAGGCCTGCCCGCCGACCACCGTTTGAACCGCAAGGAACTGTTCCTGCCGTTTGTCTCGGTGCTGCCGTTCAACGACCTGCAAGCGGCCATCGATGACGGCAACGCGGTCGACTACGGTCTCACCGCCGGCTGCTACGCCCAAGAGCAAGACGAGATCGACCTGTTCCTGAACCAGGCGCATGCCGGCGCCTTGTACGTGAACCGCGCCAGCGGCGCGACCACCGGCGCCTGGCCAGGCATTCAAACCTTCTGCGGCTGGAAGGGGTCGGGCATGACCGGCAAGGGCGGCCTGGGGCCGTACTACGTCACGCAATTCGCACGTGAGCAAAGCCACACCGTCTGGCGCCGATAACACGATCAGCAAGATCAACAAGATCAGCACGACCACCACGGTCAATGCGATCAAGACCAGGGAATCCATCATGAGAGAAGCCGTCATCGTTTCGACCGCCCGCACGCCGATCGGCCGGGCTTATCGCGGGGCGTTCAACGACACCACCGCGCCCACGCTGGGCGGCCATGCGATATCCCACGCGGTGGCGCGCGCGGGCATCGACCCCGGCGAAGTGGAAGACGTGATCCTGGGCGCCGCCTTGCAGCAAGGCACCACCCACATGAACGTAGCGCGGCAGGCGGCGCTGCGGGCGGGCCTGCCCGCGCAGGTGGCCGCGATGACGCTGGACCGCCAGTGCGCCTCGGGCCTGATGGCCATCGCCACGGCCGCGCGCCAGGTCACGCAGGAAGGCATGGACATCGTGGTGGCGGGCGGGTTGGAATCCATTTCGCTGGTGCAGAACGACCGCATGAACCGCAGCCGCTGGTTCGACGATGCCTTGATGCGCGAGCAACCGGAAATATTCATGAGCATGCTGGAAACGGCCGAGATCGTGGCCAGCCGCTACGGCATACCCCGCGCCGCGCAAGACGCCTACGCGCTGCGCTCGCAGCAACGCACGGCCGCCGCCCAGGCCGCCGGCCGCTTCGATGAAGAGATCGTGCCGCTCGCCGCCGTCAAGCAGGTGACCGACCGCGCTACTGGCGAGACCTCCATGCAGGCGGTGACGCTTGCGCGCGACGAGGGCAACCGGCCCGACACCTCGCTGGACAGCCTGGCCGCGCTGCAACCTGTATTCAAGAACGGCCAGCGCTTGGAAGTCGGCCACCACATCACGGCGGGGAATTCGTCGCAATTGTCGGACGGGGCCTCGGCCTGCGTGGTGATGGAAGCCGCCCAGGCGCGCCGCCGTGGGCTGACGCCACTGGGCATCTATCGGGGCATGGCCGTGGCGGGCTGCGGCCCGGAAGAAATGGGCATCGGGCCCGTGCATGCGGTGCCGCGCTTGCTGGCGCGGCACGGCTTGAAGGTTGATGACATCGGTTTGTGGGAACTGAACGAAGCCTTCGCCTGCCAGGTGTTGTATTGCCGCGATCAGTTGGGCATTCCGGACGAGCGCCTGAACGTCAACGGCGGCGCCATCGCCATCGGCCACCCTTACGGCATGTCGGGCGCGCGCATGGCGGGGCATGCGCTGATAGAAGGCCGACGGCGCGGCGTGCGCTATGCCGTCGTCACGATGTGCGTGGGCGGGGGCATGGGCGCGGCCGGCCTGTTTGAAATCACGGGCTGAACCGGCCCGCGCGGGTTTGGTTGAAGGGTGACGATAGATGGCTGATCGCCGATCGCTGATCGCTGATCGCGGGTGGCGCTTGGTGCGTGACGCCAGCCCGCCGCTACTTGGCCGTGTTCTCGTCGTCCACGGTCAGGCCGCCGTCTTTCATGATGCCTTGGGCAATCTCTTCGGCGGACTTGCCGGCAAAGCCGTGTTCGCCGGCCGTGATGCGAAAGCTGTCGCCTTCCAGCGGGCTCATCAAGGTGGCCGACGACAGCAAGATGCCGTTGGAACGCAGTTGAATGCGCTTGCCGACGCGCTCGCGGGTGAAATCGGCCAGCGCCTTGCGGCTGTCGGGCTTGAGTTCAACATCGACCACGCGGGCGCCGGTGTTATCGGCGCCGGCGGTGGCGCGTTCGGCGTGCAAGGTGACGCTGTCGGCGTGCGCGGCTAGCGGCATGGCCAGGGCGGCGGCGGCCGCCAGAATGAGGTGTCTCAGTGAGGGCATCGCAAACTCCTGCTGTTGGACGACGCCATTATCCTAGCCGAAGTGGCGCCTGCCGTTCACCTCAAGGTTGCCCGGGCGGTCGCACGCCCAGTGCGCGCATCCATGGCATGTCGGGCAGCCCCTGGATGGGCGGCATGCCCGACTGCGGCAGGCCATGGGGGTTGCGTAGCGCATCTTGCAGCACGTCTGCCCACTCGCGCGGGTCCAGGGGTTCGCCCATGCGCACGCGCAGGTCCAGCAGGTTCAGTGCGGCGCGGCGGTGGCCGGCTTCGGCGGCATCGCGAAACAGTCGTTCCGCCACGTTGTAGTTCTTGGGCACGCCGCGCCCCATGCCGGCCAGTTCGCCCAGATAGGTCTGCGCGGGCGCGAAGCCCTGGTCGGCGGCGCGTTGATACCAGCGGGCGGCGGCCTTGTAGTCCTGCGTGACGTGTTCGCCGTTTTCGGCGATCAAGCCAAGCGTGGTCATGGCCACCACGTCGCCCGCTTGCGCGCGCGCCTGTAGCGAAGCCAGGCGCGGCTCGTCCAGGTACTGCGCGCCGCGTTCGATTTCGTACTCCCAGGCGCTGATGCGGGCCTTGATCAGATCGCGGCCCAGGGTGGGCGACGGGCCTCTGCCGGGTGTGCCGGCGGTGGCGGGGTTGGCGGGGTTGGCACCCGGCACGGCAGGCGTCTGGCCGTCCGCCAGGCTGGTAAAGGTAATGGTGCCGACCAGGCTGCTGGCGTAGTGCGGAATCTGCCGGTAGGCGGTGGCCACCTGCACGTCGCCCGTCAATTGCTTGAAGAACGTTTCCACTGGCGCGGACGCCGGCAAGTCGGCCAAGCCTTGCGCGAAGTAGAACGCATAGGGGCTGTGGCGCGGCCCTTCGTTGCCAAAGCCGTCTTCGGCCGTGGCGCCGGGCTGGGTAGAGAACGCGATCAGTTCACCGCCCGCGGGCACGGTATGGACCAGCCCCGCCGACGGCGCGCCGCGCGTCAGGTTGGTGCGGCAGGCGTCCAGCACCAGCAGGCGGGCGCGTACTTGCGCGCGGCGCAGGGCCTGCGACACACGCTTCAAGCTCAGCGAGCCTTGCTGCGCGGTGCGGATGCGCACCTCGGCCAGTGGCACGGGCAGCTCCACGCCGAACAGGTAGTTGACATCGTCCACGGCCACCGCGTGGCCCGCGAAGTACACCAGCGCCAGGTCGGCGCCCGTGGCGCGGGTGGCGAACTCATCCACCGCCGCTTCCATCTGCGCGGTGGTCAGGTCGGTCAGCAAGGTGACATCCAGGTTGCGTTTGCGCAGCGTGTCGGCGACCAGGCGCGCGTCGTTGACCGGGTTCGCCAAGGCGTTGGCGGGCAGCGCGTAGCGGGCGTTGCCGATGACCAGGGCAAAGCGGCGCTTGGCCGGCACCGGGGTTGGTGCGGGGACTGGCGTGGGGTTGCTCAAGCCAATGCCGTGCCAGGCCAGCAGGCCGACGCCGAGGGAGGCGGCCAGCAGGCGCCGCCGCGCGGACTGGCGAGACAACGAGGGGGAGATGGCGTTCACGGCCGCGCTCATGGTTTGGGGCAGACGCCGGCCGGCGCCACGGACACGGACCGCGCGCCCAGCGCCTGCGCGGCGTCGTGCAAGGACGACTCGCGCGCGGCGCTCAACACGAAGCGGCCGTCTTCGTCAGGGCCCGCCACGACGGACACGGCGTATTGGGACAAGGTGTTGCGCAATTGCTTGGCGGTCACGCCGTCGGGCAAATCCACCACCAGGCGCGGGCAAGCGCCGCCGCCCCGGGTCAGCGTGCCTCCTGTCATCGGCACGCCGTCTGACACGGCGCCCCGCATTGCGCCCGATCCCGCGCCTGTCACGCTGCCTTCTTGCGGTGCTTGCAGCACGACGACGACAGACAGCGCGATAGCCAGTGCCCAGCCCAAGGGCATGAGCGGGCTGGCGGGTGTGGGCCACAACCATTGCCACACGCGCGCACGGGTGGTTTTGATCTCGGGCTTCGGCGTGGACGCTATCCGTGCCTGCTCGGCCAGCGCGCGCAGAAATCCGGTGTCGCGCTCGGCCTGGCCGATGTCGTTGTGCGCCATCTGGCGCGCTTGCGCCAGCGTGCGCCAGTCGTCGACTTCGGCCTGTAGCGCGGGGTCGCGCGCCAGGTCGGCCTCGAACGCGCGGCGCGCGTCGTCGTCGAGTTCGCCGGACAAGTAGGACAGTACGCGGTCTTCAGACATGATCAGTCCATTCCTTTGCGCGTGCAGTCCGCCACAAGCTTGCGTGCCGCGTGCAGGCGGCTCTTGACGGTGGGCACGTGTAGGTCTTGCTGCTTGGCGATCTGTTCCATCGGCACTTCGTCCAGATACAGGAACATCGTGGCGCGCAAGGTATCGCTTAGTTTGTTGAGGCAGTCGCGCATGCGCTGCACGACCGACAGGTGCTCGTAGGCATGCGCCGGGTCGGCAAACGGCGAGGGATCGCCGACGTCTTCGGCGTCGTCAAAGACGTTGTCGTCCGCATCGCCATCAGCGTTCGGTCCGCTCCAGCGCACTTCGTGCCGCGTGCGCCGATGCATCTGAATCAGTTCGTGCAACGACCCCCGGTACAGGTAGCCCCCCAGTTTGCTGACCGCCAACTCATGCGCCGCCCAACCACCCGGCGGCTGGCCGTGCTGAAAGCCTTCGTCCTTGAACGTGCGGGTTTGCAGGAACTTCATCAGCGCGTTGTTGAATGCGTCCACCACGCCTTCCGGCGAGGTGTTGAAGAACTTCTTGCGCAGCTTCAGCGTGATGTGCTGCTCGGCCTTGTTGCGGAACTCCAGCGCGTAGCGCGGGTCGGCATGCATGATGCGCAACAACGCGTCGACGTTGGTGATGACGTAGCGCTTGGGTTCGAGCGTGTTCATGGTTCAGCTTGTTGTTGGCGAACTGGACGCGCGTGACGTCAGCCCATCGGCGCGGGACGCCGCTGCCCTGCAAGGCGAGGGCAGCGGCACCTTAGCCGTGCAAGCCAGGAAAATCAAGCGCGGCGGCGCAGCACGGCGATGCCCCGAATGGTGAAGCCCGCCACGATCGCCAACGACAGATAGAAGCCGAAACCAAAGCTCATGCTGCTCCACAGCGTGGATGCCATGTCGCCCGCCATGTTGCGGCTGGCGCGCGAATTGCCCATGAAGCCCGCGAACTGGCGCGTGGCCTCCATCAGGTCGCGCACTTGCGAGACCACACCAGCCAGCGCAATGCCCCACAAGACCAGCGGCAGGAAGTAGCCCAGGCGGGCGGCGCGCTGCGGCATCAGCGACGGCAGCAGCGGCCCCACCACGGCCAGCAGCCACAGCAGCGCGTAGATGCCCGCGCCCGACGCTTCGCCCGCCATCGCGCCTTGCGCGCTGCCGCCGTTTTGCAGGCGCAAGAGGTCATAGAAGCTGAGGCTGGCGTTGGATCCCATCATGCGCACGGTGATCACCGAGAACACGGTCGTGGCCAGCAAAAACAGCAATGCGCCCACCGCGTCACCACGGTTGACTCGGGCGGCAGCGGGGGCGGCCATGGCTAGCAAACGCCCGCCGAGGGTCTTGGCCTGGGTCAGGGCGTCGCGCAGCGCTTTCTCTTGCATGGTCTTTCCTTTTGGGTGGCGGCAAAGGTGTGCCTGTACCCATCGCTATGCGCGGGGCGCGGAAAGGTTCGATTTATTTTTCTTGGGGTTCGTCGAACATATTTTTCGAACCTTTCGGCGCCGGGTGCGTAGCAGAGGGCAAGGGCGCGGGTTTCGCGCCGCCATACCCCCTTTGCCACACCCAACGGAGAGTCCCCTCATGTCCAACCCCACCCCGCTGACCGCCCTGTACCAGAACGTGGTCCAGGAAGAACTGGGCCTGGTCGCCCGCATTGACGAAGACGGCGACGTGCTGTTTCGCCACCCGGACCTGGGCACCATGTTCTTCAGCCTGAGCGAGTCGGACCCGGAGTTCTTGCGCCTGGTTTATCCGAGCTTCGTGGACGCCGAGGAACTGGGACTGAGCCGTGTGCAACTGCTGGAAGTCATCAACGGGGTCAACCACCGCTGCAAGGCGGTCAAGCTCAGCTTGCAGCAAGACCGCGATGGCAAGCCCGGGCGCGTGTCGGCATCGCTTGAGAGCTTTGTGGCCGCCGCCGATACCTTGCCGGCCGAAGCCTTGCTGCGCGCCATCATGGCGCGTTGCGTGTCGGTCATCCGCCATAGCGCGGGCGAATTGGTCAAGGACGCGCTGGAAAGCAAGCAAGGCGGCGTCAGCGCAAGCTGATTGAAAATGCGGGCGCTGCGGCGTTCGCGGAATTGAAACAAGCCTGGCTTCGCCTTGTAACTTTGAGATACATTGCGGGGCCGTTCCTGACACCACGATGATTTCGATGCACCCGTTCTTGTTCCGTTCGTTGACCCTGCGCCTTGCGGCCGCGCTGCTGTTGCTGGGAGGCTTGAGCGCTTGCGCGGTCAAGACCAATTCCCGTGGCGGCTACGTCTATAGCGTCGACACCGCGGCCTTGTTCGGCACCGAGATCGGCCAGTTCCCCTTGCAGGATGGGGGCTTGGGCACGTTGCGGCGCGAAGGCAAGAACTTCTCGGTCAAGCTGTCGGGCAACCAGCGCGTGGTGCCCTTGAACAATGTGGAATCGGCCCGTGTTGCCCGCACCGAGAACGTCGGCCCGCGCACGGTGGTGGTCATCGAGACGCAAACCCGCCGTTGCGACTACCGCTACACGGTGCTGGCCATCGAGGGTTCGGACGTGCTGTCCTGGGATCTGGGCAATTGCCGCGACCGCCCGGCCGTGCTGGTGCAGGACGATCGCAGCGCCATGACGCTGGATTTTCCCAAAGGCAGCGCGATCGAGCGCTTTGTCTACACGCAGGACGGCCGCATGCGCCGGGGCGACGTGAAGTCGGTGGCGGGCATGAACCCGCGCGCCAAACCCTTCGCCGACGAATCGCTGTACCCCTCGGGCTATATGGAGTCGATACGCCAGTACGGCGTGTATCCGCCACCGGCCGCGCCGACCGCCAAGGGTAAGCCTGGCAAATCGGGCAAGTCCGGTCGGCCCAACAAGTCCCCCGCGCCGACGCCGGCAACGCCCGCCGCCGCGCCATCCCAGAGCGCGGGCCGCGTCGTGCCCGCGCCGCCTGCCCCCGTGTCGGGCGGCAACGCGACGGCGGCCAGCGCCAGCGTTTCGTCTGCGCGCGCCGGCGCCTCGCGCACGCCCGCCAAGCTGGACCTGCCCGACGAGGAAATCACCTCGACCCGAATCGACCTGAGAGATTGACGTGCGGCAAGCCCAGATTCGCCAGATTCTTATCCTGATCGCGCTGACGGTCGTCTACCTGAGCTTTGAACTTGGGTTCAATGCGCGCCTGCTTGACGTAGTGGGCAGCCGCGCCACGCCGCACGACATCGAAGAGCTGGAGTTCTTCGGCCGCAGCCTGTCGGGCATTGCCGCCGCGCTGGTGGTGTTGCAAGTGCTGTGGACACGGCGTTTGCGCGCGGGCAAGCCTTCGTTTCTGAAGATCGCCGTCGCCTGCGCCGTGACCGCGTTCGTGGTGTTCGGCGCCATCAAGACCTTGGTGAACGTGCTGGTCGATACGCGCGACGGCGACTTCCGCCGCATCGCCACCAATGCCGGCTTGCTGCAACGCTCGCTGGTGCAGGGCGACCTGCATCTGGACGGCCTGGTGGATGACGCGGTCTATGCGCGGCCCGAGGGCAAGGCGTTCCTGGCGGTGTTCCAGGTGCTGCTGTCCAACATCGATAACCTGGACGAGAAGGTCGAACCCAAGAAGCGTCAGGTCATTCGCGCCGACCTGCAACGCCAGATGAAGACGTTTACGTTCGATGGCCGCGACGTGCGCATGACGGCGCCGGGCATACGCGGCTATCACCAGGTCTACACCACGGTGATGCAGTCCGTGGCCGACCGCTGGAAGAAATACGCCGGTGTGCCGGTGGCGTCAGACATCGGCCTGGCGCGCGAGCAGGACCGCGCCTGGAGCGATTACCGCAAGAACCTGTCGCGACGCGGTTGGACCCCGGAAACCGTGCCCGCGCGCTACGAGGACCGCGTGGTGCGCGACGTGCGCAAGCGCGTGCCGGTGCCGGCCGGTTGGCAGCCCCATGACCGCGCCACCTTCAACGAGGCGGTGGCGCAGCAGTATTGGAAGACCCTGCGCAGCCGTACCGTACACGTCGAAGGCGATGCCATACCGCCCGGCCTGTCGTATGAAGATTTCGTGGCCCGTCCTGGTGTGCAAAAGCTGTTGCGGCAGGCGCTCTTGGTGCCGGCCAACATGAACGTGGCGGCCAACTACACCGATGCCGCCAGCTTCAAGCGGCTGTACGACGGCATGCTGGACCACGCGGTGGACGAGGCCATGCCGCGCTTTTCCGCGCAAACCGCGGACTTTCAGCGCGGTGGACAGCATCAGCAGTTGGGCCAGGACGCGGCCCGCGCGGCCATCGTGCCGCCCGTGGCGCTGCTGTGCTCGCTGCTGGGCGCGGTGGGCCACTTCGCCAAGCTGCTGTACCTGATCGCCAAGCTTGTCGTCTGGCTGCGCACGCCTGCTGGCCAGGAACCGGGCCGCACCGCGACCCGCGCGGCGGGCGCGGCCTTGGTGCTGACGCTGGTCTGCGTGTGGACGGCGTTTTCCTTCATGCAGAACGGCGTCACGCAAAGCGAACTGTTCCAGCAGATGTCGCGAGCGGAGTCCGGGCGCGACGATGAATCCGTCGGCCAGTCGCTGCGCCGCCGCGTGCTGGCCAATGTGGCGCATGTGGTGGTGGTGGGTCAGGCCTACACCTACCCGTTCAACGAAGCGGTGCGCACACGCCTCTTGGGCGGAATCAAGTACGGATATCACGGCGATGCAAGCTAAGCGCTTGATGGTCGCGGCGCTGGCCGCGATATTGCCCTGGGCGGACGCCAGCGCCGCTTGCCTGGGCATGCAGGTGCACGCGCATCGCGGCGCGCCCACGCTGCCCGAGAACTCGCTGGCGTCCATCCGCGCGGCGTATGCGGGCGGCTGGGACGGCGTGGAAATCGACATGCAGCGCCTGAAGGACGGCCGCTGGGTCCTGCATCACGACCTGCTGACGGGCAGGACGGTGAGCGGCGTCGGCCGCCGTGCCGTGCTGCAACTCAGCAGCGCGGATTGGCGCGGGGCCAAGCTGACGGGGCAGGGCGGCGGGCAGCCGCCACCGTTCCTGGACGACGCCCTGCAAGTCGCGGCCGCGCAGCCGGCCAAGACGTTCAACGCCGAACTCAAGGTCGTCTACCGCGACTGCGCGCCGGTGGGCAAGCTGGTTGCGAACCTGCAGCAGGCGCTGCCGCATGGCAACTGGATGATCACGTCGGCGTTTCCAGAAGCGCTGCGCTGCGTGCGCGGCACGGACCCGCAGGGCTATCTGGGCTTGATCGTGTTCGACCCGCGCCATGCTGAATCCGTCAGCGCGAATCCGCTGGGCAAGTACGTGTCGCAACGCGCCACGGCGCCCAAGCTCACCCGGCCCTGGTTGGCCAATCTGGCCGCCACCGTCGGCGCGCCCGTGGGCGTGCATGTGGATGCCATGACGCTTGCCGCCAACCCGCAATTGCTGCGCGACGCGGCGGCGCAATCGGTGCGCGTCTTTGTGTACGCGGTGGGCGGCGATGTGGCTTTGGCGCAGCAACTGCGCGCGACCCGGCAGCGCGAAGGCTATCTGCCGTCAGGCGTCATCATCGACGGCGACGCGCAGGCGTTCTGCCGGGCGATGGGCGGCTAAGCGGCGACGTTCCTTATCCGGGTTTCCCCCTATTTGCATACGTATGCAAGCCTTCGAAAGTGGCCTCACTTTGTTGAACCACTCACGATTGCAGGGCCAGAAACCATGATTCGCTATCTGAAGCGCGGCCGTACCGCCGCCGTAAAAACCGACGATGACGCCAAGGTGCGCGCCACCGTCGAAGCCATCATCGGCGACATCGAGGCACGCGGCGACGATGCCGTGCGCGACTACAGCCGCAAGTTCGACAACTGGGACCCGGCGGACTTCCGCCTGTCGCGCGCGGAAATCGACGCGGCCCGCAAGCAATTGTCGGTGCGGGAAATCGAGGACATTGCGTTCGCCCAATCCCAGGTGCGCAACTTTGCCCAGATCCAGCGTGATTCGATGCGCGACGTGGAAGTGGAGACGTATCCCGGCGTGGTGCTGGGCCACAAGCACGTGCCGATGAACGCCGTGGGCTGCTACATCCCGGGCGGCAAATATCCGCTGTTGGCTTCGGCGCACATGAGCGTGCTGACCGCCAAGGTGGCGGGCGTGAAGCGCATTGTGTCCACCGCGCCGCCCTATCAAGGCAAGCCGCATCCGGCCATCGTGACCGCCATGGACATGGCGGGCGCCAACGAAATCCTGGTGCTGGGCGGCGTGCAGGCCGTGGTGGCGATGGCGGTGGGTACGCCCAGCGTGGCGCCCGTGGACATGCTGGTCGGGCCGGGCAATATGTTCGTGGCCGAAGCCAAGCGGCAACTGTATGGGCGCGTGGGTATCGACCTGTTCGCCGGCCCCACCGAAACGCTGGTGATCGCGGACGACAGCGTGGACGGCGAATTGTGCGCGGTGGACCTGCTGGGCCAAGCCGAGCACGGCCCCACCTCACCCGCAGTGCTGCTCACCAACAGTGAACAACTGGCGCGTGACACCTTGGCTGAAGTCGAACGCCAACTGGCCATCCTGCCCACCGCCGGCATCGCGTCCAAGGCCTGGGCGGACTGCGGCGAAGTCATCGTCTGCGACACGATCGAGGAAATGCTGCAAGTGG
>Ga0160437_1000463_pt1 | contig 21217 bp, 13 predicted proteins | sample HID1975I_E0MG_FD_108227 | JGI IMG/M metagenome (GOLD analysis project Ga0160437, IMG submission 108227) | Enriched soil microbial communities from UW Madison campus, WI, USA - HID1975I_E0 MG | ecosystem: Environmental > Terrestrial > Soil > Unclassified | place: USA: Madison, Wisconsin... | reverse complement strand
GGCGGGGCACGCCGCGTTAGCCTGTGGAGAGAGGGCAGTTTTAGGCCGCTCGATGAAGCAGGAACCCACAGAGGCGAGTCAGACTTCGGTCTGAACGCTGTAGGAATCCTCGCCCTTTAGGGCAGGGCTCGCCCTTTAGGGCAGGGAGGATGTCAAATCCATCAATATTTTGGTCACTCTTGTCTGAGATAAAATGCAAATCATGCGTTTTTCCACGATCTTCATCGTCCAGGGCTTAAAGTGAAGTTAATCAGACCCATTTTAGGATTTGTTCTTACGTGGTACCCAAAGACTAAGCTCTGTCATCAATCTTCTTATGGTTCTTGCTGACAGATTAATAGAATGATGTGTTGCGAGATGTACGGATGCTTTTGTCGGGCCTAGTGCGTGACATTCACTGCTAAGTACGTTGATAGTGCGCGTTTTCAGTTCATCATCCAGTCTGTTATTGCTGGGTTTACCCCGGCGCAGACTTATGAGCCCATCTGGGCCCAGTTGGTTGTAGCGATTCAGGAGTCGGCGGCAATGGCGGGGTGTGACTTCCATAGACTGCGCGGCCTCGGCAATACTGGTTTTTTTTGCAATAACCGCTTCGATCAAGTCCAGCCTTAACGTTTCTTGTATCGTCAGTGTAACTTCTTGTCTCTTACGCATTTTTCCACCTCAGTACAAGATATGTAATATAACAAGGTGTAAGCCCCCTTTTTAGTTCCCCACATTTTTGATATTCCGAGGCCTTCAACTATCATCTGGTGCTCTTCCGGTATCAGGTTATCAAGGGATACCAGTTTTTTAATGCTAAAGGTTATTAAAAATATAGGGTTGTTACTTTTACGCAGCATACTTATATTTAAAGGTGAAAGGGTTACATAAACAATAATAAATGATTATTAAAGTGTGTTGAGTTGATAATGTTATGCCAAAACGAGACTGCTGCTTCATTGTGGATTAAAAAAATCAAATAAAACATTCTGTTATATCCTGCTGTGGTTAATTTTCATAATAAATAATATTTTTGAAAGGCTAAAGACGATTTTAGTTTACCGTTGAAGTAAATGGGAGTTAAGATAACAGAAGTTAATACAGTATTTGAATTTTGCCTTCAAATCTAAATAAATTATTCTAACCTAAGCATGATATTTCTATAGCGGTTTTATAAAATCTCTTTAATTTCTTCAATCTTTCATAAATAGTGATGCCTATCAATGAGAAATTTAATGAATAAAATCTTTCTTCTTCTGCTTGTTGTTTTGAACTCTTATGCTTATGCATTAGAAGACAAAGTGATTGGCATGGAACCAAAAGCAGCAATAAAAATTGATTATCATACTAGCCATGGCGAAACACGAATTGACAATTACAACTGGTTAAGAGATGACTCCCGCACAAATAAAGATGTTTTGAATTATCTAACATTGGAAAATAACTATACTATAAATAAATTAGCATCCTCAGAAGAATTACGAAGTAAAATATTTTATGAAATGGCTATGAGGATTCCCATGCATGATGTAACAGTCCCGTTCGAGAAGCAGGGTTATAAATATACTGCAGTCTTTGAAGGGAACAATGATTATGCAAAATATTTAAGACAAAACATAAATACCGGGGCTCTTGAAGTACTTTTCGATAGTAACGAACGAGCATCTTGTTGCGAGTATTACTCTCTTTCTGGTTACGCTGTAAGTCGGGATAATCGTTACTTGGCTGTAGGTGAAGATACGTTGTCCAGAAATAATTTCCGTATACAGATTAGAGATTTACAAAAAGAAGAGTGGCTAAGTGACAGCATTGAAAATACATCTGGTAATTTTATATGGGCTGCAGACGGTAACTCTCTTTTATATGTGCAGAATCATTTGAAAACTTTAAGGCCATGGCGTGTCTATAAACATACTATAGGAACACCTGTAGCACAGGATAAATTAATCTATGAAGAAGCTGATGAAAGATTCACTGCTCAGTTGTTTGAAACATCCTCAAAAAAATATATTTTAATTGGGTTAAAGAGTCAAACCACGAACGACTATTTACTACTGGACTCTATTGGTGTCGATAATAAACCAATGCACATTATTCCAAGAATGACATATCATCGTTATGACATAGACCATTTAGATGACCATTTTTATTTTAAATCAAACAAAGGCTCAACTCTCTTTGGGTTGTATAAATCCCATGAAAAAAACGTTGCTGATTGGACAACAATTTTAGAACCTACAGATGATATTGCACTTGGTAATTTTACACTTAAAAAGGACTGGATTGTTAATGAAGAAATGTATAAAGGCAATGTACGACTTCGTCAGACAAATCTGTCAAGTGGAGAGCAATCTCTTATAGAGTTCGATGAGCCACATCTTTCTGGCATTTATGAAGCAAAAGCTGATGATAATAAATTGCGATACTTTTACTCTTCCTTAACTTCGCCTTTCACAGTCAATGAGATAGATCTCAATACGAAAGATACAAACATACTTAAACAAGAACCAGTATTTGGTTACGACAGAAAAAATTATGATAGCACTCGTATTATGATCACAGCCCGGGATGGCACTGAAGTACCCGTGTCTCTAGTGTGGAGAAAAGATAAATTTAATAAAGACGGTCAAAACCCACTTTTAATTGTAGGGTATGGGGCTTACGGTGTAACAATTGACCCTGCATTTGATGCAAATCGATTGAGTTTATTGGACAGAGGTTTTGTTTATGCTATTGCACATGTTAGGGGGGGGTTAGAAGGAGGAGAAAGTTGGTACGAAAGCGGACGTTTATTATCTAAAAAAAATACATTTACTGATTTTATTGATGTTACAAAAGGTCTGGTAGCACAAAATTACGGAGCTAGTGATAGAGTATATGCTAAGGGGGGCAGCGCTGGTGGACTTTTGATAGGGGCTGTTATCAATGAGGCACCTGAGCTTTACAAAGGCGTAATTGCAAATGTTCCATTCGTAGATGTTCTTACAACAATGTTTGATGAATCGTTACCATTAACCATTGCTGAGTACGATGAGTGGGGCAATCCAAACAATAAAGAATATTACGATTACATCAAATCTTATAGTCCCTATGACCAAGTCACAAGTCAGGCCTATCCTCATATTTACGTTACTAGTGGTTTATACGATTCACAGGTGCAATATTGGGAATCGGCTAAATGGGTGGCAAAATTAAGAGAGCTTAAAACGGATAACAATCTACTACTCTTACGAACTAATATGACAGCAGGTCATGATGGTAAGTCAGGACGATTTAGCTATCTGGAAGATGAATCTTTAGCTATGGTTTTTTTACTGAAAATTGATGGCATCACTGAATGATAAATCGAGTATGATTTAAAAAGGCTTGTATATATTTTATTCATAATATCAAAAACCTATAATTCCGGCAGGGCTAAGCGAAGGCTTGCCGGTTTGATACATCCTAAGCTGGCGGGACCTGGTTCGTTGCCCTGGCTTCCCGAATACCGCTACATCATACATTGAGTATTGATCCCTCTGTGTTCGTCGATGTGCTGAATCCTGTTAACAGATGCTCTTTGGTAATCGGTTTACGGCTTCATGGTGTAAATACTGGTCAGTGTTTATCTGACATTATCGATATCATCCTCGTATCTCAATCACTCTAGACTTTGATTCTTTATGTCATAACAATGAGACATGACCGAATGCTTGTAAGCGGGGATGATCACATCTCGCTCTGGGCTTTAAGGTTCTGAGAGTTATTTATGAGACTTAAAATTGAGAATTTCTTGTCAATATTAATTTATCTCTGAGGGAAAATATCGAGATTTTTGTACAAAATCCAGCCTGCTTTGATTTGTGTGCGAGCCTCAATTAAAAGACTTGTTATTCAACTAGTCATAATAAACCTTGCTAATCAAATGGTTAAAATTACTTATTTTCATTATCATTTATTATTATTAAATATCGAAATCCCCCTTTATTCTCCTGGCTTCACACTGCTTCTTAACATCCATTTGTAAGGAATACACATGACTAAATTTAGCAAAACTTTTGTTTCTGTAGCCGCTGGTATTGCTTTGATGGGGGGTGCTGCTCACGCTAATCCTGTGAACGGCGGTTCCGTTCACTTTACAGGTGAGCTGGTGAACGCTGCCTGCGCGGTAAGCACTCAGTCCTCCGATCAGATCGTCAATCTGGGTCAGTACCGTACTGCATCGTTCACCAAAGCGGGTGATACCTCTGCTCAGACCCCTTTCACAATCGTTTTGAACGATTGTGATAGTGAGGTAGCGGCCACCGCTTCTGTTGCTTTCACTGGCCAGACTGATGCCACCGACCCAACTCTGCTTGCGGTTAATTCTGGTGATAACTCTACCACTGCTTCTGGCGTGGGCATCCAGATCCTTGACGGCTCTTCCAAAGTTCTGACCCCGGATGGAGCAACTTTCTCTACCGCTCGGAATCTGATTGACGGCACTAACACCCTGCCGTTCAGCGCGCGTTATAAAGCGACGTCTGCAACAACAACTGCAGGTCAGGCAAACGCGGACGCTACTTTCGTAATGAAATACGAGTAAGGCCCAGGTCCAGGGATGACTCAAGCCTCATGGAAGAGGCAACTTCCTGAGAAGACAGACATGATAAGGAAAATCCTGTTCCTCCTGTTACTTGCAGTGGGAAGCCCGGCGCTGGCGAAGCAGGTCGTGGTTATTGATGGTGGCAAGGTGCATATGCAGGGGACGTTGGTTAATGTGGCCTGTACGGTTGCGCCTGGAAGTCAGGATATGACCGTGCAGATGGGGCAGTATCGCAGCGCCCTGTTTAAGGGGGTCGGTAGCTATGCAGCTGTAAGTATCCCTTTTGCTATTCGATTGACCGATTGTCTGGCTGAAGTCTCGGAGCAGGTTGGCATCGCTTTTCAGGGGGCAACACCGTCTGAGGATCCTCAGGTTTTTTTGGCATCGACCAGTATCAATGGCAGCGATGCCAGTGCGGGGATCGGGCTTGCCTTGTTTGACAGTGAACAGCAGCTGATTATTCCCAATACTGGACCGGGATATTTCACCCCCATTAAAACCCAGGAAATGACGTTTCAATTTACCGCTCGCTACCGCTTGGTTTCACCGAACATGAAACCGGGAAATATTCATTCAGACGTCTGGTTCACGCTGGTATATCCGTGAGCCACAGTTTTTCTCCTTGTAATTATGATGGTATCAGTCGTGATGAATACTCTTTTAAAATCGGGCGCATTCGCAGTGCTTTGTCTGTTATTGACCTCATTTTCTGCTCAGGCGGCAGGAGGGATTGGCCTGGGCGCCACGCGCGTTATTTATCCCACCGATGCCAAACAAATTTCACTCTCTATTACCAATAGCGATGACAAAGAACGTTATCTGGTGAACTCATGGGTAGAAAATAATCTCGGGTCCAAAGATAAAGGCTTTATTGTTACTCCGCCGCTGTTTGTCAGCGAACCTAAAAGTGAAAACACCCTGCGTATTATTTACGTCGGGACGCCGCTGCCTGCCGACCGTGAATCCATTTTCTGGATGAATGTCAAAGCCATTCCTTCAGTTAAGAAAAGTATCGTTGATAAGAACAACGTGCTGCATCTGGCTGTTCTCTCGCGCATCAAGCTTTTTGTGCGCCCGAATAATCTGCAGATGCAGCCAGAAGATGCGCTCAAGCAGGTACGTTTTAGCCGTAGCGGTGGGCATCTGAGTATTCATAATCCTTCGCCGTATTACGTCTCGACAGTCAACCTGAAAGTCGGTAACCAGAAGCTACCGAACACTATGGTTGCGCCGAAAAGCGTGGCCAAAGTGGCGGTGCCTGCAGGTGTGCAGGGGAGCATCTCTTTTCAAACCGTAAATGACTACGGTGCGGTCACGCCTGCGCAGGCAGGCAGCATGCAGTGATGCAACCTGGCCGTAAAAGGGGGGCAGGGAAATGATGAAAAAGTCGCTCACGCCGCTCGCGGCAGCGATCGTTACAATCCTGTGGCCGGGGATCAGTGCGGGAGAGAGTTACTTTAACCCGCGCTTTTTGTCTGAAGACGATGCTGCCGTGGCGGACTTATCACGTTTTGAAAAAGGTAGCCATCAGGTACCGGGTGAATATCGTGTGGACATCTGGCGCAACGATGAGTTTATTGCAACGGAAGACCTGCGCTTTGTTGAGGCAAAAGTTACCCGACCTGACGAAATGGCTAAAACCGGCGGACTGAAGCCCTGTCTCGACGTGAACTGGCTGAAACGCCTTGGCTTAAATATGCTGGCTTACCCGGATCTGGTGAAATATAAAGCGGGTGAATGCGTACCGCTGGAGGAAGCGATTCCGGGCGCGGAAACAACCTTTGATTTTGCCAGACTACGCCTCGATAACAGTCTGCCACAGGCCTCGCTATTGAACAGCGCGCGCGGTTATATTCCACCCGAGCATTGGGATGAGGGCATTACGGCGGCCCTGATAAATTACTCTTTCACGGGTAACCGTGGCAGTAACGACGATAACTATTACCTGAATCTACAAAGCGGTCTGAACTATGGGCCGTGGCGTCTGCGCAATAACGGTGCCTGGAGTTACTCCAGCGGTAAAGGCTATCGTACTAACTCATGGAAAAACATCAGCACTTACATGCAACGGACGATCATTCCGCTTAAAGGTAATCTGGTGATAGGCGATAGTAGTACCGGTACTGATGTATTTGACAGTTTGGGCTTCCGTGGTGTTCGCCTCCATTCCTCCGACAGCATGCACCCGGATAGCCTGCAAGGGTATGCGCCAACGGTACATGGTATCGCCCGTACTAACGCCAAAATCACCATCCGACAAAACGGCTTTGTTATTTATCAAAGCTATGTGTCTCCAGGTGCTTTCGCCATTAACGATTTAAACCCGACCTCTTCAAGCGGTGACCTTGAAGTGACGCTGGATGAAAATGACGGCAAGCAGCAGAAATACGCCGTGCCGTACTCCACCGTTCCGCTATTGCAGCGCGAAGGCCGCCTGAAGTACGACCTGGTCGCCGGGGATTTCCGCAGTGGGAACCGCCAGCAGGACAAGCCATTCTTCACTCAGGCGACGCTTATCGCCGGTTTACCTAAGGGCTACACGGCCTACGGCGGCACGCAACTCTCGGAACGTTACACTGCCGCGGCGCTTGGTCTGGGGAAGAATCTCGGTAAGTGGGGGGCCATCTCCATGGATATGACCCACGCGCGCAGCAAGCTCCCCGATGACAGTGTACATCAGGGGCAGTCCCTGCGTTTCCTGTACGCCAAATCTCTGAACAACTACGGCACCAACTTCCAGTTGCTGGGGTATCGCTATTCGACGCGTGGTTTCTACACTCTCGATGAAGTGGCCTACAAAAAAATGGAAGGAGAACAAAACGATGGCAAGAACGATATCCGAAACAAAACTCCTGTAGCGCAGGTGCAGACCTATCACAATCTTCGCTACAGCAAGCGCGGGCGTTTCCAGGTGAATATTTCTCAGTCGTTGGGCGACTACGGTTCCCTCTACGTTTCCGGAAGCCAGCAGACATACTGGGACACAGATGGGCGGAACACCTGGTATCAAGCAGGATACGCCAGTGGATGGCGCGGCATCAGCTATTCCGTTTCGGCGTCGTGGAGCAAATCCGTAGGGACTGCAGCCAGCGACAGGATTATCGCATTTAACCTGTCAGTGCCGTTCAGCAGCCTGACTGGGCGTGGTTATGCACAGGACAATGCCCTTGACCGCGCCTATGCCACCTTTGCCGCCAGCCGCAACGCCACTGGGGATAATACCTTCCAGACGGGGGTGGGCGGTACTTTGCTGGAAGATCGCAACCTCAATTACAGTGTGACGCAGGGCCGTAGCAGTTCCAATGACTATAGCGGCAGCGCTAATGCCAACTGGCAGGCGACCTACGGCACGCTCGGCGTGGGCTACAACTATGACAGCGATCGGCATGATTTTAACTGGCAGATGTCCGGTGGCGTCGTGGGCCATGCTAATGGCGTCACCTTCAGCCAGCCGCTCGGAGATACCAATGTGCTGATCCGGGCTCCCGGCGCTTCTGGTGTGAACGTCGAAAACCAGACCGGCGTGAAAACCGACTGGCGTGGTTATGCTGTAATGCCTCACGCTACTGTTTATCGTTATAACCGAATCGCGCTGGACACCAATTCGATGGATAACCACACCGATATCGAAAATAACGTCAGCAGGGTGGTGCCAACCCAGGGTGCGCTTGTGCGGGCGGAGTTCAATGCGCGGATCGGCGTGCGGGCAATGATCACCGTGATGCGTGGTACACGTCCGATGCCGTTTGGCTCGGTGGTGCGTGAAGAAAACAGTGGGGTTACGGGCATTGTGGGTGATGAGGGCCAAATTTACCTCAGCGGCTTACCGCTAAAAGGCAAATTACTTATCCAGTGGGGCGATGGCAAAGACGCGCAGTGTTTTGCACCTTACATGCTGTCGAAGGAGAGCCTGAAACAGGCAGTCTCCGTAGCCAGCGCCGTCTGTTTATAGGAGCCTGACATGAAATTGAAAGTTTATATGGTTGCTGTTGTGCTGTATGCCTGTGCGGGGCCGGCTCATGCCACTGTCTGCAGTAACGCTAATGGCGTGCCGACAGAAATCTCTTATGACTTGTCGGAAACATTCAACACTGCCAACAATAATGTCGGGCAAGTCATTACGATGCCCGTGAAATCGCAAATGATTGGCGTCCGGGCTATCTGTCCGTCCGGGACCTGGGTTAATACAACGATGCGTAGTTACGTTACTACGCTCCCCATACAGGAAACGCTGGATAGTTACAACTATCTGAAGATAAATGATTATCTCAACGGTGGGATGAGAATAACTGACAGCTATGCGGGCATTTTTTATCCCCCGCGTAACTATATCCAGATGGGGTGGAACGGGAACGTCTCCAGACAGGAGGCGTTTGAGGTCGAGGATTCGAATTTAATTTTTCGCCTGAAAGTGACCCGCCGTTTTGTCAACATGGTGCCAATCCCTAAGCAAACTATGTATACGGTGTATGTCACCTCATCTGATACCGACCCGTTAACTACGCCGGTTTATACCATCAGCTATAGCGGCAGGGTGGAGGTACCACAGACCTGCGAAATCAACGTTGGGCAAATCGTTGAATTTGATTTTGGGGATATTGGCGCAGCCCTATTCAGCCAGGCGGGGGCAGGAAACCGTCCGCAAAGTATAACGCCGCAAACCAAAACGGTGGCGATCAAATGTACCAACGTTGAAGCACAGGCTTATCTGTCGATGCGCATAGAGGCGGAGAAAACATCCGGCAATATGATTGTGTCTGATAACAATGATGTCGGGTTTATCGTTGCCAATGACAGTGGGGTTCCACTTACACCAAACGATATTAGCAGTAAGATCAATTTCCACCTTGATGACACAGCGGCAGCGCGACTGGGTATTCGTGCATGGCCTGTCAGCGTGACGGGGAATAAACCAGCGGAAGGTGTGTTTAAGGCACGCGGCTATTTGCGGGTGGATTATGACTAAGAATATGATGGTTTTTGCACTGGCTGGCACACTGCTGGTGGCCAACGCCCACGCTGAATCCCCGCTCGGCGAGATTAATATCGAGCTGCGCGGAAGAGTCGTGGACTATAGCTGCTATGTGGAAACAGGTGATGACAACAAAACCGTGCAGCTTGGTACCTGGCAAACCAAACATCTATCTACCACAGGCAGCACTACACAAAGTATGCCATTTACTCTTAAGCTCACTGGTTGCCCACCAGGTTCAGCATCGATTACCTTTTCAGGCAAGAAGGCTGCCGCCAGCCCGGATCTACTGTCGCTCAATAACACGAGCGGCGCAACCAACATAGCGGTAGAACTACTTGACGAAGATAAATCCAGGCTACCACTGGATCAGGCCAGTCAGGATGTGGTGTTAGACGGCAATGGCAATGCCACGCTGAACTTTTTTGCTAACTACATTGCAACTGCGGATAACCCAACTGCGGGGAGAGCAGATGCGGATGCGACTTTTATGATTAATTATTATTAAGCTGCGAGATATACGGAGCGCTAATGTAAAAACTTGGATCTGCAACCCGGCTTTTTACAGGAGATAAGCGGCATGGAGCAAAGTAACCTCTCTTACGACGCTATAGTTATCGGCTCAGGTATTGGAGGAATCACTGCCGCAGGTTTGCTGGCAAGAGTGTCCGGAAAGAAGGTTCTTGTGCTGGAGAAACACACCGAACCAGGTGGACTCACTCATGTGTTTCGCCGGGATGGTGCCTCCTGGGATGTGGGACTGCACTACGTCGGTGAAGTTGGACCCGGTACACAAGGGAGGGCGTTCTTTGATTATCTGTCCGGCGGAAAGTTGAGCTGGAATCGGATGCCACATCTATTTGAGCGCTTTATGTATCCCGATATAGATATAAGCGTACCCTCTGACCCGTCGGAATATGAACGCATGTTGAGTGAATTGTTTCCGCAAGAGAAACGCGCATTGCGTTGTTATTTTATCGACATCCGCAGCACAGAGCTTTGGACCCGGTTAGGATTCATTAGGGGAATGGTACCTAAGCAGATCGAGCCTTTATTGCGCATGGCACAAAAATTTACTAGCGGGTTGGCAACGCAAACCACAGGTGATTATTTAGCTGCCCGCTTCCATACACCCGAACTGCGCGCAATACTCGCTACCCAGTGGGGCGACTACGGACTACCTCCGGATCGCAGCGCTTTCGCAATCCATGCCCAAATCGTCTCGCACTATCTCAAAGGAGCTTGGTTTCCCGATGGAGGGGCTGGTCGAATAGCTCGCAGTTTCGAAAAGGGCATCGAGCGAGTGGGAGGGGCGATCCGTGTCGCTCAGGAAGCTACAGAAATTATTATCGAGGGCGGCAGGGCTGTTGGAGTTAAGGTACTGGACAGACGAGGTTCGTTTCCGGAAGAAAAAATATATCGGGCGCCCATTGTGATTTCTAATGTTGGAGCTTTCACTACATTCGAGCGACTATTATCTACGCAAGGGGAAAGCGGGATTCTGACTGCTCCAATGCGAGCGTTGATCCGTCGTCTGGGCACAGGCTTGTCGGCAGTGACGCTTTATTTGAAGCTCAAGGCTGACGCACGAACCCTGGGTGTACAGGGTGAAAACTTATGGGTTAACACCACTTTTGATCACAACGATATAGATACCCATACCCAGGAATTGCTGCAGGGTAAACCACGACGTATCTTTGTCTCGTTCCCCTCAATCAAGGCGGGAGAGAATCGCTTCCATACTGCTGAGATCATCAGTTTTGTCGAGGAGGAAGCTTTTGCTCGCTGGTGTAATTCGCCTAAGGGGAATCGTGGTGCAGATTACTCGCTTCTTAAACAACGCATAAGCGATGGTCTGTTGAAACTAGCTGACACAGCTATACCTGATTTGTCGACTCTGGTAATCCACTCTGAATTATCCACGCCGCTGACAATACAACATTATACGTCACATCCTGGCGGACGCTTTTACGGACTGCCAGCGACTCCCGAACGCTATCATTCGGTGCTACTCGGGCCAAGGACACCGATTAAAGGACTCTGTCTGTCCGGCTCCGATGCTGGCTGCCCTGGGATCCTGGGTGCAATGATGGGGGGCGTTAGTGCCGCCTGCCAATCACTTGGTCCGAGAGGTTTTTTGATGATCAACACCGCAGTCAGGAAAGGAAAGACGCATTCTTTTCCGGATCTTTTGCCTGCAGACAAAAAACGGGCAGTGCTGGTCAGTAAGCGAGCTGTGACGCCCTCTATCTGGCGCCTGGAATTCAAGATAGAGGGGAATGTTGAGGGATTTGTTCCCGGGCAGTTCGCGAGGCTGCGTGTGGCTGAAAATGAATGGCGTGACTACTCGATTGCGGATCTGGACAGGCAAATTGTGAGATTACTTATCAGCACCAGCACGGGAGGAGATGGTTCGCTTTTTGTGCACAGTGTTCTGATCGGGGCAACTACCGAAATTGAGCTTCCATTGGGACAGTACAGACTCAGCGAAAGTGGCAGGCGACAGGTATTTGTTGCCACTGGGACAGGACTCGCACCATTTCTGTCGATGTTCCGGGCGCTTCAGGCGGAGGGATGTCTTGCTGATGCAGTCTTGTTCTTCGGCTGTAAAACTCAGTCAGAAGATATCACGGCGGAACTGGCTCTTCTGCCAGCCCATATTATCCGCTGTTCAAGTCACAAGGCAGCCCCCGAATATTTTCATGGGCGAGTCATCGATGCACTAACGAGATTTGAATTCGCTCCTGACGCGACGGATTTCTATCTGTGCGGGTCATCAATGATGGTCGAAGAGTGCAGGAGCAGTCTTGAGGAGCGAGGCGCAAAATATATATTTACCGAAAGCTTTTGATTTCCGTTTGTTTTTCAGGAACGAACGTGTGATAGCGTAAAATGGGGACGTGTTTAAATTAAGGGTTGGGTTTAGCTGTTGCCATTCATTTTAGAAAGAATGACAAACATGAGTTGCTCCCCAATTTGCCTTGCAGAGTTTTGTCCTAGGTTCATATATTTAGATGGCTGCACGTTAGCCGGATTTTGTACCAGTAACTACTCTGAGCAAAAGAGTCAGCAAAAGTCCGACAAAATTATGCAAACGAGACTGAAAAAACTTAGGGGGATTTGCGTTTCGTGACGACGACAGAAAAAGTGGGCAATCTGGCGTGGTGTGCCCTGGTGGCGCTCGCGCTGGCCAAAAAAGATGGCGGCATACAGTCGCCGGCGCAGGAAAATATCTTCCTTACCCGCTGGCTGGCCTGCGCGATGAAGCAGCGACGCTTCCCGCGGGACGTAAACCCGGATATGGAGTGGCTGCTAAAGCAAGGGCGACTCTTGGGCGTTAACGCCAAACTGACCAGCAAACTGAACTATCTCTGGAGCTCGTGTACCAGCAAGTTATCAGAGCAGAGTGACCTCTTCAGGTTAACGTATGCCCTGGAAACCGCGAAGGATATGTTCTGGAGTTATCGCCTGCTGAACGATCGGGAATGGTCTGGGCGTTACGCCAATGCCATGAATGTTAACGTGAATGGGATATATCTTTCACGGACGAATCTCGATACCGCTTTTGACGATGACGGCCAACAGGTGAATAGACTCATAGTGCGTATGACCGGAAATGTGGCAGGCGTGGAGAAATTGTTTGAAAGCTGTGGCTGGCAGGCTGCACCTGAAAATGAACATGATGACCAGTATACGTTGACAGTTATGCAGGGTGATAAAACAGTCGGTTGAAGATGAATGGCGAATTTGTGCCAGCTCGTTGCACCTGGAAGAGTTGGTCATTTACACGATGGTATTACGATCAAGCCCGTTCTGCAGCATGGTCCGGGCAACATTGTTTACACCTGTTGCACCTATTCATGAGGATGCGACAGATAATTAACGACTAATATTTAGCAAATAATATCCCGTGCATCCTTTATTCACCTGTAATTATTTTTAATGTAATTATAGATAAATATCTGAAGCAGTCGCGAAAAAAATACGCAGGCCCAAAAAGTCCCTAGTAAAGATGTGAACCATTCATCCTTTAAAAACAAAAAGCACATACACGGCATTTCTCTAATATATCTTCATTGTAATGACATGGGTTGGATAACCCAACCGCTAATATTTTTAGGATTATTTTTATGAATGTAGTTTACTCGTTGAAAAATCGTTATTTCCGACATGTTGTAATATCAGACCCTGAACTGGTGAAGGGTTATAATAAATTGTCATTGCGACGAAGTAGTAAATTGGCCGTTCTGGCAGCAATAATTGGTAGCTCACCAATGGAAAATTTTGCAGGCACGGTAAGGGATGATATTGTTTATCAGGAATATCGTGATTTTGCTGAAAATAAAGGGCGATACAGACCAGGGGCTACAAATGTTCCGGTCTATAAGAAAGATGGTACATTATTTACGACATTATTTACCGAATCACATATGCCCGACTGGAGTTTTGCAAACTTGTCCGGAGTGTCATCACTTATTAATCCTCATTATATATCTACGGCTGCACATACCAAAGGTCCTCACGCAACAAAGTCACAATTCGGGGGCTCTGGTAAAAATCCGGATTATAATCGCTATATCTATGAGAGTGTGCGGTATGCTGATGATTATAAATATGATTATAGTGTCCATAGAATAAACAAGCTGGTTACTGAAGTTGTTCCCATTTCCTATGTCGATGCAAAACGTATCGATATAGGGTTAGTGGATTCAAAGCGGTATCCTATTTTTGCAAGAATGGGTAACGGGCACCAGTACGTTGTAGGCGACGATGGTAATATCCAGTTTGTAGCCAGTACCCGTTCTTATTTAGTCGGTGGTACTTATCGCTCCCCGAGAGATTTTGGCACAAATGCAACATGGAGCGATATAACCATTAATTATCAGAGCAGTACAATTGTTGATTTTATCTATAATATGTTCCCGGACATGCTGGTATCACATACTAATCCCGGTGATAGTGGGTCTCCGCTTATTGTGTGGGATACTGAACTCAAACAATGGTTTCTTGTAGGCCAACTTTATGGCGGAACAGACGTATCCAGTCGCTGGATGATCCCCAACGCCGAACTTATCAAAACTACCATTGATACAGACTATCTCTCACCTTTTGAAAGTAAGGGCAGATCAAGTATTAATTGGTGGTACGACAGTACAACGGCCAAAGGAAGCATTGCGCAAGACGCTCAGACTTTAGCCATGACAGGTTCGAAAGATAACACAAACGCAGGTAAGGATAATGGAAAAAATATAACATTTTTGGGTCATGATGGAACCATTTTCCTGAACAATAATATTGATCAGGGTGCTGGTTCAATTACGTTTAAGGGCAATTATGTTGTGAAACCTATGCTGGATGAAAGCTGGGTGGGAGCTGGCCTAGATATTGATGCGGGTAAACAGGTTACCTGGCAGATAAAGGGGATAAAAGGAGACAGCCTTCATAAAATCGGGCAAGGTACATTGCTTATCAATGCGACAGGAATTAATGAAGGAGATATAAGCGTTGGAGATGGGACTGTAATACTGAATCAACAGACTGATGCTGGTGGAAATAAACAAGCATTTAATAATCTTGATATTGTTAGTGGGCGGCCTGTAGTTGTACTAAACGATGCTCAACAGATTAATCCAAATAATATTTATTTTGGCTACCGTGGGGGGCGTCTGGATTTAAATGGTAATGAGCTTGTATTTGAACGCATTCGTAACGTAGATAATGGGGCACAGATCGTTAACCATAACACAGATAAATCCTCAAGAATCATTATCACAGGAAACGCTACTGCAGCTAATCAGATATTCCAGGGAGTGCTTGGGGAAAATCATTCAACAAGCCCCAATGGCTCTATGAATGTTACCTTTGATCCTATAAATACGGATAGTCTTTTAACGCTGGCTGGTGGTTCAAATATAAATGGGAGCATGGACGTTAAGGGAGGGGTATTGCTGCTCACTGGCCGCCCTGTAATCCATGCAAATAATAATTATTTACCCGGCAATCAACTTAACTCTGGTGAGGACTGGGAGCGTTCAATATTCAGTGTTAAAAATATCAATGTTGAACAAAGTGCTGTTCTCCAGATAGGAGAGTTTACAACGGTGAATGCAACAGATGCAGATTTTACACCTGCCATAAATATGCATGGAAAGGCATCCGCTTTGTTGGGATATCATTACGACAGCGCAGATAATTTGAGTAGTTCACGTTGTTATCTTGATGACAACAATGGTAAAACAAATTGTATAAAGACGGATGTCGTAGAAAGTAATCTTGTAAGTACGAATATTCAAGCCGTATCCAATATAAATTCAAATATAAATTTGTACAAAGATAGTAATGTTCTCCAGTTAGGATACGTAAATCTTTATGGAGCAATTAATGATTATGGTAATTCATCGATTAAACTTGATAACAATGCATTCTGGAAAGTGACTGGCAGCAGTAAATTGGCTCATACTTCATTTGACAGAGCACGTATTGATTTGGGCGGAGATGTCTCTTCCCCCAAATGGGCAGGAAAAACTCTTGAAATTGATAAATTATATTCTGCCGGTACTAACTTCATCGTAGGTATTGATACCACCACTCGGGCAGCTGAATGGGACAGGATTATAGTTAACGATGAATTATCTGGAACAGAAAATTTATTGACTGTGGCATCGAAACCAGGTTCCCGACTGGAATATATTCCGAAAAGTGGGATTGCAGTGGCGACAGCCCCTGCAGGTACAAAAAATGATGCATTTAAATTCACCTCATTTACTCTTGGGTTTTCTATTCTTAAGCCTATAACGAATACAATTGTAGATATGGCTGATAACTATAAAGTTAAATGGCTCGTACTTCCTAATAGGTCTGCGAGTGAGGTCAGCGATATTGAGGATTTAATTAATTCAGAAAAAGATCCTGAACCCGGGCCCGGGCAGGAACCAGCACCCGGACAGGAACCAGGACCCGGACAGGAACCAGGACCCGGACAGGAACCAGGACCCGGACAGGAACCAGCACCCGGGCAGGAACCAGGACCCGGACAGGAACCAGGGCTCGGGCAGGAACCAGGACCCGGGCAGGAACCAGGGCCCGGGCAGGAACCAGGACCCGGGCAGGAACCAGGACCTGGACAGGAACCAGCACCCGGACAGGAACCAGGACCCGGACAGGAACCAGGGCCCGGGCAGGAACCAGCACCCGGACAGGAACCAGGACCCGGACAGGAACCAGGACCCGGAAAGGAACCAGGACCCGGAAAGGAACCAGGACCCGGAAAGGAACCAGGACCCGGAAAGGAACCAGGACCCGGACAGGAACCAGGACCTGGACAGGAACCAGCACCCGGACAGGAACCAAGGCCAGTGCAGCAACAAGTTGTTTATTCCGGTTTGACCATCGAGGATGCCTCCTGGCTAACGGCTTCTGACAACTATTCATTATTAGACAAGACAAAAGCACTGCTCGACAGTCGTCAGTTTGCAGCCGCGGAATCATTGGCACATTTAACAGATCGAACAATTGCATTGCGAACAACTGGCGAAGAGGCCGGGGTCTGGGGGACTATTCGTCAGGATAAAGGAGGCCACAGCTCGCGATCGTTCTATCAGACTGTGGTTACGGTTGGGGTGGACCGTACCGATGGAATTTCAACAACGGGTATTATGGCCAATATTAATCAGGGACATGATTCAGGCAATAAGGGCAGGGAGAAACACACTCAGGCAGGGTTTGGTGTTTATAATTCCCTTGGCGGGGAAGAAGGGCTGTTTCTCGACTCTGCGTTAAGTTACCAGCGTTACCACCAAAAGCTAACATTTTCTCCTGAACTGGGTGCTTTACCGGGTAATGCTGACTCAAATATGATTCTTATGAGTACACGTCTTGGATTCAAGTTTAAATCTACCCGTTATGATGTATTTATCGAGCCAGTGGTAGGAATAGAAGCGGGCTATTTAGATGATTATACGCTGTCTAACAACGTGGTAAATATACATCAAAAGGCGGGTTATCCGGTTAATGCTGTCGCTGGATTCCGGGTTGGTAAACACTGGGGGGAATCCATGGAGTCCGGAATTACATTGACAGCTGGTGTGTTGCGTCAGCAGAGTATTGGTAGTTCTGCTCCTGGAGTGACTCTTTCCGATGCATATAAATCACGTGAGTATCCCTCTAAGGATGACAATCGCTACCGTTTTGATGCAGGAATGCTAGGGAAAATAGATGGAAGCTTGTCAGCGACAATATTTGTTAGTTCCAGTTCAGGTGATAACTTTAGTACTGACTATAGCGGTCGTGTAGGTTTCTCTTACCACTTCAGGTAACGACATTAATTACATATACGGATCTCGTACTAGCAACAGAATAAGCAGAGATCCGTATTTTTCGTTAATGGGTTACGCGCCTAACCAGTCCATCGCATCTCCCAGAGAAACTGGGTGCTAATACCTGGACGTGTTAGCACGTTGGAAACTGAATGACTGCGATCAACAAGCTGCTTGACGGCTTCAGTTTTAAACTTTTTGGGATAACACTCACCACTTATGTGGCAAACCATCTACGATGACTCTGAGATGTCTGTTAAACCCGTAGTGATTAAAGATGGGTTCTTAATGGAATATATTTCTTCAGATGTGGTTTTTCCAAGCATTTTAAAACTCATTTTGATTAGAGAGATAGATGTACTTTCCACAAATAGGGGTTTAATAAAAAATACGCCGTTTTCTTAATATCAGAGATAGTTGTATTCGATGCTGGAAAACATAATCGCCTCTATTTAAAAAATTACGGCTGGCCAAACAACTTAAACATTTAATATGTTAATGCGAGTCGTTTCCAGGTGGTACTAGGGACGGTGTTATTTTTGTCCAGATAAAAATCGAGCCCATAAAGGGCACGATTTTTAATTAAAAGGTCTTATATTTGACTGTTTTTTAGGTATCAAAATACCTACAAACATATGTATACCATTAAAGTAATGGAGGGCCTTTTTGAATTTTAATCTGGATGAAAACCTTCAATCATGCCTGTAACAGACGGAATTGCGTTAGTTACATTTATGCTTGTTGTTGCCAGTTGTACACCAACCAAAATAAGATCACAGATCATTATAGAGGTTGGCACCCGTTAACCAGGTAGAAATATTTGACTGGAACCCATTAGCTTGGCCGTCATAATCAGTACTTTCGGCCCGGTTTTTACAGTCACTATCCACCGTCACTAATTTTAGCTATCTCCTCAGTACTTAATTATCTGATATCTTCCATAAAAATCCCTCTTAATCTGCATTTATAAATAGTACGCATTGACTATCACATGCGGCAAATACAGTAGAAAAGAGGTCCCTCACATGAACTGTATTTATTCAACGGCTTTAGAAAGAGGGATCCCTTTTTGCCCTGCGTAGAAGACCACAAGGGTAACGCCTTCTTTACCGGTGTAACCCCGATGAGCGCTGTCAACCATTTCAGATAATACCTCTCCAGCTTTTAAAAGACGTTTTTCGCCAGATGCTTTCTTTTCTACAGTTAATACCCCATCCAGTACATAAGCTGCATTAGGTATCGGGTGTTCATGCCAGGCAAGTTTAGTGTTTGGTGCAACAGTAATTTTAAGGACTGAAAGCTCGGGAGTTCCCTTAGGGTATTCCTTATAAAGCACTCCGTCCCAGGATTTTTCTGTCTGAATAAGTTTTTCAACTTTAATACCAGTATTTTCTCCACTCTGTGCCAGAGTAAAAACAGGAGTGATAAGAAAAGCTACAGACGTGAAAATTGATAAAAATTGAGTAGTCAGGCGCATGCTGGATCCTTATGCATAAATTATTTGATGTGGATATTCTGGCAGAAAATTATTAGCCAGCTCCGATTTTTCCTCCAGAGGTCACTATAACTTAACGACTCCAAATCAGTGAAATTAACGAGCCTTCTTAGGAGGATGATTAGCAGTATATAGAACCCATTTTTTGATAAGAAGAAACCAAATATTTTATTTCGTAACAAGAATCTTTTAATATATTTTTACTAATACTCTCCTGAACGTATATATGTAACGGAGTAGGCAAACCATCATAAGAAAAATGTATTACAAATAGAATTTTTGCTAACTAGCTTATCGGCGTATCGGGTGGTTGGGCAGATCATCAGAAAGGGACGACTCTCACTCCAGCGGCAATGGCGGAGATGGACTATCATTTTTTGAACAGATTTTTTTGCATATCATAACAAGTGGTTCTGCGCCCATGGTATCTGTGATGACGGAAATATCGGGGGTTCAGGAAGTGGTGGTTACCGTAGAAATGGCTCCGAGCCGTTCGCTTTTATTTGTAGCTCTACCATGAGATGTCAGAACACATTTATCCAGTGCGCCATAAAACCCCATCCTTCAGGGCAGGGATATAAGGCGCGGTCTTCCACCTAACTGGGTGTTTGCTGTTGCTCAATGTATTGCCGGATGATGGATATTGGCGCACCGCCGCAACTACTGGCAAAGTAGCTCGGTGTCCACAGGACGCCTTTGTAGTAATACGGCGCAAGGTGCTGCTCGGACGTTTGTCATCTGTAAGAAAGAATCGAAACAGGTAGCTGGCTTTTACTCACTGGCAACTGGAAGTGTCAACCATAACGAAGCTTCGGGTAGTCTTCGTCGTAACATGCCTGACCCAATACCCGTTATCATACTTGCACGTCTGGCAGTGGACCTTTCTTTCCGGGGAAAAGGGCTAGGAGCCGATCTCCTTCACGATGCAGTAATGCGATGCTACAGAGTGGCCGAAAATATCGGTGTCCGTACCATTATGGTCCATGCACTTACTGATGAAGCCAAACGATTCTATATTCATCATGGTTTTATAGCATCGCAAATGCATGAGCGAACATTGTTTTTTAAACTTCCATGACATGCAATTCGGCACTCCTGCATATCATTAATTCAACTGGCAGGGTACAAAAATATCAATAACATATTGTTTTTAATTTCTTTTTTAAGTGCATTTAACATAATCTATGTTATGCGCACCAAAGTTGTGGAAGCTCAATAGTAGTGTCCGCCTGTAGCTCAATTCACGTGACCGCGATATGGTGAGTCTCACGGAGTCGTTTTTCATCAGTAAAAACTACCGGAGATTGCCATGTGCGCAGAAAGCTCAGGAATGTTTACCTTGAAAGAGATCAACCGCGTCAAAATTATCCAGGATGTCATCGAGCGTCGGATGACCACGCACCGCGCAGCTGAACACCCTGGGATCAGCGACAGGCAATGCCGCCGGCTTCTGGTGCGTTACCGTGAAGAAGGTCCGCTCGGTATGGCCAACCGGCGACGTGGCATGCGGGGTAACCGGCAACTTATGCCCGGGCTGGCCGATCAGGCTCTGGAACTTATCAGGACACGTTATGCTGATTTCGGTCCGACACTCGCGCAGGAAAAACTCGCAGAGCTCCACGGTCTGATCCTCGGTAAAGAGACCGTGAGGCGCATTATGACGCGTGCGGGTCTCTGGGTTCCCCGTAAACAACGGGCAGCCAGGATCCATCAACCCCGTTACCGGCGCCCGTGTACTGGTGAGCTGATACAAATAGATGGCTGCGACCATGAGTGGTTCGAAGACCGTGGCCCGGCCTGTACCGCTCTGGTCTACGTTGATGATGCAACCAGCAAAATTATGGAGCTTCTGTTCGTCAAATCAGAGTCCACATTCTCTTATTTTGAAG
>Ga0160437_1000457_pt1 | contig 21273 bp, 20 predicted proteins | sample HID1975I_E0MG_FD_108227 | JGI IMG/M metagenome (GOLD analysis project Ga0160437, IMG submission 108227) | Enriched soil microbial communities from UW Madison campus, WI, USA - HID1975I_E0 MG | ecosystem: Environmental > Terrestrial > Soil > Unclassified | place: USA: Madison, Wisconsin... | reverse complement strand
TATGAGCAGCGCGGCAACCAGCAGCACCAGCTTCTTCCTATCCATGTCTAAGCGACCCCCTGAAAGCCCTGGAGCGGCAGGCGCCGCCCCGAAGGCCGAAATGCGGCGTCAGAAACGCCCTGTGCGAAACCCCTGCGCCCGAAGTCACTGCGTTCGTGACTGGGCAAGTGTAAGTAGAATCGCGTAAAATGGTTAAAATCGAGTTCATCGAACAAGCGTGCTGGAAAGCACCTGCTCCCCCATCACCCAGAGCGCCGCCGCCGAGATGGCCACGCCGTAGGGAATGGGCAGGCGCGACTTCTGGCGGCGCATGATGTGGCGGAAGCCGAACAGGAACAGCGCGACCACGGCCAGTGCGATGAGTGCCAGCAGCCACGCCTGGGGAATGGCAGCGTGCACGGCGCCGAGCTGGTCGGGCGAGATCACCGGGCGGTGCATGGCCAGCGCAAGAACCACCGCGCCCGCAGCGAAGACCCAGCCCAGGGCGACGATCCAGCCGAGCGCGTCGCGCACCGCCTCGCCGGGCCGCCGTTCCATGTTGAAGGCGGCCATGGCGATCGAGGCTCCGCCGCCGATCATGGCCATGAGGACGATGACCTGGCCGAAACCGGCAGGCGCGAACCACAGCGCCAGCGCGGTCAGCAGCTTGACGTCGCCGCCGCCCATCTGGCGCAGGGCAAACAGCAGGCATGCGACGACAAAAGTGATCAGCGCCAGGCCAAGCTGCCAGGCCATGTCGGCCCAGCCCAGGCCGATCGACCACCACCAGAACGGCGCGGCCAAGGCGATCGCGAGATTGAGCGTATTGTCGATCTCCCGGCGCTTGAGATCGGTGAAGGCTGCGACAAGCAGGGCGATTGCCAATGCCAGCAGCAATGCATACGAAAAGGCTCCGCCCGGCATTCGTGAGTTCCCCCTTGGCCCGGGGCACGATCTATCGGACATCGCTTACCAAACAGTAACCACAGTATCGAGGCCGAGCTTAGCCCCATGACTGCAAAATCGTGACCATTCAGGCAACCGAGAGCGAGCCTGTGCCCGGCGAAGGCATGCCGTCCCCCGCCGAGATCGCGCGGCTGGCGGCGAAGGCGCGGCGGGCGATACCCGAGGGCGTCGCCGAGAGCTTCTGGACCGGGCCGAGCGGACCGGAGCCGCTGCGCCGGATCGACTGGCCCGCCCATGCTGCGGGTCTGCCGCAAGCGCGCGGATCGATCCTGTTCCTGCCGGGACGCGGTGACAGCTATGAAAAGTGGCTGGAGACGCTTGAGCAGTGGCATCTGGAAGGCTGGGAAGTCAGCTCGATCGACTGGCGCGGCCAGGCGCTGAGCGGGCGCTTCGGCTTCGACGCCGCGACCGGCCATGTCCCCGACTTCGATGTGTGGATCGAGGATCTCGCCGCTTTCTGGCGCGGCTGGGCGGCGGACAAGCCGGGGCCGCATGTGCTGATCGGTCATTCGATGGGCGGGCATCTTGCCCTTCGCGCCGTGGCGCAAGGCAAAGTCCGGCCCGATAGCCTGGTGCTCTCGGCGCCGATGCTGGGCATTCACCCCGCCTGGCTGCCGGCCGGGCTGCTTCACACGGTGGCGCGCGGGATCGCAGGGCTTGGCGATTCGCGGCGCCCTGCCTGGAAGCACAGCGAGAAACCGGAACTCCTGCCGCAGGCCCGCTCGCATCTGCTCACGCATGACAAGGGTCGCTATTCCGATGAGGACTGGTGGCGCCAGCGCCGGCCCGGCATCGCCATGGGACCGGCAAGCTGGGGCTGGATCGAGCGGGCGCTCGCCTCGATTCGCCTGCTTGAGGCGAGGGGCGTGCTGGAAGCGGTCGACCTGCCGGTGCTGCTGTTGGCCACCCGGTATGACGGGCTGGTCTCCTGGCCGGCGATCCGGCGTGCTTCCCGCCGTCTGCCGCAGGCGGAACTCCTGGCTTTCGGCCACGAGGCGCGCCACGAAATCCTGCGCGAAGCCGATCCGGCACGCGATCGGGCACTCGCGGCCATACGGGACTTCCTGAACCGGACTGCGCGCGTTAGGGGCTGAAACCCTTATGGATGCGAGGTTCGATATCGTCATAGTGGGCGCCGGCATGGCCGGTGCCTCGCTGGCCGCCAGACTGGCGGACCATGCGCGGGTTCTGGTGATCGAGGCCGAGGAGCGCCCCGGCTATCACGCCACCGGCCGTTCGGCCGCGTTCTGGACCGAGAGCTATGGCGGCCCGCGCGTCAAGCCGCTGACGACGGCGTCGGGACCGGAACTGCAGCGGCTGGGCGTGCTGACTCCGCGGGGCGCGCTGACTATCGGCCGAACCGGGCAGGAGCGCGACATCGCCGCTTTCGCCGAGACTTACAGTGCCGTCGGCATCGACATTTCCATTCTGGAAGCTCCCGAAATCGCCGCGCGCATCCCCGATCTCCGTCCCGAATGGACGTGCGGCGTGCTGGAGCCGAGCACTTGCGACATAGACGTCGCCGCGCTCCACCAGCACTACCTGGTCGAAGCGCGCAAGGCGGGCGTCGCCTTGTGGAGCCGCGCCGGGCTCGCTGCCGCCGAACGGGGGCCGCAAGGCTGGTCACTCACCCTTGCCGATGGCCGCCGCCTCGACTGCGACGTGCTGGTCAACGCTGCGGGCGCCTGGGCGGACACGGTGGCGAGCCGGGCGGGCGCCCGGCCGCTCGGCATCGCGCCTTATCGGCGCACCATTGCCCAGGTGGCGATCGAGCCGGCCGCGCCGGACACGCTGCCACTGGTCCTCGACGTGGCCGGCCAGTTCTATTTCAAGCCTGAAAACGGCCGCCTCTGGTTGAGCCCGCATGACGAGACGCCCAGCGCGCCCTGCGATGCTGCGCCGGAGGAAATCGACGTGGCGCTCGCGGTGGACAGGTTCGAGCAAGTGGTGGACCGCCCGGTTCGCCGCGTCGAGCACCGCTGGGCCGGGCTGCGCTCCTTCGCCCCGGACCGTTTGCCGGTCTATGGTTTCGATCCGGCAGACCCGGCCTTCTTCTGGTTTGCGGGGCAGGGCGGCTTCGGCATCCAGACCGCCCCGGCCGCGGCGGAACTGGGCGCCGGACTCCTGCTGGGCCGGACGTGGGGCGAAGTGGATCCCGCCCCCTTCGCGCCGGATCGGTTCGGGCGCTAGGCCAGGGCGCCCGCTGCAGGCTTCGTTCTGGAGGGCATCATTCGTTGTTTTCTGCATCGCCGACTCGTGCCGATGTCTTGCGGCCGGGCGCGACGAAGTGCCATGCCAGCAGCACCGGCTCCAGCACGGCCATGCCCACGAAGATGCTGACGAGGCGGTGCACGGCGGGCATGATCTGCGCGTCTGCATAAGAGTCCGGCACCAGCACCACCAGCACGGCGAGCGTGAACTGCAGCCCGAGATAAGTCACGTTCGGCAGGCCGTTTTCGATATGGCGCCCGATGACGATACCCAGGCAGGTTCCCGCCACGAGCACCGCGGTATTGCCCTGCGCGACCAGCAGGATCGCCAGCGACAGGCCGCCGCCCGCAAGGCAGCCGAGCGTGCGCTGGAACAGGCGGCGCGTCACGGGCACGAAGCCGCTCGCGCCGATGCCGCTGACCGGCACGATCATCACGGCCATGACAGTGACGGCGGCCTGCGCCATCTGCGGCAGCTGGAACACCGCGTGCAGCACCGGCAGAACGGCGATGGCGATACCCGCCTGCGCCGCGTGGCGTGCGGCGTGAGGGTGCCATTTCATCCGGTCCGGCGCGGGCTTGCGTCCGGCGAGCCACTTCCTTCCCGTCAGGGTCGCGGCCGAGAGGCTGACGATCACGCAGGCCAGGGTGCCGGCGATCACTTCCAGCAGGCGGGTCTGCGCGAAATGGATGGTGTCGAGGTCTGGATGCTCCAGCTTGTCGAGCAGGATCATCTCGAAGGTCAGGCCGAACAGCAGCCAGGCATAAGCGCGCCGCGCCGTGATCATGCCGTAGAGGCCCACGGCACCCACCAGCGCCGCGCTGGCCATGGCGAGCGGAAGGGCCTGAGCGGCATAAGGCACGATCGCCAGGGCCAGCAGCGAGCCGATGGCCGTGCCGACGATGCGAAGCACCCCGCGCAGCAAAGTCTCGGCGGTCTCGCTCTTGAGCAGGACGAAGGCGGTGAAGGCTGCCCAGGCGACCATCTGCGCGCCGATCAGGTGAGCGATCAGGATCGCCAGCATGACCGAGGCGACGCAGGCCCATTCGTCGGCCATGCGCGGGCCGGGCGTCACCAGGGCACGAGCTTCCTCGCGAAGGCGTTCGCGAAGGACGGGGAGCGGCGGAAACCGGGGCGGTTCGGAAGCAGGCAGGTCGCGCCTCCCTATTTGCTTGCCGCCACCGCCGCGTCGCTGGCCAGCTTGTCCACGCGCTCGTTCTCGGCATGGCCGGAATGGCCGCGCACCCATTCCCAGTGGACCTTGTGACGTGCAACTGCCTCGATCAGGTCATGCCAGAGATCGGCATTGCGCACCGGCTGCTTGCTGGCATTGATCCAGCCCTTCTTCTTCCAGCCGTGAACCCACTTGGTGATCCCGTCGATCACGTACTTGCTGTCGGTCTGGAGCGTGATCTCGCAAGGCTCGGTAAGGGCGTTGAGGCCCTTGATCACTGCCGTCATCTCCATGCGGTTGTTCGTGGTGTCCGGCTCGCCGCCCGACATCTCCTTCTCGTGGACGCCCATGCGCAGCAGCACGCCCCAGCCACCCGGCCCCGGATTGCCCTTGCAGGCGCCGTCGGTGAAGATCTGAACCTGCTTCATGCGCCGAAGATGCCAGAATTGGCCGGATCGGCATAGAATTCGAGGCGCCGGGCAATGGCCATCGGGTCCTTGGGCGTGACGAGCGCATCTTCCGGCGTGTTCAGCCAGTCATAAGCGCGGGTCGCCAGGAAGCGGATGGCCGCGCCGCGCGCCAGCAGCGGCAGGGCGGTGTGCTCGGCCTCGGAAAGCGGTCGCACGGCTTCGTAACCCTCGATCAGCGCGCGCGAGAGTTCGGCATCGAACTGCGTGCCGTCGTTGCTGAAGCACCAGGCCGAATGGGTGACGGCGACGTCGTAGGCCAAGATGTCGGTGCAGGCGAAGTAGAAGTCGATCAGGCCGGTGACCTGGCTGCCCAGCATCAGCACGTTGTCCGTGAACAGATCGGCATGGATCACGCCGCTGGGCAGGTCCGACGGCCATTTTCCGGCCAGCTCGGCCAGTTCGCGTTCGACCAGGGCGCCGAGCGTGGGGTCGATCGATTCCAGCCCTTCGCGGCCGCAGTCGCCCAGCAGTTGCTGCCAGGCGGGCAGGTCCAGCGCGTTGACGCGGTCATGTCCGAAGTCGGCGGCGGCGAGGTGGATCTGCGCCAGGGCCGAACCGACCGCGCGGACTTGCGCCGCCGTGGGTTCGGAAACCGAAACCCCGGGCAGGAACTCGATCAGCGCCAGCGCCTTGCGGTTTTCGCCTTCGCCAATGAAGCGGTGGCTCGCCCCGTCGCGGTCATGCATGGTGCGCGGCACCGGGCAGTCGCGCGCGGCCAGATGGTCGAGCAGGTCGAGGAAGAAGGGGAGATCGGCCACATCCGTCCGGCTTTCGTAGACGGTGAGGATGAAGCGGCGCGCGTCTTCGCCCTGCCGGGTCTCGATCAGCCAGTTGCTGTTGGACACGCCTTCCGCGATGCCCTTGGCCGAAATGAGCGTGCCGACGCCGAACGTCTCGATGATCGCGGACATCTCTTCCGCGCCGAGTCGGGTATAAACTGCCATGACGAACTGGATTCCTTCAGCGGGCGAGCTGGCGCGGCAGCTTGAACGTGATGGTTTCCTCGGCGGTCACACGCTCTTCGGATTCGACTTCACGCAGTTCCTTGATGCGCGCGACCACCTCGTTCACCAGCTCCTCGGGGGCCGAGGCACCGGCGGTCAGGCCGAGGGTGTCGATGTCCTGCAGCCACTCCGGCTCGATGTCGGTCGCGCGTTGGATCATCACGCCGCGTGAACCGGCGCGCTCGGCCACTTCGACCAGGCGCATCGAGTTGGAGCTTTTGGGTGAGCCGATCACCAGCACCAGATCGCAGTCCGGGGCGATCTGCTTGACGGCGCCCTGGCGGTTGGACGTGGCGTAGCAGATGTCTTCCTGCTTCGGCGCCACGACTTGCGGGAAGCGCGCCTCGATCGCGGCGATGATCGCGGCGGTATCGTCCACCGACAGAGTGGTCTGCGAAAGATAGGCGAGTTCGCTGCCTTCCGGCACGTCCACCGTCGCCACGTCGCCCACCGTCTCGATCAGGGTCATGTTGCCTTCCGGGACCTGCCCGAAGGTGCCGATCACCTCGGGATGTCCGGCATGGCCGATGAAGAGGATGTGGCGCCCGTCCGCGATCTGGCGCTCCGCCTGGCGGTGCACTTTGCTGACCAGCGGGCATGTGGCGTCCAGCCATTCGAGACCACGCGCCGTGGCCTTGGCCGGCACCGACTTGGGCACGCCGTGAGCGGAGAAGATCACGGGTACGCCGTCTGGCACCTGGTCCACGCTTTCCACGAAGACCGCGCCCTTGGCCTTGAGACTGTCGACCACGAACTTGTTGTGCACGATCTCGTGCCGCACGTAGACCGGGGCGCCGTAGATATCGAGCGCGCGCTCCACGATCTCGATGGCGCGATCGACGCCGGCGCAGAAGCCGCGCGGGGCCGCGATCAAAAGGCGCAGGGGCTTGCCGGCGCGGGACGGGTTGGGAGACGGAAAGGGCGCGTTCATGAATGGGCCTCTAGCGCTTTGCCGCTTGCGCCGCTAGGGCAAGCCGACGTCTTCGAGGAACCTCACGATGAATGCACGCCGCCTGACTGCCACTGTTCTCTGCTCCGCCGCCGCGGTGACCGCGCTGAGCGGCTGCGCCAAGAAGGGAGAGATCGTGGTCGATTCGGGGGTTGGCATCACTGCCGTGCGTTCGGCCTGTCCGGCCGTGGGTATTCCCGACTATACCGGCGACATGACGCTGTTCCGCGCGGCGAACGATCGCACCGCCAACAATATCGACCTCGAAGCGGCGATGACGAATGTGCGGACGAGCTGCAACGACCAGGGCACCGACAAGGTCTTCGCGAAAGTGGAGTTCGACGTTCTTGCGCGCCGCAACGACAAGCAGGGCGCGCGCCAGGTGACGCTGCCGTTCTTCGTCTCGGTGCTTCAGGGCGGCACCGCCGTCGTTTCCAAGCGCGTCGGCCATGTCACGCTGAACTTCGCAGACGGCCAGGATCGCGCGCAGTTCCACGCCAACGGCTCGGCCTATATCGATCGCGCTGCCGCCACGCTGCCGGCCGACATTCGCGAGAAGATCACCCGCAAGCGCAAGGCCGGCGACGCCGATGCCGCTGTCGATCCGCTTTCGGATCCGGCCGTGAAGGCCGCCGTTGCCCGGTCGAGCTTCGAAGTCCTAGTGGGCTTCCAGCTCGACGAGGCGCAGCTCGCCTACAACGCCACGCGTTAAGGGTGAGACGAGGGCGATCCGGCGCCCTCGCAATCATGGGGACCGGGGTTGATGCGGCAGGAGCCGTGGCTCCTTCCCAAGGGTCAGCGCCTGGCCTGGCCCAACTCGTTTCTGGCGGTTTCGATCGCGGCCTCTGCGCTGCGCGCCATGGCCTTGCGATCCCGGCGTTCCTCGCCCTCCAGGGGTTGGAGGAAGTGCAGCGTCACCCGGACGGGCCGCAGGCGTGCGAGAATGCGCAGGGCGTTGTCGAGGCCGGGTTCGTCGCCCACCCATGCGATTTCTTCCGCTTCGCTGCCGTAATCGAGCCAGACGGGCTGCACGGTCAGGCCCGCGTCTTCCGTGCCGATGGCGGAAAGCAGCGACGATTTGAACGGCAGCAGATCCGTGCCGTTGGAGGTGGTGCCTTCGGGAAAGATCGTCAGCGCGCCGGTTTCCTTCAGCGCCGTGCGAATTTGCTCCACTTGCGCAGCGACGGTGCTGCGGCGATTGCGCGCCACGAAGACGGTGTCGTTGAGCGTGCAGAGCCAGCGCAGCGGGCCGAAATCGGCGAGGCCGTCATGGGCGATGAAGGCTGTCCTGCTGGCGCCGGAGAGCGCGGGGATGTCCAGCCAGCTGACATGGTTCGCCAGAAAGAAGCTGCCGGGTGCTGGCCGGCGGCCCCGAACGGTCACGCGCAGGCCGGAGATGGTGCCCACCAGGCGCAGGAAAAACGGCGGCACCGGATTGCGCGCCGTGAAGGGTGATGCCGCATAGTAGGCGGGAACGCAGACCAGCAGCAGCGCCAATAAAGCGAAAAGGCGGATCGCGATCAGGGGCCAGCCCCAGATCGCGATCCGCCTGATCGGTTCGGAAGCCCTGGCCGAAGCCTCTGGCTTCACTTGCGCGCTTCGCCTTCCTCGCGGCCGATCCGCACGCCGAAAAGCTCCATGCGGTGATCGACGAGACGGAAGCCGAGCTTTTCCGCAATCTGGCGCTGCAGCGATTCCAGTTCGGGATCGACGAATTCGATGACCTGGCCGGATTCGACGTCGATCATGTGGTCGTGATGCGCTTCGGGGGCGGCTTCGTAGCGCGCGCGGCCATCGCCGAAGTCATGGCGATCCAGGATGCCGGCTTCTTCGAAAAGGCGCACGGTACGATAGACCGTTGCGATCGAGATGCCCGGATCCAGCGCGGTGGCGCGTTCATGGAGCTTCTCGACGTCGGGGTGGTCGGTACTCTCAGACAGCACACGGGCGATGATGCGGCGTTGTTCGGTAATCCGAAGGCCGCGTTCTGCGCAGAGGGCTTCGAGGTCGATAGGTTGATGCACGTTTGACCTGTATCAATGAAAAGGCACGGCAACCTAGATAGGCGGCCGTGCCTTCAATCACAACCGGAGAACGTCGATTACGAAAATCGACGAAGCTCGTGACGGTTCTGTTCGCAGCCGATCAGGCGGCGACGGTCTTCGGCTTGCGGCCGCGACGCGCGTTGGGCTTGCGACCCAGGCCGATCTTCTTCGCCAGTTCGCGGCGCTTCTCGGCATAGTTGGGGGCAACCATCGGATAGTCGGCGGGAAGGTTCCAGCGCGCGCGATACTCTTCCGGGGTCATGTTGTAGTGCGTCATGAGGTGACGCTTCAGCATCTTGAGCTTCTTGCCGTCTTCCAGGCAGACGATGTAGTCGGGCTTCACCGAAGCGCGCACCGAAACGGCGGGTTCAGGCTTTTCTTCTTCGACCACGGGGGCACCGCCAAGTCCGGCGAGGGCGCCGTAGACATTGGTGATGAGGGCGGGGAGATCCTCTACGCCGACACTGTTGTTGCTGACATGAGCAGCTACGATGTCCGACGTGAGCGTGATCAACGTCTCGTTGGCATCAGCCTGGATGGTTTCCATTATTTTACGACCTCTTTTTTGCGACCATTTTGGAATCGGCGGCCATTTAAGGCCTGCACTTATCTTCTGAACCATTTTGTTCAGGAATTCAAGGTCTATTAGAAGTCGTCCCTAATTGTGACAGTTGTAACATTAGGTATCGACATCTTTATTCAGAAGGCGGGCAACCAATGTCGCAAGCAAAGGTTAGTGCGTCGATTCTGTCACCACCAGGTGTACGGTAGTACTCCCTGCGTTCGCCGATCTGGTAGAAGCCGAAAGCGGAATAGAGCAGTTCCGCAGGGTTTCCTTTTCTCATTTCAAGTAAAAGTCGTTTAGCCCCTCTTGTCGCTGCGGCAAGTCGAAGCGAGTCCAATATGGAGCGTCCAAGTCCTAGACGCCGATATTCGGGGTTCACGGCCAGAAGCAGCAGTTCCTCTTCCTCGTAGCCGGTACGGGAAAGCGAAAAACCCGCCGCCGCTTCGTCTTCCGCGACAGGCGTTCCTTGCGCGGAAATGAGGAAATAGTGGCAATTCCCGAAGGCCAGCGCATCTTCGACCTGGCGCCGGTTCCAGGCTTCGCCCCAGGCGGGTTCGAAAGCCTGCGCCATGACGGCCATGATCCTGTCGAGATCGTCGATCATCGGCGCCTCAGTTTCCGGGAGCGGGAAGGCCGCCCGGCAGGCGCGCATCGGGTGCGCGGCCGTACAGAGGGCGGGTGTCGGATGTCAGCGCCGCGGCCGGCAGCAGCGGGAACGCGCGCGCATCGGGCCAGACGGGCAGGGCCGTGCCGCTTCCGCGCGCCGTGACGAGGGCTTCGGCCTGGGTGCCGGCGATCACGGTTTCGATTGCGCTTGCTGCGGCAGCTTCGGGCCGGAGCGACACGAGCGGACGGGCCACGTTGCCGTCTCCCGCGAAGCCTTCGATGAACCATTCTCCGTGTCCGCCGGTCATGGCCACGCCCACGGGCACGTTGCCCGCCTGGTCGCGCGCGATCGCGGCAACCATGGCCAGCGTCGAATAGCCGGCTATCTCGGAGCCCCAGGCGAGGGCGAGCGCGCGCGCCGCAGCCAGGCCCACGCGCACGCCGGTGAAGCTGCCGGGGCCGAGTGCCGCCACGATGCGCGGCGCGCGACCACGGTCGGGAAGAGCGGCGATCATCGGTACGAGGGCTTCGGCGTGGCCGCGGCCCAGCATGCGAAACTCGCCCGCCACCAGCCTGTCGCCATCGAAAAGCGCGACCGAGCAGGCCTCGGTCGCGCTATCGATCACCAGTGTCAGGCCGCCGAAAGGCGCATCTGTCGCTTCCGTCATGTCTGGTCAGTCGTTCCCGGGATCAGGCGGCGCGGACTTCGGTGACTTCGGGGACGTAATGCTTCAGCAGGCTTTCGATGCCGTGCTTGAGCGTCGCACTGGAGGAGGGGCAGCCCGAGCAGGCGCCCTGCATGGCGAGGTAGACCACGCCGTCGCGGTAGCCGCGATAGACGATGTCGCCGCCGTCGTTGGCCACGGCGGGGCGGACGCGGGTTTCGATCAGGTCCTTGATCTGCTCGACGATGTCGGCATCGGCCGGATCGTCACCATAGTCGGCGTCCTCTTCGGCCGGTACCGAGAAGCCGCTGGCATCGCCGCCGGAAAACAGCGGGGCTTCCGATACGAAATGGTCGAGCAGGATGGAGACGACCTGCGGCTTGAGGTCGGACCACTCCGCGCCGGGCGCGGCGGTCACCGAAACGAAGCCCTGGCCGAAGAACACGCCGGTTACGTCGCCCAGGTCGAACAGCGCCTGCGCCAGCGGCGAGACTTCCGCGTCTTCGGGCGAAGTGAATTCGCGGGTGCCGGACGCCATGACCTGCCGTCCGGGCAGGAACTTGAGCGTGGCGGGATTGGGCGTGGCTTCGGTTTCGATATACATGATCCACGCGATTTAGGTGCTGCGCGGATAGGGTCAAGTCCACAAGCCGCAATTGACTTTGCGCGGCGCGGGAACAAGGCTGCGATTTGCCTCTTTCTAAGCCGCGACTTCACACGCTTGAATCCCCTGACGACCGGCGCTTCCTAATCACCGGCGCTATTCACTGGCCCTTAATCGAACCGGAACCTATACCCCTCCCGATGACGAAATCTTCGCGCGCCGCCCGCTCGCTCGCTTGCCTGCTCCTGCTGGCTCCCCTCCCGGTTCAGTCCGTTCTGGCGCAAGTGCCGAACGCCCCGGCTCCGGCGGCGGACACGCTGCCCGGAGACAGCAATCCGTGGCTTTATCGCGGCAGCGACATTCCGCGCGATCCCGAATGGCATTTCGGTGAGCTGCCGAACGGCCTCAAGTATGCCGTGCGCCGCAACGGCGTGCCGCCGGGGCAGGTTTCGATCCGCATCCGTGTCGATGCCGGTTCGCTCTACGAAACCGATTCGGAGCGCGGCTATGCGCACTTGCTGGAGCACATGCTGTTCCGACAGTCCAAGTACATCCCGGAAGGCACGGCCATTGCCGCCTTCCAGCGCCTGGGCGCGACGTTCGGCAGCGATACCAATGCCGTGACCTCGACCACGCAGACCGTGTTCAAGCTCGACCTGCCCAACGCGACGCCCACGTCGCTGGACGAGACGTTCAAGCTGATGAGCGGCATGGTGACGGCGCCGACGCTGTCGGCCTCCAACCTCAAGTCCGACTTGCCCATCGTGCTGGCCGAAATGCGCGAGCGGGGCGGGGCCGCCAAGCGCGTGCAGGATGCCATGCAGAAGACACTCTATGCCGGGCAGCCGCTCTCCGTGCGCGAGCCGATCGGCACGGTGGAATCGCTGACTTCGGCAACGCCGACCTCGGTGCGCGCCTTCTATTCGCGCTGGTATCGCCCCGACAACGTGGCGGTGATCGTCGCGGGCGATGCCGATCCGGCCACGCTGGAAAGCTACGTGAAGAAGTGGTTCGCGGACTGGAAGGCCAATGGCAAGCTGAGCCAGGCGCCCAGCTTCGGCGATCCGGTCGCGCCCAAGGATGCCGATCGCAGCAATCCCGTCGGCGAGACGAAAGTGCTGGTCGAGCCCGACCTGCCGCCTTCGCTGATGTATGCCATCTTGCGCCCGTGGCGTCAGGTTACGGACAATATCGTCTATAACCAGGGGCTTATGGTCGATTCCATTGCCCAGGCCGTAATCAACCGCCGTCTTGAATCGAAAGCGCGGGCCGGTGGCAGCTTCCTCTCGGCTTCGGTGAACCAGGACGACGTCTCGCGCTCGGCCGACGCCACTTTCGTCTCGGTGACGCCGCTCGGCGATGACTGGGAGGCGGCCTTGCGCGATGTGCGCGCCGTGATCGCGGATGCCACCACCAAGCCGCCCACGCAGGCCGAGATCGACCGCGAAGTGGCCGAACTGGATGTCGCATTCCAGGTTCCGGTCGAGCAGCAGCGCATCCTGCCGGGCTCGAAGCTGGCCGACGACATGGTCAATGCGCTCGACATCCGTGAAACGGTGGCCGCGCCGAACGACGTGCTGCGCATCTTCCGCGAATCGAAGCACTTGTTCACGCCCGCGGACGTGCTCAAGCACACGCAGCAGCTGTTCAACGGAACGGTGACGCGGGCGCTGTTCACCACGCAGAAGGAAGGCGGCGCTACCGACCAGTCCCTCCGCTCCGCCTTGCTCCAGCCCATCAAGCCCGATGCCTCGATCCGCACCGCCGGCAATGAAAAGCCGGTGTCCTTCGAGAAGCTGCCCGCCATCGGCGCGCCTCACAAGGCGACCGCCCAGACCTCGACGGGACTGCTCGATATCGAGCAGCTGACTTTTGCCAATGGCGTGAAGGCGCTGCTCTGGCCGGTTCAGGAAGAGCCCGGCCGCGTCACCGTGAAAGTGCGGTTCGGCGGCGGCAAGCGTTCGATCGACCCGAAGGACGCGCCCTATATCGCGCTGGGCGAGTTCGCGCTCGTCGGCTCGGGCCTGGCTACGCTCGGCCAGGAGGATCTCGACCGCATTTCGACCGGGCGCAAGATGGGCTTCGACTTCGAAGTGCAGGACGCCAGCTTCCAGTTCCAGGCGGAAACGCGCCCGCAGGACCTGGCCGACCAGCTCTACCTTTTCGCGGCCAAGCTCGATCTTCCGCGCTGGGATCCGCAGCCGCTGGTCCGCGCCAAGGCCGCGGCGAAGATCCAGTATGCCACTTACTCCACCTCGCCGCAGGGCGTGCTGAACCGCGACCTGGAATTCTACCAGCGCGGCCAGGATCCGCGCTTTGCAACGCCGAAGCCCGAAGCGATCGAGAAGACCACGGCGGCCGGGTTCAAGAAAGTCTGGAGCAAGGCGCTGGCCAGCGGCCCGGTCGAAGTCCAGATCTATGGCGATTTCGACAAGGCTTCCACCATCGCCGCGCTGGAGAAGACTTTCGGCGCGCTCAAGCCGCGCACGCCGGCGCCTTCCACCGCCAACCTGGCGGATGTCACCGTGCCCAAGCCTTCGGACACCCCCATCGTGCTGCAGCACCATGGCGATCCCGACCAGGCGGCGGCGGTGATCTCGTGGCCGACCGGCGGCGGCTCTATGGGCATCCGCGAATCGCGTCAGCTTGAAATCCTGACGCAGCTCTTCACCAACCGCCTGCTCGACGCGGTGCGTGAGAAGCTGGGCGTGGCCTATGCGCCTTACGTCTATTCGCAGTGGCCCGTGGACATGGCGGCCGGCGGTTCGATCACCGCCATGGCGCAGCTCGACCCCAAGTCGACCAAGGTGTTCTTCCAGACCGCGGACGAGATCGCGCAGGATCTCATCAACAATCCGCCGACGGCGCAGGAACTGGCGCTTGTGACCGAGCCGATGCGTCAGCAGGTGACGCGCGCCGCCTCCAGCACCTCGTTCTTCATGGGCCAGCTGGAAGGTGCGACTTACGATCCCTCGCGCATCGGCACCGTTCGCACGATCCTCTACGATTATACCGCCACGACGCCGCAGCAGATGCAGGCGCTTGCCGCCCGCTATCTCGGCAAGAACAATTCGTGGCAGCTGGAGGTCATGCCGGAAGGCAAGGCGGTCGGCGCGGTCGCCGTAAAGTAGGATCAGGTTGAACGCGGGGCAGGATTGTTCGCAAGTTACGCGCGCAATCCTGCCCGCGACACCTTGTTTCGCCGCGCCGGGGCGTTGAAGGCGCAATCGATCACCGTGATCGTCTAAACCGGCTTTGCAAAAATTGCCCGGGGAGGCTATGGCCCGCCCCTTGTTTGCGGTTCTTGCCGGTTTGGCCCCATGCATTCGGCGCGGGGAGAGAGGGCGAAGGAACCGCCGGGAGTACGTAACGTGGCTAGCAATTGGACCCCGGAAAGCTGGAAGGCTCAGGAAGCCCGCCATCTTCCGGTATACGGCGATGCGGAGAAGCTGGGCGAGGTTGAGGCCACGCTTGCGAAGTTTCCGCCGCTGGTCTTTGCGGGCGAGGCGCGTGCTCTGAAGGCGGATCTCGCCGAAGTCGCCGCCGGTCGTGGTTTCCTGCTCCAGGGCGGGGACTGCGCGGAAAGCTTCGCCGAATTCAGCGCAGACAATATTCGCGATTCCTTCCGCGTGCTGCTGCAGATGGCGGTCGTGCTGACTTTCGCCAGCAAGCAGCCGGTGGTGAAGCTGGGCCGCATGGCGGGCCAGTTCGCCAAGCCGCGCTCGGCCCAGACCGAGACGATCGGCGGCATGGAACTGCCCAGCTACTTCGGCGACATCATCAACGGCATCGAGTTCGAGCCGGAAACGCGCCGCAATGATCCGGAGCGGATGCTGAAGGCCTATGGCCAGTCCTCGGCCACGCTGAACCTGCTGCGCGCTTTCGCGCATGGCGGTTATGCGAACCTGCGCCAGGTTCACCAGTGGACGATGGAGCACATCAACCGCAGCCCCTGGGGCCAGAAGTTCGAACAGATGGCCGACCGCATCGGCGAGGCGCTGGACTTCATGGCGGCCTGCGGCGTGGACCCGACTTCGGTTCCCCAGCTTCAGGGCACCGAGTTCTACACCAGCCACGAAGCGCTGCTGCTGCCCTATGAGCAGGCGCTGACCCGCCGCGATTCGCTGACCGGCGATTGGTACGATTGTTCGGCCCACATGCTGTGGATCGGCGACCGCACGCGCTTCGAAGGCTCGGCCCATGTCGAGTACTTGCGCGGCGTCGGCAATCCGATCGGCATGAAGTGCGGACCCAGCCTCGAGCCTGACGCGCTGCTGCGCATGCTCGATACGCTGAACCCGGCACGCGAGCCGGGCCGCATGACGCTCATCAGCCGTTATGGCTATGACAAGGTCGAGGCCGGCCTGCCCAAGCTGGTGCGCGCGGTAAAGGCCGAAGGTCATCCGGTGGTGTGGTCGTGCGACCCGATGCACGGCAATGTCATCAAGGCCGAAAGCGGCTTCAAGACCCGTCCGTTCGACCGCATCCTGGCCGAAGTGCGCGGCTTCTTCGCCGTCCACCGCGCCGAGGGCACGCATGCTGGCGGCATCCATATCGAGATGACCGGCCAGGACGTGACCGAATGCACCGGCGGCGCCATCGCCATCACTGACGAGGCGCTGAAGGACCGCTATCACACGCACTGCGATCCCCGCCTCAACGGTGCGCAGTCGATCGAACTCGCTTTCGAGATCGCCGACCTGCTCAACCTGGAAGCGACGGAGCGGCAGAAGCAGGCGGCCTGAAACCACTGCTTTCGATAGAATTGCGCGGGCAGGAAAGTCTTGGCTTTCCTGCCCGTTTGCTTGCGGGAAGCCTGAGCGGGGGGACCGAAGCTCAGGTGCAGGGTTGGCAGGCGGCGGATCGGCTTTCCTGCACTTGCGCGCGGAGCGCTTCGATCTGGGCCGCCTGACGACGCATCACTGCGGCGGCCTGAAGCATGGTCGCCTCCGCTGTGGACCATTCCTTCACGGAACCGCCCAGCGCCGCCCACATTTCGAGCGTCTGCGCCAATGCCTTGACTTCGGCTTCGTCCACCGCCCTCATCCCCGGCGCCCAGAGGGGCCGCCGTGCAAAATTGATTGTAACGGGGCGGGACTCTTCTTTCAGCTTCGCAAAATCGATGCGAATTCTACGAAAAGCCGATAGGCTTGGACGAGCGTCGTCCGTCCTGATGCCTCTTGAGCAGCCTGTCTGGAATGCCGGGGGCAACGGATTGGCGGGATGTTTCGGTGGGGAGGGGGCGTCATGAAGAAGTTCGCGTTGCTTGCGCTGGGCGTGGTTTTCGCGGCCGGGACTCCGGCCTTGGCAAAGGGCCCCGCGGCGTCCGAAAGGGCGGCGGAGAAGAAGCCGGGGATGGACCAGGCCGATCCGATCGAATGCCGCAAGTTCCAGGAAATCGGGTCGCGCCTTAAGATCAAGCGGATCTGCATGTCCCGCAGTGAGTGGGCGGCCCAGGCTCGCGAAGACCGGATGAACATAGAGCGTTCGCAAGTGGCGCGGGGACTTGGTCCCACCTGAATCCTGCCGCGCAAGTGGGATGCTCTATCCGGTGGAGATCGCTCGAGAACCCGCTTGACCGCTCGAAATGCACGGGCCACCAAACGGGCCCATGACAAAACATTTCCGGATCGCCGCGAGCCTCGCAGTTGCGCCGTTCGCTCTTGCCGCCGCTTCGCAACTCTCGGCGGCCCCGCCCACCGATACGATGATGAACGAGCAGGTCGGCTCGTATGACTGGGTGCGCCCGCAGGCGGATTATATCCGCCGCGAAGTGATGATCCCGATGCGCGACGGCAAGAAGCTGTTCACGGTCATCGTCATGCGCAAGGGCACGAAGGACGGGCCGATCCTGCTCAGCCGCACGCCCTACAATGCCGGCGGCATGACCAGCCGCAACCGCAGCCAGAAGATCGAGGAAATCCTTTCGATCATGGACGCGGACTTCGTCAACGACGGTTATATCCGCGTCTACCAGGACGTGCGCGGGCTGGACGGGTCCGAAGGCGACTACGTGATGAACCGGCCGCTGCGCGGGCCGCTCAACAAGACCAAGGTCGACCATGCCACCGACGCCTACGATACCATCGACTGGCTGGTGAAGAACGTGAAGGAGAGCAACGGGAAAGTCGGCATCACCGGCTCGTCCTACCTCGGGTTCACCTCCCTGATGGCGCTGATCGATCCGCACCCGGCGCTCAAGGCTGCCGTGCCCCAGAGCCCGATGGTCGATGGCTGGATGGGCGACGACTGGTTCCATAACGGCGCCTTCCGCATGTTCGGTTTCGACTATGACCTGGGCCAGACCGTCAAGAAGGGCGGGGGCGCGGTGCCCAAGGGCACCGGCGACGAATATCAGGCCTATCTGGAAGCCGGTTCGGCCATGGATTATGCCAAGGCGTACGGCCTGCTGGACCTTCCGGTGGTCCGCAAGGTGCTGGAGCATCCCAGCTACGACGCCTGGTGGCAGGGTCAGGCCGTGGACAAGCTGCTGGGCGCGCGCAAGCTGACGGTGCCGACCATGCTGGTCGTCGGTCAGTGGGACCAGGAAGACAGCTACGGCGCCCCGGCCGTCTATCAGGCGCTCAAGGCCAACGGCACGCCCAGCGACATGGTCAGCCTGGCCATCGGCCCCTGGCGCCATTCCCAGGTCAATTACGAGGCGCGCGAACTGGGCCCGCTCAAGTGGGAAGGCGATACCGGCGCACAGTTCCGCCAGCGCTACATGAAGCCGTTCTTCGACTGCCACCTGAAGACCGATGCCCCGAAGTGCGATACCCCGCCGGTCGTGACTTACGCCACGGGCGAGAACCGCTGGGAAGTATCGCAAAGCTGGCCTGCAGGCAGCTACACGCCGCTCTACCTCGCGGCGAACTACGGCCTTTCGTGGAGCAAGCCGGCGGCGGGCAGCGACAGCTACGTTTCCGACCCGGCCAAGCCCGTGCCGCTGCTGCCGCGCCCCGTCCACATGCAGGGCGAGGAGTGGAAGACCTGGCTCGTCCACGACCAGCGTTTCGTCGACGGCCGCACCGATGTGCTGAGCTACAGCACCGGCGTGCTGGACAAGCCCGTCCATATCAAGGGTGCACCCAAGGTCGAGCTTCATGCTTCCACCAGCGGGCAGGACAGCGATTACGTGGTCAAGCTGATCGACGTCTATCCGCAGGAGAACTCGGCCAATCCCGCCCTGGCCGGCTATCAGCTCGGCATCGGCATCGAGATCTTCCGGGGCCGCTACGTCCACGGTTTCGACAAGCCGCAGCCCCTTGAGCCGGGCAAGGGCTACACGTTCCAGTGGTCGCTGCCCAATGTCGATCACGTGTTCCTGCCGGGACACAAGATCATGGTGCAGGTGCAGTCCAGCCTGTTCCCGCTCTACGACCGCAACCCGCAGTCCTGGGTATCCTCGATCATGGAAGCCAGGCCCAGCGACTATGTGAAGGCGACGGAAACCGTGACGTACGGCGGCGATGCGGCGAGCGCCGTATGGCTTCCGGTTGCCGGTGACTGAGCAAACGGCCTCGTCCCGGACCCGATCCGGGACGAGGTCACGCGGTCAGCTTTCCCCGAAGAGTTCGCGCTGCGAGGCTTCGATTTCCTCGAAGTAGCGCCGACGTGCATGGCGCTCGGTGACGACGCCGACCACCCGGCCGACGCCGTCCACCACCGCCAGTTCGTCGGCCACGGCCACGTCGAAAGCCTTTATCATCGCGCGGATGTCGGTGGTCGGGGAAAGGGTGGTGCCCTTCAGCGAGGCGAGGGAGCCGATCGCGCTGTCCTGCGGCAGTTCGGGGTTATAGGCAGAGGACGTGGCGACGATGCCGGCGTAATGCTCGTCCTCGTCCAGCAGGATCGCCTTGCTTGCCGAGCCCAGCGGAACACGCGCGCGGAAGTCGGCCACGGACAGCGTGGCCGGTGCCGAGATCCAGTCCTTGCGCATGATGCGTCCGGCCGTAAGGCTGAGCATCCAGCCGATGTCCCGCGGGGAGCGGATGATCGAGCCGCGGATGTGCAGGCGCCAGGTCGAGAACGAATAGCCGAACATCTCGCGCGTGAAGGCGCTGGAGACGAGTGAGGCGGTCAGCACCACGCCCATCAGCGCGAAGTCGTGAGTCGTCTCCAGCATGAGCATGGCCAGCGTCATCGGCCCGCCGACGATGGAGACCGCCAGCGCGCTCATGCCGACGAGGGCGGATTGGGTGGGATCGAGTTCGATGCCCAAAGGCAGCAATTGCACGGCGGCGGCGAAGATCAGGCCGACCAGCGACCCCAGGAAGAGTGAGGCGAAGAACAGCCCGCCGCGAAAGCCGAAGCTCAGCGAGATGACCGAAGCGGCGATCTTGAGCGCCAGCACCATGAGCAGGAAATGGATCGCCGGCTGCATGGCGAGGTTGAGGTGCATCGCGCCGTGGCCCGCCGAAAGCGACTGCGGCGAGACCCAGGCCAGCGGCATCAGCAGCAGCCCGCCCACCAGCGGCTTCCAGCGCGCGAAGCGGGTCAGGCGCTGGACGTGCAATTCGGTGAAGGTCACCAGCCGCATGATGAGTATGCCCACGAGGGCGCAGACCAGGCCGAGCACGGCGTAGATGAAATAGTCGCCCGTGGTGAGGTCGCGCGCGCTGGACGCGGCGATCAGGTACGGTTCGACGCCGAGTTCGCGGGTGATGAACGCCGCGCCGAGGGCGGCGGCGATGACCGGGGCGATGGCGGAGGGCGTATAGGCGCCGATCACGATCTCGAAGGCGTAGAAGGCACCGGCCAGGGGCGCGCCGAAAGCGGCGCCAACCGCGGCCCCGGCTCCGGCGCCGACCAGCGTGCGCATGTCGGCGCGGCGCAGCTTGAACCATTGGCCCAGCACCGAGGCGACGCCGCCGCCCATCTGGGCATAAGCTGCCTCCAGCCCCACCGAGGCTCCCGCGCCGTTGGAAATGATGGTCTGGGCGGAGATGATGAGATTGTCGATGAAGGGAATCCGCCCGCTGTGCAGCGCGTTGGCTTCGACGACGTCGATCGGTGCGCGCCGGCGTCTGCGAAGCAGATAGGCGATGCCGATCAGGACCAGGCCGCCGAAGGGGAGGGCGAGCAACCGCCAGGGGTGGCGGATTTCACCCAGCGCGCTCAGCCGGTTGCCGTCGATCGCGTAGAACAGCTGTTGCAGCGTGTGGGCAAGAAAGCCCTGGAGGTTGGTGAGCCATCCGGCGGCTATTCCTGCCATGACGGCCAGCACGATGAACGCCAGCTCGCTCTCGCGCATGCGCTGCCGCTGGCGGATGACCAGGGCTTTCAGGGCGTTAACGGCGGGACGTCGCATCGATTGTCGATTGGGCCTGCGCATGCGCGGCTGTCAAGGCGGGTATCGGGAGGAGGGGCAAGAAAAGCGAGCGTGCAGAGCGGCGGTCACGGGGCCGTCGTGCGGAGGGAATCCGTGTCCGCGCGCCCGTTCTTGCGGGCGCGCGGCATGCCGCACCGGCTTGGACCCGAGTTCTGCGCCTACCTCACTTCGGAGGCATGCGGATGCCGCCGTCGAGGCGGATGCACTGGCCGTTGAAGTACGTGTTGCGCACCAGTTCGAGCACGAAGCTGGCGAACTCGTCGGGATTGCCCAGGCGCTTGGGGAAGGGGACGGCCCGCCCGAGGCCTTCATAGACCGCCTCGTTCATCTCCTTGACGCGCAGCATCGGCGGGGTGGCGAATGTGCCGGGCAGGATGGCGTTGACGCGAATGCCGAGGTCCATCAGGTCGCGCGCCATCGGCAGCACCATGGCATTGACCGCGCCCTTGCCGCCGCCATAGGCGACTTGGCCGATCTGCCCGTCCTGCGAAGCGGCAGAGGAAGTGAAGACGATGCAGCCGCGTTCGCCGTCGGCATTGAGCGGCTCGGCCGTCGCCATGCCCAGCGCGGCGATCGCGGCCACGCGGTAGGACGCGGTGAACACGCCCTCGGCCGTCTTGGCGATCTGTTCGGTGGCCATGCGCTTGAAGCCGCCCGTGGCCTTGTCGAACGAGACGGTCTTGCCGCCGCCGGCCACGACGGCG
>Ga0160437_1000455_pt1 | contig 21343 bp, 17 predicted proteins | sample HID1975I_E0MG_FD_108227 | JGI IMG/M metagenome (GOLD analysis project Ga0160437, IMG submission 108227) | Enriched soil microbial communities from UW Madison campus, WI, USA - HID1975I_E0 MG | ecosystem: Environmental > Terrestrial > Soil > Unclassified | place: USA: Madison, Wisconsin... | reverse complement strand
TCGAGGCGACCGCCCTGCCCGCACCGACCGTCCCGTACGCGGGGACCGTCCCTTCCGCGAGGATCGGCCTTTCCGCGAGGATCGGCCATCGCGCGATGGCGCCCCGGCACGCGGCGAGCGCTCTGCCCGCACCACCGCTCCGGCGCGTGACGCTGCGCCGCGCCGCGGCCCCGGCGCTCGTTTCGGCGAGCAGGAATCGCGCGGCAGCGCTTATGCGCCGCGCGGTCCCCGTCCGTCGGATTCCGGCCGCTTCGACAATGAACGCCCGCGTCGCAAGCCCCCCCGCTCGGCGCCCCAGGCGGCAGCGCCCACGCCCAAGTCCGCCGGGTTACCCGTGCGCGAGGGCGAACGCATCGCCAAGTTGCTGGCCCGTGCCGGCATCGCCAGCCGCCGCGAAGCCGAACGCCTGATCATCGAAGGCCGCGTGAAGCTGGGTGAAGACGTGATCGAGACCCCCTCGACCGTGCTCGCCAACCTCAAGGGCGTCACCGTAGACGGCAACCCGGTCCGCGAGGCCGAGGAAACCCGCCTCTTCGCCTTCCACAAGCCCGCCGGCCTGCTTACCGCCGAGCGTGATCCCGCCGGCCGACCGACGATCTACACCGCCTTGCGCAATGCCCTGCCCGAAGGCAGCGGCAGGGTGATGCCGATAGGCCGTCTCGATCTCAGTACCGAGGGGCTGCTGCTGCTGACCAATGACGGCGAGTTCAAGCGCGAGCTGGAACTGCCCGCCACCGGCGTGCCGCGCACTTATCGCGCCCGTACTTTCGGCGACATCAGCCAGGGACAGCTCGAAGACCTGATCGAAGGCATCGAGATCGAAGGCGTGGTCTACGGCAAGATCGACGCCAACATGGAGCGCCGCACCGGGCGCAACCAGTGGATCGAGATGACTCTGACCGAAGGTAAGAACCGCGAAGTCCGCCGTGTTCTCGAACACCTCGGCCTGCAGGTCAGCCGCCTGATTCGCACGTCTTACGGACCTTTCCGCCTGCTCGACCTGCCCAAGGGCATGGCCTTCGAGGTTAGCCAGCGCGATCTCGAAAACTTCCGCAAGACCCTGCCGAGCATCAAGTCGTGAAGGGGCCCGCGGCCAGGGGCACAGCCGTGAAGACGGGTCTGCGCATCGTCGCGGGCGAATGGCGCGGCCGCAAGCTGGCAGCGCCCGAAGGCGATACCACCCGGCCGACGGCGGACCGCACGCGAGAGACGCTGTTCTCGATGCTGGCCAGCCGGCTCGGCACATTCGAGGGTCTGAAAGTCGCGGATCTCTTTGCGGGATCGGGTGCGCTGGGCCTTGAGGCGCTGTCGCGCGGCGCGGCCCATTGCATCTTCGTCGATCAGGATCCGGCAGCGGTTCGCGCGATTCGCGCCAATATCGCCAATCTTCAGGCCCAAGACCGGAGCGACGTTCGCGCCGGATCGGTCATGGCGCTCGGCCCCGCCAAGGGAACACTCGATCTCGTGTTGCTCGACCCGCCTTACGAGACGGGCGCCGGCGCAGTCGCGATCGACAAGCTCGCGCGGCTCGGCTGGATCGGCGAACAGACCTGGGTCAGCCTGGAGACCGCCAAGACGGAAGCCGTTTCCATCAAGGGCTTCGAACTCGAAAGCTCGCGCGATGTCGGCAAGGCCCGCCTGCATCTGCTGCGGCCCGTCGGCTAAAAGGCAGCACCGTCCCGGACAAGGTTCGGGACGGTCTCGCCCGGCTTACTTGCCGCCGCGATTGCGACAGCCATCCTTCACGGTCTTGCTGCAGACCGGATAATCCTTGTTCATCGCGGTCGCAGGCGGCGGCGTCATCGCACCCTTGTAGGGGCCGCCCTGATAGGTCTGGTCGGCCGGCATGGCCGGACGCACCGTCTGGTCGGCATATTGCGGATCGGGAACGCCGGTCGTCGGCATGCCTTCACCCGGAGGGTTCGCCTGTGCCGGGGGCGTCGTGGGTGTCTTGCCGGCCATCTGCTGCGAGATCGAATTCCATGCGATCGCCTGCTGCTCCGGGGTCATCTTGTAGATTTGCCCGCGCTGGTCCGGGGTGAGCGCCCAGTAACCCTTCTGCTGCGGCGCCGTGAGGCTCCAGTAATAGGCTTGATACTCCGGCGTCCACGAGTCGTAATCCGCGCGCTGGGCGGCCGGCCAGGCGTCGTACATGGACTTCTGGTCGGGTGTCATGGTCGAGGAGGTGATGGGCTTGGCCCTGGCCATGCCCGAGGGCATGCTCGAATCGGAAGGGGTTGCGGGCGGCGGCGGGGCTTCCGGCACAGGGGGCATCTCGCCGGCAGTGTCCGTGGTGCCGGAAGCCCCAGCGGTATCTTGGGCCTGGACGGCGCCGGACATGCCCAGGATGGCCAGGGCTGCCGCGCCCGAAAGGAGATATTTGTGCATGACTCACTCTCCATCTGCTCGTGTTTCTGGTTATTCTTTTCCGTGACTAGGCGACTCCCGGCGCCGGGGGATTGTTCCGGGGCTGCGACGAACCGGCCTTGCGCCACGACATCCCGTTCCCTAGATGTTCACGGGTGAACGATCTGCAATCCTCCCTGCCCGAAGCCTCCTCGGACCCCCTGCTGGAAGGGCTCAACCCGCCGCAGCGAGAGGCCGTGCTGACCACCGAAGGCGCGGTGCTGATGCTGGCCGGAGCCGGCACGGGCAAGACGGCGGCGCTCACCCGCCGCCTGGCGCATCTGGTGCGCAGCCGCCTCGCCTGGCCGAGCGAGATTCTCTGCGTCACGTTCACCAACAAGGCTGCCCGCGAAATGCGCGAGCGCGTGGGGCACCTGATCGGCCCGGCCGTGGAAGGAATGCCCTGGCTGGGCACGTTCCACGCCATCGCCGCCAAGATGCTGCGCCGCCATGCGGAACTGGTGGGGCTGCAGCCCAACTACACGATCATCGATACCGACGATCAGTTGCGCCTGCTCAAGCAGCTTATCCAGGCCGAAGGGCTGGACGAAAAGCGCTGGCCCGCCCGCCAGCTTGCGGGTTGCATCGATCGCTGGAAGAATCGCGGCCTCAACCCGGCCGACCTCGATGCAGGCGAGAACGAGGCCTATGCCAATGGCCGCGGGCAGAAGTTCTACCAGCTCTATCAGGACCGCCTGAAGGCCGTGAACGCCTGCGATTTCGGCGATCTCCTGCTGCACATGCTCAACATCCTGCGCACTCACCGCGAGGTGCTGGAACAGTACCAGCAGCGGTTCAAATACGTGATGGTGGACGAGTACCAGGACACCAACCAGGTCCAGTACCTGTGGCTCCGGCTCATCGCGCAGGAGCGCAAAAACATCTGCGTGGTGGGAGACGACGACCAATCGATCTATTCCTGGCGCGGCGCCGAAGTGGCGAATATCCTCAAGTTCGAAAAGGATTTTCCGGGCGCCAAGGTGATCCGGCTGGAGCAGAACTATCGCTCCACCCCGCAGATCCTCGCCGCCGCTTCGGGCCTGATCGGCGAGAATACCCAGCGCCTCGGCAAGACGCTCTGGACCGAGCGCCATCCCGGCGACAAGGTCCGCGTGATCGGCGTTTGGGATGCCCCCGAGGAAGCGCGCCGCGTGGGCGACGAGATCGAGCGGCTGGAGCGAGAAGGCGCCCCGCTCGACCAGGTCGCCATTCTCGTGCGCGCGCAGTATCAGACGCGCGAATTCGAAGACCGATTCATCTCGATCGGCATGAAGTATCGCATCGTCGGCGGCTTCCGCTTCTACGAACGCGCCGAGATTCGAGATGCCCTCGCCTATCTGCGCGTGATCGCGCAGCCGGCGGACGACCTTGCCTTCGAGCGCATCTACAATGCCCCCAAGCGCGGCCTGGGCGCCAAGGCGCTGGAGGCGCTGCACACGCTCGCTCGGCGCCGGAACATCCCGCTTGCCATGGCCGCGATCGAGATCGCCGACAGCGACGAATTGCCGGCCCGCCCGCGCAACACGTTCCTGTCGCTGATGCGCGACTTCGCGCGGTGGCGGGACCTTTCCGGCACCGAGAACCCAGCCGATCTCATGCGCACCGTCTTGGATGAGAGCGGCTATACGGACGCGCTCCAGGCAGAGAAGACGCCCGAAGCCAGCGGGCGCCTCGAAAACCTCGTCGAACTGGCGCGGGCCATGGAGGAATATGAAACGCTCGGCGATTTCCTCGAGCACGTCAGCCTCGTGATGGACAACGACGCGGCCTCCGACGAGGAGAAGGTCACGATCATGACCATGCATGCGGCCAAGGGACTCGAGTTCGAGCATGTGTTCCTGCCCGGCTGGGAGGAAAGCGTGTTCCCCTCGCAGCGGGCGATGGACGAAGGCGGATTGGCCAGCCTGGAGGAAGAGCGCCGGCTCGCCTACGTCGCAATCACCCGCGCGCGGCGCAAGTGCACGATCCTGCACGCGGCCAATCGGCGGATCTACGGCCAGTGGACCAGTTCGATCCCCTCGCGCTTCATTGCCGAACTTCCGGACGATCACGTCGAGAGCGAAACCACGCTGACCGGCGGCGCTTCGCTCTGGCGGGCGCAGTGGTCCGAAATGGCGGATCCCTTTGCCGAAGTGGCCCGCGCCCAGCCCGCCCGCACGGTGACGCGCGGCCCGGGGTGGCAGCGCGCCGCAGCCCGGGAATTCGATACCACGCCGCGCAAGATCGCCGAATCGACGCGCAGTGCCGCCAGCTTCGCGGCCAAACCGCGCACCGACATCGAAATCGGCAGCCGCGTGTTCCATGAGAAGTTCGGCTACGGCGCGGTGATCTCCCAGGAAGGCAACAAGCTGGAGATCGAATTCGAACAGGCCGGGCTCAAGCGCGTGCTCGACAGTTTCGTCAAACCGGCAGGCTGACGCGGGCCAACCTGCCAGCTTGATGCCATTTCAGAGGCCGGTCTTTACCGGCGCCGCGCGAACCTGCTCGATCCACGGATCGCGCTCGAAGCGCGCCGTGCCATCGGCTGCAAAGTCGAGAAGATCCCCGCCCTCCCCGGCGCGCGGCGACCACTTCGGCAAGGAAGCGCCATTGGGATCGCCGGTCCGCGCGAAATTCACGAGATAGGCGCTGACGATCCCGCCCATCGCCTTGTCGCGGGCACTGGTCCGGTCTCCATATTTCACCGCCTGGGTATCGAGGAAGAACGGGATGTCGGTAGCGTGGCCGGCGCCCTTGCCGCCGCCCTCCAGCGAGGACGCAACGTAGGAGAAGCGGTACTCGTAGACCGGAACGCCCGCCTTGGCGACAAGGTCGGAGATCTGCCGCGCGCCGGCTACCATACCGCCACTGACGCCGCCGATGTCGTCGCTGGTCGCGCCGATCATCATCGGAACGTGGTGGAAACGGTTGGTTTCATAAGCCTTGCGCTGGTCCACCGCTATGCGGCCATCGGAGAAGGGACTGGCGAAGGTCCGCAAGCCCCCGGGCGGCGTGAACAGCGCCGCGAGATTGAGGCCGTCGATCACTTGCTCGGCCGTCAATCCGCGCAATTTCGCCAGGGCCTCCGGGTCGCCCGGAGCGATGCCCTTGGACTGCCCGAAGCGGCCACCGATCTCTTCCGCCGCGGCAAGATCCGGATTGGCCAGGCTCGTGCCGTTCCCGCCCGACATCACGACCGCTTTGTGAAACAGGCCATCGGCCTCGGGCGAGGTCACGAGATTGTTCACCGACATGCCGCCGGCGCTCTCGCCGATGATGGTGACATTGGCCGGATCGCCCCCGAAAGCCGCGATGTTGCGCTGAACCCAGCGCAGCGCGGCCAGCTGGTCCATGTAGCCGTAGTTGCCCACCATGCCGCCGTCCTCCGCCGCCCGGGTAAGCGCCGGATGCGCGAAAGTCCCGAAGCGACCGATGCGGTAGTTGAAGCTGAAGAACAGGACGCCCTGCCGCGCCAGTTCCGCGCCGGAATAGGTCGGCGGCGAAGCGCCCCCGTTCACGAAGCCGCCGCCGTAGATCCACACGACCACCGGCAGCTTGCTCTTGGCTGCGGCAGGACGCCAGACATTGGCGTAGAGGCAATCCTCGGAGGGCGGCGTGCCGAGCGGCGCCGCGTCTCCGTCGAAGGGCTTCTGCATGCAGTCATGGCCATAAGTCGTGGCCTCGCGGGTTCCCTGCCAGGCGGCGGCGGGTTGCGGCGCGCGCCAGCGCAAGGGACCGACCGGCGGCGCGGCGAAAGGAATGCCCTTCCAGCTGGCCACGCCGTTCTCGACACTGCCAGCCAGCTTGCCGCCCTCGACGACCGCTTCCGGCCGGGGACCGGCCTGCGCGCCGCAGGAGGCCGCAAACACGCCTACGAACGCCAGCATGTACCTGTATTTCATCGGATCCCCGCAGCAGACAGCCTCTTCGAAAGCAGTCTGGCATGCGGCCGTGCAGCCACGCAAGCGAGATCGCCCGCGCTCAGGCGCAACGCAAAAACGCCCCCCTTCCTCCGAAGAGAAAGCGGGGCGTCTTGGAATTATCTGGAAAAACACCCCTTAGGGCATTTTCCCGATCGTGCGCTCAGGCGAGCGCCGAAACGTGGAGGAATTCCGGGATCGGGCCGTTCCAGCCGTCGTCAGCCGGCTCCTGATCGCGGCGGCGCGACCGGTTGCCATCCGAACGGCGCTCACGGCGCTGCTCTTCCCCGCGGCTTTCGCGGCGCGGCGCACGCTCTTCGCGGGCCGGACGCTCTTCGCGAACCGGCGCGCGCTCTTCACTAGCGACTCGCTCTTCGCGCACCGGGCGCTCCTCACGGGCCGGGCGCTCTTCGCGGGCCGAAGACCGCTCACGCTTTTCACGGCGGGGCTTCTCTTCACGGGCCGGAGCCTCGGGGGCCTCCTCGGCCGCCATCTGATAGACCGGGATCTTCCCGCCAGTGAGCTTTTCGACATTGTCGATCGCCTCGGCATCTTCCGGGGTCACGAACGTGAAAGCACGGCCCGATGCGCCGCCACGGCCCGTGCGGCCGATGCGGTGCACATAGTCGTCCGGGTGCCAGGGCGTATCGAAGTTGAAGACGTGGCTTACACCCTTCACATCCAGGCCGCGAGCAGCGACGTCGGACGCGACGAGGATATTGACCGCACCATCCTTGAACCGCTGCAGCTCTGCCAGACGGGCGGGCTGGTCCATGTCGCCATGGATTTCGCCGGCCGCAAAACCGTGCTGTTTCAGGCTTTTGGCCAGTTCGCGAACGGTAGTCTTCCGGTTGGCGAAGACGATCGCGGTAGAAACGTTGTCAGTGCGCAGCAGGTCGCGCAGTACTTCGCGCTTCTTGCGCGACTGCACCGCCACCTTGTGCTGGACGATATTGGTGTTCGCCGTCGCCGGGCGGGCGACTTCGATATATTTCGGGCTCGACAGGAAGCGATCCGCAAGCTTCTTGATCACGGGCGGCATGGTCGCCGAGAACAGCAGCGTCTGCCGGTTGGTCGGCAGCTTGGAGCAGATCGTCTCGATGTCGGGGATGAAGCCCATGTCGAGCATGCGGTCGGCTTCGTCGATGACCAACAGTTCGCAGCCCGTCAGCAGGATCTTGCCCCGCTCGAACAGGTCCATCAGGCGGCCCGGCGTGGCGATCAGCACGTCGACACCGTCCTGCAGCGCCTTGATCTGGTCGCCCATCTGCACGCCGCCGATCAGCAGCGCCATCTTCAGATCGTGGTTCTTGCCGTACTTCTCGAAGTTTTCGGCGACCTGCGCAGCGAGTTCGCGCGTCGGCTCGAGAATCAGCGAACGCGGCATCAGCGCGCGGCGTCGGCCATGCGCGAGAATGTCGATCATCGGCAGCACGAAGCTGGCCGTCTTGCCGGTCCCGGTCTGGGCGATGCCGATAAGGTCCTTCATCATCAGGACCGGCGGGATGGCTTGCGCCTGAATGGGAGTCGGCTCGCTATAGCCAGCGGTTTCAACCGCTTGCAGCAGTTCGTCAGACAGGCCGAGATCGGCAAAGTTCATAGACAGACAGGTCTCATAGGCAGGAGTCTTGCGAGAATGCAGGGTACTTCGATTATGTCGCGGCGCGGCAGCGAGACCCGAATCATATGATTCACGCGCATGCCAATCGTACACCTGCGCGCCGCCTAGGCGGGAAATACCGCAGAAGTCAAGGAAATCCACGCCCTGCCCGCTTCAGGCCGCAAGATTCGCCTTCGCAAAAGCCGCGCGAAACGCATCTGCCGCCCCGCGCGTGCTCGGTGACAGCCTATCGCGCCACCACCAGCTGACGGATGCGCGACAGCTTGCAGGTCGTGCCGCTACGCGAAAGCAACTCGTCGCGATCGATGCAAAGCTGGCCGTCGGACGTCCGCGAAAGCAGGAAACCCGAGTAGAATGCGCCTGCCCGGCACCCGCGCTCCAGGTCCGCGCCCACCACGCGGCGATCGCGCATGAACAGCAGCAGTCGGCTCTGACCATCGGGTTGGACACCGGCAATCCCGGACATCGGCAGGCACTTGCCGATCTTGCGTTCCGAATAACGCGGCCGATCGTCCTCGCGCCCCGGCATGCCCATGAGCATTTCCGGCGGAGCGGGCATCTGCGCGCGCGGGCTGATTCGGATGGTCATGCGCTGCTCGATTCGCACCTGCCAGGCACTGTCCGGCTCGACATGCTCGAAAGCCTCGGCGGCGAAGCGCCAGGCGCTGGGCGAATCGGGCAGTTCTTCCGGCCAGACGTAGCCCTGCTCAGCCGGCGCGGCCGTGGCAGCGGGGGTTTCTGGACGATCTTCGTGCTTCGCGCGCCCACCTCCGCCCAGGCCGACTGCGGGAAGCAGCAGCGCAAACGGATAGAGCAGGACGGAAGCGAGATTCATGAAAAGGAACGGTCCCCGGGCGCGCTTTAACCGTCGCCATAGCGCAGGAGCTTGAACCAGCGCTTAACTTGGCGCAACGCCAACCGCCTTCCTATCCCGCGAAGAGTGCTGCCTATCTTGCGAAGAGTGCTGGTGAAACCTGTTCGCGCCTGTGCCATATCGCCCCCATGACCCATACCGACAGCTTTCTCGCCGAAGCCGCCGACCTGCTCGGTCCGCGTGGATTCACCACCGATGCGGAACTCGTCACGCCCTGGCTGACCGACTGGCGCGGCCGTTACACCGGCGCGGCCGTGGCGCTCGCCTCGCCGGCTGATGCGGAGGAAGTCTCCGCGCTTCTACGGCTCTGCTCGAAGCACGGCGTACCGATCGTACCGCAGGGCGGCAACAGCGGCATGTCCGGTGGCGCGACCCCGGACGCCAGCGGTTCGGCGCTGCTCCTGTCGCTGCGCCGGATGAACGCGATTCGCGCGCTCGATGCCGAGGCCCGGCAAGTAACCTGCGAGGCGGGGGTCGTTCTCCAGACGCTTCACGAAGCTGCCGAAGCGCAGGACTTGCGCTTTCCCCTCTCGCTCGGCGGCAAAGGCTCCGCCACGGTCGGCGGGCTGATCTCGACCAATGCCGGCGGCACCCAGGTGCTGCGCCATGGTTCGATGCGGGCCTTGGTGCTGGGGTTGGAAGCCGTCATGGCCGATGGCCGGATCTTCTCGATGCTGACGCCGCTCAAGAAGGACAACCGCGGTTTCGACCTCAAGCAATTGCTGATCGGGTCCGAAGGGACGATGGGCGTGGTCACCGCCGCAACCCTCGCCCTGCTCCCGGCCGTCGCCGAACGCGTGGTCATCTGGGCAGGTGTTCCCTCGCTGGGCGCGGCGCGAAAGCTCCTGCTCCACTGCGAGGCGGCGGCCGGAGAAGCGCTCGAAGGCTTCGAAGTGCTGCCGCAGGCCTGCCTTGAAGCCGTCCTCGACCACTTGCCCGATGCGCGCGCGCCGCTTGCAGACGCGCATGCCTGGCACGTCCTGATCGAAGTGGTGGCGGACCGCTCGGCAGCCGCGACCCTGCGGGACCGCTGCGAGGCGATGATGGCCGATGCCTTCGAGGCCGAACTGGTGGAGGACGCCGCCATGTCCGCCAGCGAAGCCCAGGCCGAGGCCATGTGGCTCCTGCGCGAATCGATCTCGCCCGCCGAGCGGGCCCGCGGTCCGGCGGTCCAGCACGACATTTCGGTGCCGGTCGAGAAGATGCCCGACTTCGTGGAAACGACCATCCCGATGATCGAGGCGAAATGGCCCGGCACCGAAGCCATCGCTTTTGGACATCTGGGAGACGGCAACGTGCATTACCACGTCATCGCCCCCAGCGTGACCGACGGCCCCGCCTGGCAGGCCGGCGAGGGCAAGGCGATCAGCCGCTATGTCCACGACCTCGTCACCGAATGGGGCGGCTCGATCTCGGCCGAGCACGGGATCGGCCAGCTCAAGCGCGACGAACTGGCGCGCCTCGGCGATCCGGTGGCCCTGTCCATCCTGCGCGCGGTGAAGCAGGCACTCGACCCGCAAGGGCTGCTCAATCCCGGCAAGCTGATCTGACAGGATAATATCGCCGAACACGCCGCCGAAAGCCGACTCGCGCAATATCCCCGTTCCGGCGGGGCCAGCGCTTGCGCCCGCCCCGCGCAGCCCCTAAAGCGACGCCTTCAAAATTTCCCTGTCTTGCGGAGAGTATCGCAATGGCCACCGCGCCGCAGAATCCTGCCCTGCCCCTGTTCTACAAGGACCTCGTGCCGCTCAATTCGCAGCAGCACACCACCTGGAAGACCCGCTCGACCGACAAGGCGACCTGGCTCGTCGGCGTGAATTCGATTCCGCTGACCGTCGAGGAATTCCCGCAGGCGCAGCGCAACTTCCCGATCATCTTCACGGCAGGCGAAAATCCGGTCCCGCTGGTGCTGATGGGCATGAACGAAGGCGTGAACGTCTACGTCGACGAAGACGGCACCGTGAACACCCCGGTCTACATTCCGGCCTACGCCCGCCGCTATCCCTTCATGCTGGCACGCCTGCGTCCCGACGCCGAAGAACTGTCGCTCTGCATCGACCCGACCAGCGACCTGGTGGGTGAAGGCGACGAGGGCGAAGCCCTGTTCAACGGCACCGAGCCGACCGAAGCCACCACCAACATGCTCAAGTTCTGCGAGAACTTCGAGATCGCCGGCACCAAGACCGCCAACTTCATGGCAGAACTGGCCAAGCACAACCTGCTGATGGACGGCGAGCTGAACATCGACATCGGCACCGGCCAGCCCTTCACGTATCGCGGCTTCCAGATGGTCGACGAGAACAAGCTGCGCGAAATGCGCGGTGACGTTCTGCGCCAGTGGAACCAGAACGGCATGCTGCCGCTGATCTACGCCCACCTCTTCTCGCTCGACCTCGTACGCGAGATCTTCGGCCGCCAGGTTTCGCAGGGCAAGGGTCCGCAGATCCTGCCGAGCGCCTGAGAACCAGCGGCCAAACCCGCTCGGAGCGGAGGTTTATGACAAATTTGTCACACCTCCGCTCCATTATGCGACGCTATCCAAACGCGCTCTTGCAAAACATATGTTGTGTACCCCATTCTAGGGGTTGAATGTGCGATCAGGCTTGCTATGTTAGGGCTACCTGATCGGCGCTACCCTCATGGCCCGGTCAGGCTGGTGCACATCGTGCACCTCCTCCCTGAACCTTGGCCACCTCGCGCATTGCGCGAGGTGGTTTTTTATTGGCTTAAGCGGTTCTGAAGACCGCATCGCCTGCGGGCATTTTCCAGATCCCAGATATACGCGGTTTCGAGCGGCGCCCGGGCTATTCGGCCGCCTGCGCCATACCCCTGCCCGAATCCTGCGCCAGCTCGCAGACGGTCGTAGCCAGTTGGCGTACCAGCCCTGACAGCAGTTCTATCATCGCCTCCATGCCCGGACCCGGCTCCAGCAGACGCGAATCGAGGTAGCAGCTGCGGTCGATCTCCACCTGCATGGCATGGATCGCCTCGGCAGGCCGCCCATGTCGCTCCAGCACATATCCGCCCGCGTAGGGACGATTGTGCGACGCCTCCCACCCATGATGCGCAAAGTGCGAGAAACAGGCCCCCACGAGGCTACCGTGGCAACTGGCACCGAACTTGTCCCCCACCACGAAACGCACAGGCTCGGAGCCAAGCCGCGCCGCCAGCGGGGGCATGGAATGGAGGTCGAGCAGCAGCGCCGCCCCCCAGCGCTCACGCAGGCCGCTCAAGGCGCTCGCCAGGGCCGCATGGTAAGGTTCATGCACCCCGTCGATCCGAGCCCTGAGATCGCTCTCCTCGAGCCGGCCGCGCCAGATTTCTCCGACACCGGGAAGGCGGCGGGGTATCAGCCCCAGTCCGCTTCGCACCCGCCGACTCGGCAATCCGCGATGCCCGGCGGGGCGCGACGCGCGCGAAAACATGTCCCAGTCGACATCGTCGGGTGCGCGGTTGAGATCGATCATCGCGCGCGGCGCCTGGGCGAACAGCAGCGAAGCACCCGTCCCCCGCGCCACGCCCTTGGCGATGCGGTCGACAAGGCGATCCTCCAGCCTGATCGAGACGGTTTCCGGCTGCCGCATGTCCTGGAGAAGCGACGAAGGATAGGCCCGCCCCGCATGAGGCGCCGCGATCAGGACGGGAATGGCCGAAGGTTCGGGCGCCGAGAGGACGAAAGCGGGAATGCCGGGAGCGCCGGGAATGCGGCCTCCGGCACCTTGTTGCGAATCATTCGCGCCCAATGGATCGATCATGCCCACTACGCTGGCCCTTTCCAGTCCCGCTGTCAAAGCGTCCCGATCCCGATCACTTCGTAATCCTAGCGAGAATTTTAACCAGACAGGGGTTATGGCTTGGAGCATAAGAGCGTGCGACGCGCCACCCGACGAATCTGGCCGTGGTTTGGCCCCGAATCTGGATATGAAAACGCGATGATCCGCATCCTGCTTGCCGAAGACGACCAGGCCATGCGCACTTATCTTGCCCGCGCGCTGGAAAACGCCGGCTATGATGTGCTGGCCGTCGATCGCGGCACCGAGGCCCTGCCTTATTTGGAAAGAGAACACTTCGACCTTCTGCTTTCGGACATCGTCATGCCCGAAATGGACGGAATCGAATTGGCACAGCGCTGCGCCGAAGTTTCTCCGATGACCAAGGTGATGTTCATCACCGGCTTCGCCGCCGTGTCCCTGCGCGCCAGCCGTGAGGCGCCGCACGCCAAGGTCCTGTCCAAGCCTTTCCATCTGCGTGATATCGTTATGGAAGTTCAGCGCGTATTCGGCCTTTCAGAGCACGCGCGGCTCTGATCGAAACTATCCACAGGGCTATCGACAGGCCCAAAGAAGTTTTTTGAAAAAACCGGTTGCCAACCCTCGGGACCACCGTTAGAGGGCCACTCCACCGAGCGGCACACAATGCCGCAACGGACCGACCGAATGGTGTGGGCGTATAGCTCAGTGGTAGAGCACTATGTTGACATCGTAGGGGTCGCAAGTTCAATCCTTGCTACGCCCACCATTCGGACAGTCGGCCAGAACTAGGGCCGACCTTCCCCAAATCTCTATAATTTGACGGAACGCGGATTGCCGCGGCAGCGGCCATTCCGGTTCGCCCCGGACGATCGCCAGCGCGTAATGCGCGGCGCGCAACTCCGCCCCCGCGCAAAGCGGGTGCCCTGCCCGACAGCGCCTTGCCAGCCGTGCCCCGCCTGCCTAAGAGACCCCCAATTTCTCACCTCCAGGGGAGTTTTCCGGAATGGCAAAAATCAAGGTCAAGAATCCCATCGTCGAGATGGACGGCGATGAAATGACGCGGATCATTTGGGAATGGATCCGTGAACGACTGATCCTCCCCTACCTCGACGTCGACCTCAAGTACTACGACCTCTCGGTCGAAAAGCGCGACGAGACCGACGACCAGATCACCGTCGACGCCGCGAACGCCACCAAGGAACATGGCGTTGCCGTGAAGTGCGCGACCATCACCCCCGATGAAGCCCGCGTCACCGAATTCAGCCTCAAGAAGATGTGGAAGTCGCCCAACGGCACGATCCGCAACATCCTGGGCGGCGTCGTCTTCCGCGAACCGATCGTGATCTCGAACGTGCCCCGCCTGGTTCCGGGCTGGACCGACCCGATCGTCGTCGGCCGTCACGCCTTCGGCGACCAGTACAAGGCCACCGACACCCTGATCCCGGGCGCCGGCAAGCTGCGCCTCGTGTGGGACGGCGAAAACGGCGAGAAGATCGACCTCGACGTGTTCGATTTCCCGGCTCCGGGCGTCGCCATGGCGATGTACAACCTCGACGAATCGATCCGCGACTTCGCACGCGCCTCGTTCAACTATGGCCTCAACCTGGGCTGGCCGGTCTACCTCTCGACCAAGAACACGATCCTCAAGGCCTATGACGGCCGCTTCAAGGACCTGTTCCAGGAAGTCTTCGACAACGAAGGCTTTGCCGCCAAGTTCAAGGACGCCGGCATCACCTACGAGCACCGCCTGATCGACGACATGGTCGCCTCGGCGCTCAAGTGGTCGGGCAAGTTCGTCTGGGCCTGCAAGAACTACGACGGCGACGTCCAGTCGGACACCGTTGCACAGGGCTTCGGCTCGCTCGGCCTGATGACCTCGGTCCTCCTCTCGCCCGACGGCAAGACCGTGGAAGCGGAAGCCGCTCACGGCACCGTGACCCGTCACTACCGCCAGCATCAGCAGGGCAAGGCCACCTCGACCAACCCGATCGCCTCGATCTTCGCCTGGACGCGCGGCATCGCCTATCGCGGCAAGTTCGACGAAACGCCGGAAGTCGTGAAGTTCGCCGAGACGCTGGAACAGGTCTGCATCGAAACCGTCGAAAGCGGCAAGATGACCAAGGACCTCGCGCTGCTGATCGGTCCGGACCAGAACTGGATGACCACCGAGCAGTTCTTCGAGGCCATCGTGCAGAACCTCGAAACCAAGATGGCTGCCTGGGCCTGAGCCTTTCGCATCCAAGCCCCGGGTCTTCGGACCTGGGGTGCAAAAAACCCTCCGCCTTCGCAGGTGGAGGGTTTTTTCTTGTCCCGGGCAGGCGGCACCCTGCCTCTGGAGCGCGCCTTATTCGAAGGGTTCTTCGCCTTCGAGCTTGGTGCGATGCATCATGCGGCCGCAAGTGGGGTCATAGGCCTCGGCCCGGTGCATGGTGCCGGTGTTGTCCCACATGACGAGATCGCCCACTTCCCACTCGTGGCTATAAGTGAACTCCGGCCCCGTCGCCCATTCGCGCAGACCATGGATGATCATCGCGCTCTCCAGCGCGGACTTGCCCACCACTTGCGCCGAAGTGCAGCCGATCACCAGGCTCTTGCGGCCGGACTTGTGCTTCCAGACGAGCGGCAGTTCCTGCTCACCGATCTGCGCATAGCCCTGCAACTTGGCGAGGCTGGGCTCGGGCTCGTAATAGAAGAGGCTGGCCCAGGGGCCGTGGATCATGCGGTACTGCTCGTATTCGGCCTGCTTGTCCGCCGGCAGTTCCTCGAAAGCGGCGTAAGTGTTCGCGAAGCCGGTGTTGCCCGTGCCGCGGGGGCTGGGCACGCGGCAGGACAGCAGCGAGGCCAGGATGGGCACATCGTTGCGGGTGCCGTCGATGTGCCAATAGAGCGAGCCCTTCAGGTACTCGGCGCTCATCGGGTTTTCCTTGGCGTCGAGGGTGATCTTCGAAATCACCTCCTCGCCGCCCTTCCGCTCGGGCGCGAACGTGCCGAGCGTCTTGGTGAAGGCGACCTGTTCCTCGTCCGTGAAATTCACTTGCGGGAAGACGAGCACGCCGCGCGCTTCCAGCAGCTCGCGGATTTCGGTGGCCACCGTTCCGGCGAGCAGGTCTTCCCTGCTGTTGAGCACGCGGCTGCCGATCTTCGGCTTGATCTCTTCGGCCTTCAGCCTGGTCTGGGTCTCGACCGACATCCTGGAATTCTCCCGTCATATTGGGCCCGCTGAATCAGCGGCTCACGAGAGTTCCAATATCACGGCCTGAACGCCTGTTCAAATCGGCGCGAGCGCGTCGCGGCGATGGATCGCCCTTGCGAAAGTCAGCCCGCGCCCTGCAGGCGGTCGAGCCAAGATTCGACGATGCGGCGCGCCTGTTCGTGGCCCATCTCGGCGCCCAGCCCTTCCTCCATCACGATGCAACGGCCGATACCGGCAAGGATCACGGTGAGCCCGGCCGGGTCGAAGCCCTCCACGGCCTTCAGCCGATCGCCCAGCAGGCGCTCCAGGATCTCGACCTGGCGGCGGCGCATGGCGATGCTGTGCTCGGCCATCTTTTCGCGCACGGCCGGGCGATGGTTGGCCAGGGCCATGAATTCGACGGACATGGCCGTCCGGCTGGTATCCACGAAGAACCCCCAGAGCGCCCGAACGGGATCGGCGGAGGCCAGAGCCTCCTCGATCATCTGGTCGCTGTCCGCCGCGCCCTGGCGGCACATTTCCAGAAGCAGATCGTCCGTGGTGGGGAAATAATAGTGCACCAGCGACGGCTTGAGCCCTGCGCGCGCGGCCACGCGGCGCGTGCTGGCGGCGGCATAGCCTTCGTCCCGGATCAATTCCACGGTCGCCGTGACGATGCGCGCTCGCGTCGCGGATGTCTCGGCCCCTATCCTGCGCGCTGCGCCTGCCATCGGATTTCCTTTGCTTGTCGGGCCTGCCTAGGGGCTGGCCGGAGCAATATCAACCGAACGGCTTCGGCTTGCATTTTGTTCTCTTTTTGTTCATACGAATCACATGCGAGTTCCTGGGCCAATCCAAAAGGGAAGAGGTGCCGTCAGCGGCCAGGCCAGCCGGCGTTTCAACCTGCCGCAGCGGGAGAGCGACGGGGACTGGATGGATGCCGCGGAAGAGATCGACGGTCCGGCGCGGAACCCGGCCACGACGGTTACCGAGGAGCATCCTCGCTCGATCCTGTCGTTCAACAAGTCTCCGGACATCCCTTTCGACCGCTCGATCAACGCTTACCGGGGATGCGAGCATGGCTGCATCTACTGCTTCGCGCGGCCGACCCACGCTTATCACGACCTTTCGCCCGGCCTCGATTTCGAAACGAAGCTCTTCGCCAAGCCGGATGCGGCACGGTTGCTGCGCCAGACCCTGGCGAAGCCCGGCTATCGGCCCGCTCCCATTGCCATGGGCACCAATACCGACCCCTACCAGCCGATCGAAAGCCGCTATCGGATCACCCGCAGTGTGCTCGAAGTCTGCCTGGAAACGCGGCATCCGGTAACGATCACCACCAAATCGGACCGGGTTCTGCAGGATCTCGACCTGATCGCGGAACTGGCCAGGCTGAAGCTGGTGGAAGTGGGCATATCGGTGACGAGCATGGATCCGAAGCTTTCGCGCCTGCTGGAACCGCGAGCGGCTGCGCCTGCCAAGCGCATCGCCGCGCTGGGGCGTCTGGCGGATGCCGGCGTGCCCGCCCACGTTTCGATTGCGCCGGTCATTCCTTCGATCACCGATCAGTTTCTCGAAGACATACTTCATGCCGCGAAGGATAAGGGTATCGACCGCGCGACATGGATCATGGTCCGCCTGCCCCATGAAGTGGCGCCCCTGTTCCGCGAATGGCTGGATGTGCATTTTCCGGATCGGACGGGCAAAGTCATGGCCACGATCCAATCGCTGCGTGGCGGCCGCGACAACGATCCGGATTTCTTCACCCGCATGCGCCCCACCGGCGTCTGGGCCGATCTGTTCCGCAGGCGATTCAAGGTGGCGATGACCCGCATGGGATTCTCGAAACCGGCGATCCTGCTGGACAGCACGGCCTTCCGCCGGCCGTCGCTGGACGGTCAACTTTCGCTGCTATAGCCTTCGTTTCGAAATACAGGTGGAGGCTGATTCCATGTTGCTGGCAACTCTCGCTCTTTTGGCCGCCACCGTCGCGCCGGCGGCTTCCACCCCAGCCGCCCCGCCTGCCTCTGCCCCCGCCGCCGCCAACCCTGTCGAGACAACTCGCACCGCAGCCGCACCGCCGGCCTTCCGCGCGCTTTCCTGCGCCCGGGGATGCCTTTCCGCCATCGAGGCGGTTACGTATGCCTCCTACCTCGGCGAAAAAGCCGGGGTGGCCGGCATGTTCGAAATGCCCGTCGTCGAAGTCGGTCAGCAGAACGGACTGTTCTACCTCAACTCCGAAGACGACTACCGCGACCGCAATTGCCTGACCGTGGCCATGACGCCTGCGGCTATGCAGGCCTTCATCGGCACGGTCGATCTCGACCAGGTCCGCAAGCGGCTTCAGAAGCGCCGGATCGTGGTGCGCGGAGTTGCCCAGCAGGTGCGGATCAACTTTTCCTCCGACGGCAGGCCCTCCGGCAAGTACTATTACCAGGTCCATGTCCGCGTCGGTGAAGCGAGCCAGGTGCGCGTGACCGTCTGAGGCGCTCCGCAACCGAAAACCATCCTCGCGCGTTCCCTGCCCAACGATAAAAATGGACAGGAGGCTGTCATGGCCGATGAAACCGTAACGACCGAACGCGCGCCCGAAGCTCCCACCACCACCACGACGATCATCCGCGAACGCGGATCATCGGGAGGAGCGACGGGCATCGTGATGGCGCTGATCCTGCTGATCGCGGTTGTCGGCGGCATCTACCTCTTCAGCAAGGGTACGCAGAGCGAAACCGCCAAGGACGATGCCATCACCGAAGCGGCCAACAATGTCGGCTCGGCCGCGAACAAGGTCGGCAACGCGGCAGAGAACGCTGCCGACAACGTCCAGAAGAACGACGGTAACTGAGCGGGCCTGCTGAACGGTCAATCCGGCAGGCGATAGCCCCGGAAACGTTCGCGCAGGTCTTTCTTGCTGATCTTCCCGCTGCCGGTGTGGGGTATGTCGGACACGAATTCGATCGCGTCCGGCAACCACCACCTGGCCACTCGGCCCGCCAGGAATGCCAATAGCTGGCGCTCGTCGATCGCGCTTTCCGGTCTGCGGATGACGACCAGCAGCGGCCGCTCGTCCCATTTCGGATGCGAAATGCCGATGGCTGCCGCTTCCATGACATCGGGATGCGCCACGGCGGCATTTTCGAGTTCGACCGAACTGATCCACTCGCCGCCGGATTTTATGAGATCTTTGGTGCGATCCGTGATCCGCAAGGCGCCGTCGGGCTGGATTGCAGCCACGTCGCCGGTATCGAACCACTGATCGCTGTCTACGCAGTCCTCCTCGGCACCGAAATAGCGGCGTACGGTCCAGGCACCGCGTACTTGCAGGGCGCCGGACGATGCCCTGCCCTCCGCTTCGATGCCCCCTTCCTCGATGCCGTCTGCCTTTTCCTCTCCGGCGAGAGGGACGATGCGGACTTCGCTGCCGTAGAGCGGGCGGCCCTGGAAGCTTTTGACCAGGACCTGCTCCTCGAAGGTCATCTCGTCCCATCCGGCCGGTTCGTAAGTGACCGTTGCGATCGGCGAGGTTTCCGTCATGCCCCAAGCCTGGACCACGCGCACGCCAGCACGCATCAGCCGCTCGACCACGCTCGGCGGTACGGCGGCGCCGCCCGAAAGGGCTTGGCGGATAGGCGGCATGTCCCTGCCCGTGCTGTCGAGGTGCGCGAACATCGAGAACCAGACGGTCGGCACCCCGGCCACATGGGTGACCGCTTCGTTTCGCAGGAGATCGCAGAGCGTCTCAGCCTCGCTGGTCTGGCACCAGACCATCTTCGCGCCGACCGCAGCGCAGGCCCAGGGCAGCCCCCAATCGTTCGCATGAAACATCGGCACCACCGGCAGGACGCAGGATCGCGGCTCCAGGGCGAGGCAGGACGGTGCAATGATCGCCAGGGTGTGGAGCACGTTGGAGCGGTGGGAATAGAGCACGCCCTTGGGATGCCCGGTCGTGCCGCTGGTATAGCACAGCATGCAGGCGTCGCGTTCGGCTCCCGGCGTCCAGAGCGCCCGGCCGTCCTCCAGCCCGATCCAGTCATCGAAACAGGGCCCGAATGCCGCCGAATCGAAGCAGATGGCATGGGCGATGGAAGGGCAGCGCGGCAGCAGGCGTTCGACGAGGGGCTGGAACGCCGCGTCGTAGATCAGGACGCGGTCGGATGCGTCGTTGACGATCCAGGCGAGCTGTTCCTCGAAAAGCCGAGGGTTGAGGGTATGGAGCACACAGCCCGCGCCGGTCACCCCGAACCAAGCCGCAAGGTGCCGCCCGTGGTTCATCGCCAGCGTCGCCACGCGGTCTCCGGGATAGATGTCCAGCCGCCGCAGCGCCTGCACCATCTTCAGGGCATCGTGCCTGATACCGGCCCAGTCCGTTCGGGTTTCGCTGCCGTCGACCCAGTGCGTGACGATCTCGCGCGTGCCGTGCTCGCGCGCGGCGTGATCGAGCAGCCCCGTCACGCGAAGGTCCCATTCCTGCATCGCCCCAAGCATCGGGTGCCTCCCCTCTTCCTGCGGCTGCCCCCGTGGGGGAAGGCCCGCCAAGGCAAAAGGTAGGTGCAGTTTGCCCCTGATAGCAAGCTGCCGCGACCGGCCGCGCGGCAGACGGACGGATCGAGGGGGTATGCCGTCAGGCCGCGCGGCGAAGGCCTTCCGGCCCCCTTCGTGCGATCAGCGACACGTTGGAGATCCCTGCCACACTGGCAAGGTGCTCGGCGAACTCACCGTCGAGCGCGAAATCCCGTCCCAGCCGGACTTTCTGCCGGCGCCCCTCGCCCAGATCCAGCACTGCCACCACTTCACCGCAGCCCGGCGCTCCCGGCCGCATGAGCATCGCCAGTTCCTGCACGGCTTCCACCCGGTCTATGTCGAGCGTGAGCAGCATGCGGGCCCCCGCCTTCACTTCGTTGAGCGGCCGCGCGCCCCGCACCGTCACACGCGGCGGTTCGTCCGGGCTGGGGCTGTCGAGTTCGACGTTGAGCAGCACGCATGCGCCCTCTTTCGACCATCTGACGAAGTTCTCGACCAGGCTTTCCTCGAAGCAGGAGGCAGAGAAATTGCCCGACTGGTCCGAGAAGTCGGCCATGACGAAGTCCTTGCCGCGGCGCGTCTTCCGTTTCTGCACGTTCTCGACCATGGCCGCCATGACCGCATCCGTGCGCCCTGCCCCGCCGCCGTTCATGAGGCTGGAATAGGTCCGCGCCCCGTTGGCCGAGGCCACGGCGCGGAACTGCTCCACCGGATGAGCGGCGAAGTAGAAGCCGAAAGTCTCCCGCTCCTTGGCCATCTGGTCCATGCGGTTCCAAGGGTCCGCATCCACGAAGCGCAAGCCCTGCTCGACATGATCGTCCCCGCCGAACAGGCCATGCTGGGCGCTGTTCCGCTCTCGCGAGGAGCGATCCGCTTCCGCCAGCAGGGTATCGGCATTGGCCAGGACTTTGGCGCGATTCGGCTCCAGGGCGTCGAAAGCGCCGGCAGCGGCAAGGCTTTCGAGCTGGCGGCGATTCATCGAGCCGGCCGGTGCCCGTCTGAACACATCGTCGAGGCTGACGAACTTGCCGTTCGCCTCGCGCTCGGCGACGATGGCGTCCATCGCCTTCTCGCCGACATTGCGAATACCCGCGAGGG
>Ga0160437_1000451_pt1 | contig 21391 bp, 22 predicted proteins | sample HID1975I_E0MG_FD_108227 | JGI IMG/M metagenome (GOLD analysis project Ga0160437, IMG submission 108227) | Enriched soil microbial communities from UW Madison campus, WI, USA - HID1975I_E0 MG | ecosystem: Environmental > Terrestrial > Soil > Unclassified | place: USA: Madison, Wisconsin... | reverse complement strand
GCCGGCGAGAACGTCGCCGTCACCCTGTGGCGTCCGCACTGGGCGTACGACGCGTACGACATCAAGGACCTCGCCGACCCCGAGGGGACTCTCGGCGACGCGGAGTCGATCCACACCTTCACCCGGACCGGCTTCGAGACCGATCACCCCGAGGTGAACGAGTGGCTGTCGGAGTTCCGCATGGACTCCGAGGTGCTCTTCTCGCTCGAGAACGTCATGTACAACACCGGTGAGGACGTGACCGACTACACCGACATCGTCCGCCAGTGGATGACCGAGAACCAGGAGTGGGTCGACTCGCTCACCGCGTAAGCCGCACTCGCGCGTCGCCCATTTCGCCGAGCCGACACGATCCGTACGAACCGACACGATCCGTACGTCGCGGATCGTGTCGGTTCGGCGTTTACGTGTCGGTTCGCGGGGCCTCGGGAGCCGGGACACCTGATGCCGGAAGCTCCAGGGCGACCTTGTTCTCGAGCACGACGATGGCCTCGTCCGACAGGGAGATCAGTCCGTCGAGCTCGCGGCGGGCCCGCTTGTAGGCGCTCTGCCGTTCGGCGGGCGTCGCCGCCTCGTCGACGGCGACCGACAGCAGCTGCTTCGCCGTCGCCAGGCGCTTGCGCTCCGCCTCGCTGAGTCCGCTCGTGCTCTGTCGCCGCGCATCCCGCTCGGCGAGCTCGAACGCCACCTCGTAGTCGGTCACGGCGGTCCGGTACTCGGCGACCTGCTCGGGCGTCACCTTGGCCGACGCCGAGGCGGGACGCGCACGGTCGGCGATCTTCTTCGCCTTCAGAAAGGCGGCCGTGAGCGGCTGGCGGCCGTCGCTCATGGCGGGGTAGTCGATGAGCTTGGCGACGTCGAGCTCGTACTCGAGCCAGCGCGCGGTGACGTCATCGTGCGTCTCGAACAGCTTGGTGAGCTGGTCGGGCAGCGGCGATGGACGGGTGATCGGCCGGGGCTCGGAGGAGTGGGCCACCGCCTTGTGCTCGGCCTGCACGGCCTTCAACTCGCCCTTGACCCGCAGGAGCTCCAGCCGCCGGTTGTGCCGACGGGTGGCGAGGTAGTCCCAGCGCTTCACCGCGGCCCCGGCCACGCCCATCAGCGGGAACGCCAACCACCAGTAGTTCCCGAGGAAGGTGAGGATCTGATCCACTCGCCCGACCCTACACTTCCGTCGACGGAGGCTGCGTGCGCGAGCGTGACGGCACGGGCCAGATCGGACCGGCGGCGCGAGGTCGCGCGGGATCGGGTGCCGGTGCCTCGTGATCAGCGCCCTCATCCGCCGCCTCCTGTGAGGCCGGTCGCGCGGACGGCTGAGGGGAGGGAGAGGGACGTCGCCCGTCGCCGGACGAGGACAGCCGCGCATCCAGAGCGGATGCCGCTGCCTCCGCGGCACGGGTGAGCGCCTCGGTCGAGCGGGCGACCGCCGTCTGCGCGAGCGCCGACCAGGATGCTGACAGGGGCTCGGTGGCCGCGTCGCCGGTCACGGTGCGAGGCGGGGTCGACGCGCCGACCGGGGCGGTGCCGGCGGCGCGTGCCTGACGCCACGCTTCCTTCTCCGCCGCATCGAAGGCGCGCTCGAGACGCTGAACGGCATCCCGGTACGCCGCGAACTGCGTCGGCGTCACCTGCGATCGCGCGACCTGCGCCGGAGACGGTCGCAGGCTCGAGGCCTCCGCGCGCACCGTGAGATACGCGGCGGTCAGCGGCTGGCGCGCGTCGCTCATCGCCGGGAAGGCGAGCACCCGGGCGGCATCCGTCTCGTACTCCATCCATCGCGCGGTCACCGCGTCGTGCGCGGCGGTCAGGCGTGCGAGCGGCAGATCCTCGGCCGACGCGGAGCCGCGGGGAAGTGCGGCGCGGGCGGCCGTCACCCGGGCACGCCCGGCCCGGACGGCAGCGGTGGCAGCGCGAGCCTCGCGCTGGGCGGACTGCAGCTCCAGCCGTGCGGTGGACACGTCGGCGGCCGTCGCATGGGACGCCGTGCGCTCGGCCTGCACCCGCGCGAGATCCGCGCGGGCGACGCGAGCGGCGGCGCGGGCGGTGACGGAGCGCTGCCGGGCGACGCGCAGCTCGTGCTTGGCGGCCTCGTGGGCGAGGCGGCGGGCGCGTTCGGACCGCTGGTGCCGAAGCCCCAGCCATCCGAGCCATCCGGCGGTCCCCGTTCCGATCACGGCCGGTCCGACCCACCAGAACTCGGCGATCGTCGTCCAGACGAGCGGGTCCATGGATTCATGCTAGCCAGCATGGCTGAATCCTCACCGGGCGTCTCGGGCGGTCCGGCCGGGTATGTCCCACTTTCGGTGGGCCGGCACGGGTGTATGTCCCACTTTCGGTCGGTTGCCGCCGCTCCAGGCGACCGAATGTGGGACATGGTCTGCCGAAAGTGGGACATGGCCGAAGCGCAAGCGCCAGCCGCCGAGACGACGCAGCTGACGCAGCGCCGGCAGCGGACGGCTCAGCCGAACAGCAGGGCGAGGACGGTGGCGCCGCCGCCCACGAGGATCAGCGACACGATCGCGACCCACGCGACGATGCGGGTGCGGCGCGTGCGCGCCTCGTTCATGCCGGCGTACTCGTCGGGCTCGGGAGACGACTTCGACAGGCTCATGCGCCCACCTCCTGGATGACATCGCCGAAGACCGCCGGCAGTGTGCCGCGCGACTGCTCGCGCAACTCCGACAGCGGGATCGTGAACACGTCCTGCACCTCGAGCGCCGGCTCGTCGCCGTCGGCCGCCGGGTCGGTCACGCCGATGCGCAGCACCGGGTACCCGCGACCCTCGCAGAGCCCGCGGAACTTGACGTCCTCCTCGCGGGGCACCGATACGATGACGCGCCCGGTGGACTCGCTGAACAGGGCGGTCGCGGCGTCCACGCCATCGCGCTCCATGATCTCGCGCAGCCACACGCGGGCGCCGACACCGAAGCGCAGCACGCCCTCGGCGAGCGCCTGGCCGAGACCCCCGGCCGAGAGGTCGTGGGCGCTGGAGATGAGCTCCTGCTGGGATGCGGCGTGGATCAGGTCGGCGAGCTTCTTCTCCTGCGCGAGGTCGACCGCCGGCGGACGGCCGCCGAGGTGGCCGTGCACGGTGTCCGCCCACGCCGAGCCGCTGAGCTCGGTGGCGGTCACGCCGAGGAGGTAGATGTTCTCGCCGGCATCCTGCCAGCCCGACGGGATGCGGCGGGCGACGTCGTCGATGATCCCGAGGACGCCGACGACCGGCGTTGGGAAGATCGGCTGGTCGCCGGTCTGGTTGTAGAAGCTGACGTTGCCGCCGGTCACCGGCACGCCGAGCTCGAAGCACGCGTCGGCGAGACCGTCGACCGCCTGCCCGAACTGCCACATGACCTCGGGGTTCTCCGGGCTGCCGAAGTTGAGGCAGTCGGTGACCGCGGTGGGCACAGCGCCGGTGACGGCGACGTTGCGGTACGCCTCGGCGAGGGCGAGCTGCGCGCCCGCATACGGGTCGAGCTGGCCGAAGCCGCCGTTTCAGTCGGTGGCGATCGCGAAGCCCAGGCCCGACTCCTCGTCGACGCGGATCATGCCGGCGTCGTCGGGGAAGCTCAGTGCCGTGTTGCCCATGACGTAGTAGTCGTACTGGTTCGTGATCCACGAAGTGTCGGCCAGGTTCGGGCTCGACAGCAGCTGCAGGAACTGGGTGCGCAGCGTCTCGGGGTCGTCGGTGCGGGGCAGGGCCGACGCCGAGTCGTCGCGGAGCGCGTCGATCCAGGTCGGGTAGGCGACGGGGCGCTCGTAGACGGGGCCGTCGACGGCGACGGTCGACGGGTCGACGTCGACGATCTGCTCGCCGTGCCAGAAGATCTGGAGGCGTCCGTCGCCGGTGACCTCGCCGAGCACGCTCGTCTCGACCTGCCACTTGTCGACCACCGCGAGGAACGCGTCGAGCTTCTCGGGCGCGACGATCGCCATCATCCGCTCCTGGCTCTCGCTCATGAGGATCTCCTCCGGCGTGAGCGAGGGGTCGCGCAGCAGCACGTTCTCGAGGTCGACGCGCATGCCGCTGCCGCCGTTGGCGGCCAGCTCGCTCGTCGCGCACGAGATGCCGGCGGCGCCGAGGTCCTGGATGGCCTCGACCAGCTCGTCCCGGTAGAGCTCCAGGCAGCACTCGATGAGCACCTTCTCGGCGAACGGGTCGCCGACCTGCACGGCGGGGCGCTTGGTCGGACCGCCGTCGGCGAACGTGTCGGAGGCGAGGATCGACGCTCCGCCGATGCCGTCGCCGCCGGTACGGGCGCCGAACAGCACGACCTTGTTCCCCGCGCCGGAGGCGTTCGCGAGCTTGAGGTCCTCGTGACGGAGGACGCCCACCGCGAGCGCGTTGACGAGCGGGTTGCCCTGATAGACGGAGTCGAAGACCGTCTCGCCGCCGATGTTCGGCAGGCCGAGGCAGTTGCCGTAGAACGAGATGCCACTGACGACGCCGTGCACGACGCGCGCCGTGTCGGGGTGGTCGATGGCGCCGAAGCGCAGCTGGTCCATGACGGCGACGGGCCTGGCGCCCATGGAGATGATGTCGCGGACGATGCCGCCGACCCCGGTGGCCGCCCCCTGGAAGGGCTCGATGTAGCTCGGGTGGTTGTGGGACTCGACCTTGAAGGTGACGGCCCAGCCCTCGCCGACGTCCACGACGCCCGCGTTCTGGCCCATGCCGACCATGAGGCGCTCGCGCATCTGGTCGCTGACCTTCTGGCCGAAGCGGCGCAGGTAGATCTTCGACGACTTGTAGGAGCAGTGCTCGCTCCACATCACCGAGTACATGGCGAGCTCGCCGCTGGTGGGCCGGCGGCCGAGGATCTCGCGGATGCGGTCGTACTCGTCGGGCTTCAGCCCCAGAGCGGCGAACGGCTGCTCGCGCTCGGGCGTGGCGGCGGCGTTCTCGACGGTATCGGCGACGGCAGAGGGGGCAGGGGTGCTCACGCGGCTGGGCTCCAAGACTCGGGATGCCGGCGGGGGATCGGCCTCCAGTCTAGTTCGCGCGCCGCCGCGGCATCCGCCGAGCTTCCCCGCTCCCCGCTGCCGCGTCCCACCGCTTCGCTGCCGAGCCGACATGCTGTTGCCGAGCCGACACGCTGCGCGCGGGAAATATCGTGTCGGCTCGCGCGGAACGTGTCGGCTCGGGGCTGCGCGGGGAGCTCCGGCGAACTGGCATACTGCGATCGGAAACCCGGATCTGAGAGGCACCCATGCGCACCCGTCCTGCACTCGCCGCCGCGATCGTCGCGGCATCGCTCCTGCTCAGCGGCTGCACGTCGCTCACCGGCCTCTTCGGCGGCGTCACGCGCGATGACGGAGGCTCCATCAGCGAGGGCGGCGACCTCGGCGCGAACGAGATGGTCGTCGGCGACTGCTTCGACGATTTCAACCAGGGCGGCCTGACCTCGTCGGTCAACGCCATCCCCTGCGAGGAGGAGCACGTCTACGAGGTGTTCCACGACTTCACCCTGCCCGAGGGCGACTACCCGAGCGACGCGGACATGGAAGAAGCCGTCTACGAGAACTGCGACCCCGCGTTCGCCGAGTTCGTCGGCGTCTCGTACGAGGAGTCCGCGCTCGAGTACTTCTACTTCTCGCCGACCGAGGAGGGCTGGGCGCAGTTCGACGACCGCCTCATCAGCTGCATCATCGGCACCGAGGGCGAACGCGTGACCGGATCCGCCCGGGGAACCGGCGCCTGAGGATCAGTCCTCGTCGATGACGCCGATCCCGGTGGCCTGATGGCTCGGCTCCGCGTCGTCGGGCGCGGGCGCCTTCGGCTCCTCGTCGGGGGACTTCTCGGTGCTGGGCTCCTCGAGCTCGTCGGTCGAGGGCACCTCCGCCTCCGTCCCGCCGTCGGCCGCGGGTGCCTCGTCGATCGCCCCGTCGGGCGTTCCGGTGGTGTCCGGAGCCCCCTGGTCGGGGGTGGCGTCCGATGTTGATTCGGGGTTCTCGGTGGCGTCGGGGGTCGTGTCGGTCATGGTGTGCTCCTCCCGTGTGTCTGCGAGTGTGGCCTCGGAGTGCCGCGTGCGGGAACGGGGTTGACACCCGAGGCTGAGCCGTTGTCGGGGGGGTGGAGGTAGCCTCGGCGCATGAGCCGGTCGATCCTCGAGGCGCGGCTGCGTGAACTCGACGCGGCGCTGGCGCGGCTGGATGCCGACGACGCGGCGCTCCGCCACGACCGCGCTGACGCCACCGCCGACGACGAGCACGACCCCGAGGGCTCGACGCTGTCGGGCGAATGGCAGCGGGTCGATGCGCTCCGCCGCGCCCGGCTCGACGAACGCGCCGAGGTGCTCGCGGCGCTCGGCCGCGTGGAGGCCGGCACGTACGGCGTGTGCGCGGTCTGCGGCCGGCCGATCCCGGCGGCGCGGCTGGAGGCCCGTCCGATGGCGACGATGTGCGTCGCCTGCGCGGCCCGCGGGTAGGGCGGCGGCGGCGGACCGGGCAATGACGAGGGGTGTACCGGCAGGGAACCCCTCGGCATACCCGAGCGCGCGTAACGTCGTCGCCATGGACAGCAAGGGCGAGGTGCGAGAGTTCCTCACGTCGCGTCGGGCACGCCTCACACCCGAACAGGTCGGGCTGCCGAGCGGATCGAACCGCCGCGTGCCCGGGCTGCGACGCAGTGAGGTGGCGATGCTCGCGGGAGTCAGCGTCGAGTACTACGCGAAGCTCGAGCGCGGCCACATCGGCGGCGTCTCGGAGTCCGTGCTCCACGCGCTGGCGCAGGCTCTCCTGTTGGACGACGCCGAGCGGGAGCACCTGTCCGACCTGGTCCGCGTCGCTGGTGCCGGCCCGACCCCTCGCCGCCGAGGGACGCCAGGCCCCCCTCCGACGGTCAGGCCCGGCATGCAGCAGATGCTCGACGCCATCACCGGCGGGGCCGCGATGGTCCGCAATGGACGGATGGACATCCTCGCCGCCAACCCGCTCGGCCGCGCCCTCCAGGCGCAGGTCCTCGAGTCCCCCGGCGACGGCAATCTCGCCCGGTTCATATTCCTGGACCCCCGCGCCCGGAGCTTCCACCCCAACTGGGAGTCCGCGGCCGACATCGTCGTCGCCATCCTCCGCACCGAGGCCGGACGCGACCCCGACGACCGCGGGCTCCACGAGCTCGTGGGCGAGCTGTCCACCCGCAGCGACGCGTTCCGCATCCGATGGGGCGCGCACAACGTGCGGCATCACGGCGCCGGCACCAAGCGGTTCGTCCACCCCGTCGTCGGAGAGTTGGAACTGAGCTACGAGGACCTCCGGTTCGTGCAGCACCCCGGCCTCACCTTCCTCATCTACACCGCGGCACCCGGGTCGGATAGTGATGAGCGCTTCCGGCTGCTCGCCGCCTGGCAGGCCACCTCCGACACCGAGCGCGCCGCATCCACAGCCGACGCCTCACCCACCGTCGACCCCGCACCCGCCTCGCGCTCGAAGGAGCACTGACATGCACACTCGCACCCTCGGACAAGGCCTCGACGTCTCCGCAGTCGGACTCGGCTGCATGGGGATGTCCCAGAGCTACGGACCCAACCCCGGCACCCGCGACGAGATGGTCGGCGTCCTCCGCGCCGCGGTCGACCTCGGGGTGACCTTCTTCGACACCGCCGAGGTCTACGGGCCCTACGTCAATGAGGAGCTCGTCGGTGAGGCGCTCCAGCCGGTGCGCGACGAGGTCGTGATCGCCACCAAGTTCGGGTGGGACATCCGGGGCGGCAAAAGTGTCGGGCTCGACAGTCGTCCCTCGCAGATCCGCGCCGTCGCCGAGGCGTCGCTCGCGCGGCTGCGCACCGACGTGATCGACCTCTTCTACCAGCACCGCGTCGACCCCGATGTGCCCGTCGAAGATGTCGCCGGCACGGTCGGCGAACTCGTCGCCGAGGGGAAGGTGCGCCACTTCGGACTGTCGGAGGCGTCCGCCGCGACAATCCGCCGCGCGCACGCGGTGTTCCCGGTGACGGCGCTCCAGAGCGAGTACTCGCTGTGGACGCGTGATCCCGAAGCCGACGTGCTCCCCACGCTCGCCGAACTCGGCATCGGGTTCGTCCCGTTCAGCCCGCTCGGCAAAGGCTTCCTCACCGGCACCGTCGACCAGGCGACTTCGTTCTCCGACGGTGACGTGCGCTCGACGATCCCGCGCTTCAGCGAGGAGAACCGGGGGGCCAACCAGGCGCTGGTGGCACACGTCGCCGCCCTCGCCGAGGCGCGGGAGGCCACCCCCGGCCAGGTCGCCCTCGCCTGGCTCCTCGCGCAGCACCCGTGGGTCGTCCCCATTCCCGGCACCCGGCGGGTCTCGCGCATCGAAGAGAACGCGGGATCGACCGGCGTCGCCCTCTCCGCAGACGACATCGCCGACCTCGATGCGCTCGCGAGACGGATCGGCGTCCACGGAGATCGCTACAACGCGGTGCACATGGGGTTCGTCGGTCGCTGACCACCGTCAGTGCGACGACGCGGGAGCCGCCATCACGACGCGGCGGCGTCGAGGGCATTCGCGGTCGTCCCGACAACGTACTGTCGGGAATGCAAGGCACTGACACGAGGTGTCACCTCGATTGCACACTGTGGAGACAGAGGCAGCGCGTTTGCCGTGACACTTTCCCGGCCGTTTCCGGCCCGTCGTTGCGTCTGAACTTGAGGACAGGGCACGGTCAAGCCCAGAATATGAACGTGTGAGTGTGGGCGGAGGATTCGAGGCGATGTCGAATCTTCGGCTGCGGGTGTTGGGGCCGCTGCGCGCGTGGCTGGGTGATTCCGAGCTGGATCTGGGCCCTCCGCAGCAGGCGCAGTTGCTGGCGATGCTTCTTGCTCGTTCCGGCGAGGTGTCTCCTCTGGAGCAGCTTGTCGAAGCGCTGTGGGGAAACGACCCGCCGCTGAGCGCCGTCAACACGATTCACAAGCGGATCGGTGCGATAAGGCGCCTTCTCGAGCCGGGCATATCGCCTAGGAACAGTGGCTCTCACGTTCTTCGGCGCGGCGACGGGTATGTCTGGTCGACCGGGGACAGCGTTCTGGACGTGGACATCTTCCGGGCGCGCGTGGCCGCTGGGCGGGCGGCGATCGTGAATGGCCATGACGACGAGGCGCTGGAGTTGCTCAGCGGAGCCCTTCGTCTCTGGGCGGGTCCTTCCCGCGTCAACATGGGGTCTCATGCGGCGTCGGCGCCGGTCTTCGCGGCGCTGGATTCAGAGTTCGTCAGTGCTGCTCTGTTCGCGGCGCCGATCGCGGTTGAGCGAAACCAGCCCGAGACTGTCCTGGCCTCGCTGGAACTGGCCGCTTCCATCAATCCACTGAACGAGGAGGTGCAGGCGGCCATCATCAGCACTCTGGGGGCCGCCGGTCGACGTGCCGACGCGATCGCGACGTTCATCGAGGTTCGGAGGCTTCTCGTTGAGGAGCTCGGGATCGATCCCAGCCCGGCTCTCGCGGCGTCCTACCGTCGCATCGTTGATTTCTACTCCGACCCGCGACTACCGAACCAGCCTCGACGTGGGGTTGACGGGCCTCATGACCGCGCTGTCGCTGCCGAGCCCTTCCGGGTCGCAGATTTCAGAGGACGCGACGTCGAGATCGAGCGGATTCGCGCCTTCGCATTCACAAGGAATGAATCGAACACCGGAGCAGCGCTCCTGATCACGGGGCCACCGGGAGTGGGGAAGACGACGACTGCACTGGAGGCGGTTCGTCGCGGGAGTGCTCGCGGCTCTCGCTTGTTCGCCGATCTCCATGGGTTCGATGAAGCGCCGCTGACCCCGCTGGAGGTGCTCCGGTCGCTGCTTGCCCAGGTGAATCCGCAGGATGCGCCCCCCATTTCGTTCGATGATGCGGCGTTGGCGTGGGACGCCGCTGCGGGGTCGGGAGAGTTTGTCGTGGTGCTGGACAACGCCTCTTCTGAGTCGCAAGTACGTGCCGTGCTCGCGGTCGAAGCACCGCTGAGGGTGATCATCACCTCCCGTCGCAGCCTCCCGGGCTTGGAACTGGCTGAACGCGTGCCCCTGGGGCCGCTCCCTCGTGGTGAGAGCGAGTCGCTGCTGACCGCGCTGATGGGCAGCGCGCGCAGTGTACGGTCGCAGACGGCCAAGCTGGCTGAGCTCTGTGGAGATCTGCCGCTGGCCCTGCGTATCGCCGGCGCACGGCTCGCGTCGCGCCCGCTGTGGTCGGTTGACGATCTGATCGATCGTCTGGAGGACGAGAGGAAGAGGCTCGCTCAGCTTGTGGCGGGCGATCTCGCCGTGGAGACTGCCTTCGCGCTCTCGTACAACGCTCTTCACCCCACCACGAGGGTCCTCTTTCGGAGTCTGGCGGGATTGCACGACTCGGTCTTCACCGCCGAGATGGTTGCAGCGATGCACGATATCGATCCCTATGTCAGTCGAGATCAACTGGACGCGCTGGCTGACCTGGGGCTGATCGAGGCGACTGCGGGTGATCGCTACCGGATCCACGATCTCTTGAGGATCTACGCCGCTGATCGATCGCGTGTGGAGACGAGTGGGGACGAGCGTCGCATCGAACAGGAGCGATTGGACGGCTGGCTCCTGTCGAGAACGATTGCCGCTGCACGGGTCTTCCCCGACGTGTGGGAGATGACTCCCGCGCGCGAGCACGCCGGCGCGGAGGAAGTGGCAGATGCTCGGGAGTGGCTGACCGTCCAATCCGCCCACTGGCACGGTGCGCTGACGCGGGCAGCGGACGGTGGCAATCACGAGCTGATCGTCGAGAGCGCGACGGCTCTCGCCAGAATCTCGAGCGTGTGGGAGCACTTCATCGGCTGGACCCACGTCCACTCGCTAGGCGCATCCTCTGCTGGCGCCATCGGTGCGGACGAACTGCAGGTGAAGCAGATGCTCGCTCTCGCGATCGCGGTCGCTGTGGAAGCCCCTGGGCCAGGGGACGCGGAGACGGCTGCTCGGCGCGCGCTTGAGGCGGCGGAGTCTCTCGGCAATCCGCGATGGGTCGCGTGGGCGCGGAGCGTCCTCGCGGACGCGCTGTCGGTGGATGGTGACGGTGAGGGCGCTCTGCGGGAGTCGCGGGCGGCCGCGTCGACGTTCCGGCAGCTCGGCGATCTCAATGGGGAGATGGAAGCCCGGTCGTGGACTCTGAACACGCTGAGTGTGGTGGATCTCGCCGCGGCGACTGCAGAAGCCGAGGCTCTGATTGCGACAGTTGCTGGGATGGAGGATCCCGATCGGGTTCTGCATCCCAGCACTCTGTTGAACGCTTACAGCTCGGCGGCGAGATTGTTCCTGAGTCAGGGGCGTTTCGATGACGCGTTGGCGATCTCCGCGCGGATGGCTGAGTTGCATGAGCCCGCGTTGGGTGGCGGAGGGTATTCCGCCCGAGCGTCGTTCGTCCGCGGATTCGCGCTCTTGGGGTTGGATCGCTTTCAGGAAGCAAGGGGGGCGCTGGAGCAGGCGCTGGCATGGCAGAGCCCGTATCTGCCGGACAGTTGGGGTGAGCGTTTGAGGGGCGCGCTCGCCTCGATACCGGGGGAATAGTGGCCGCCGAAGAGAGGCGCCCCATGACCGTGGCCCCCGTCGCCGACTCGCGCAAGGCGAGGTCAGCGACGGGGGCCACGGCGGTCTAGCGGGCTGCTTTCCGGATGACCGAGATGACGGTGAGTGGTTTGCTGAGCATGGGTACGTGGGAGGAGTTGACCTCTACAGTCGTCGCTCCCGCGCGCTTGGCCATCGCTCGCTCTGCACGCGGGGAGATCGTCTTGTCTTGTGACGCGACGATGTACCAACTCGGAATCGTCTTCCACGCCGGTACCCCGGACGGCGTGCCGAATGCTGCGAGAGCAGCGGGGCGCTGAGATGCGGCCAGAGTGTCAGCAACGGGGCGTGGGAGATCCTGGGCGAAGATCGAACGGAATGCGGTGGGGTCGATGTACGCGTCGGCATCCCCTTCGGCGGCGCCGGGGAACGGTCGGATGAGGAGGTTGTCGCCCAGTTCGGTCGAGCCCCCGCCGAGCGCATTAGCGTCCTGAACGGTCTCGCCTTCGTCGAGTGCGTACGCCGCCACATAGACGAGAGATTTGACATCGGGGTCGCCGGTCGCGGCGTTCGTGATCACCGCACCACCGTAGGAATGTCCGACGAGGACGACAGGCCCCGTGATGGTGTCGAGGAAGCTACGCAGATAGGCACTGTCGTACTGCACGCCTCGCAGCGGGTTGGAGAAGGCCAGAACCGGGTATCCCTCGGCTTGCAGCGCCGCTCCGACCAGAGACCATCCGCTGGAATCGGCGAACGCGCCGTGCACGAGGACGATGGTGGGCTTCTGCACCGACTTGGAGCGGTCGATGGAGTGGGCCGGCGGGGTCGCGCTGGCTGGTGCCGTCACGGCTCCCACACCGAGGAGCGCGACGATCAGGGAAGCTGCGAGGAGCCGGAGGTTCGTTCGCTTGTTCATTTCATCGGTCCTTGAGAGGTCATGCGTCGAGCGCTCGGAGGATGAAGGCGGCAACCTTTTCCGGCTGCGCGATGAAGGCGACATGGCTGCCGTCGATCTCTTCGGTCGTGGCGTTCATGCGCTCGGCCATGAAGCGCTGGGCTTCGGGGGCGATTGCGCGGTCGTGAGTGGACACGAGGTACCAGGTAGGCCTCGCTGTCCACCCGGCATGACCGAGAGGTTCGCCTGCTGCCGCGGCGGCGAGCGGTCGCTGCGAGACAGCCATGATGGAGGCGAGATCGGGGTCCAGGTCGGCCGCGAAGGTCTCCTGGAACTGAGCACCGTCGATGAACAGTTCGGGGCCGCCGACAGCGTCGATCGCGTCGTACGGGGTGGGGCGCACGGTGCTCGCGAGCAGCGGTGCCGGGAATGGCTCCTGCACGCTGCTGACGCTCTCCCCGGCGGCAGGTGCGAACGCCGCGATGTAGACGAGACCGGTCAGATTCTCGAGGCCTTCAGCGGCTTCGGTGATGACCGCTCCGCCGTAGGAATGGCCGACGAGGATCACAGGGCCGTCGATCGCATCGGCCACCGCCCGGATGGCGTGCGCGTCGTGCGCGATGCCGCGCAGCGGGTTGGCGGGAGCGACCACTTTATGGCCCCCTGATGAGAGCTCTCGGATGACTCCTGCCCAACCGGATGCGTCAGCGAAGGCGCCGTGCACGAGGACGAACGTGGGATCGGGTGAAGGTGACATGCTCTTTTCCTTTCGGGGTGGGTACTGCGGACGTGACGTTGGCGTTACAACGCCTGATTGGAGTGCTCGAGCGCACGTACCGCGTTCGGTGTGGTGAGGGAGAACACGACGAGGCCGAGCGCGACGAGGATGAGGCCCGCCCACGACGTGGCGAGATAGCCGAATCCGGCGCTGATCGCGATTGCACCCCCGGCAGCTCCGAGAGCATTTGCCAGGTTGAGCGCGGCCAGGTTCAGAGCTCCGACCAGCGTCGGCGCCTCGGGTGCGAAGCGGGAGAGCAATGTCTGGATGGTCGGGATAGCCATCATCGCGCTCGCGCCCACGCCGAAGAGGCCGACGAACAGGATCGGCATGGCCGCGCCGCCGAGTGCGACGATGACGAGGAAGATGCTGACGAGGGAGTATCCGAGCACGAGCCCGCGAGTCGCGTAGCGGTCGGCGATGCGACCGCCGACGGCGTTTCCCACTGCCATCCCCACACCGAAGACACCGAGCGCGAGGGGAACGACGGCGGGTGCGGCGTTCGCCGCGCTCGTGACGATCGGTGCGATGAACGTGTAGACAGCGAAGATGCTCGAGATTCCGAGTGCTGCGATGGTGAAGATCACCCATACCATCGGCTTCACGAGGGCGCGAAGCTCGGCGGTGACGGTGCCGCCTGCGAGATCTCTCGTATTCGGAACGAAGAACAAGATGGCGAGTCCGGCGAGAAGCCCCAAAGCGGCGACAACAAGGTAGAGCCATTGCCACCCGACCATCTGTCCCAGAAGGGTGCCTGCCGGCGACCCGAAGATCGTTGCGATCGTGAGGCCTGCCATGACGGTGGCGAACGCCTGACCTCCCCGGCCGGGGCCGTAGGTATAGGCCGCAACGACTGCGCCGGCTCCAAAGTACGCGCCTTGCACGGTGCCCGTGACGAATCGGGCGGCGACCAGAAGCTCGATACTGGGCGCTAACGCTGACGCCACGTTCCCGATGAGGAAGATGACGATCAGGCCCAGCAGAAGCGTCTTTCGATTCAGCCGAGCTGCAGCGACGGTGATGAGAGGGGACCCGATCACCACGCCCAGCGCGTATGCGCTGACGGCCCAGGTCGCCAGCGGGATGCTCGCATCGAACTCCGCGGCATAGAGCTCGATGATTCCGTTCGTGCCGAACTCCCCAGTGCCGATCGCGAAGGTGCCGAAGGCAAGGGAGAGCAGTGTCAGACCCTTCGCACGGCGCGACGCGGCAGCGGGCGTGTGGGTGGCTTCGGCGTCTGAGCATTGCGCGGCGTAGGCGGACTCCTGCACGAGGGGCTCCTTCTCTGTCTCCAGTCGCCCCGTTGTGGGCGGCTGACTCGGGTTCGCCGGGGTGAGGCGTTTACTGGGCTGTGAACTTCCCGGCGCTGGCGAGGGCGATCGTGGTGATCACCGCGGACGTGATCACCGCGATGCTGATCACGACTCCGGCGACGCCGAGTCGATTGCTGACGCCGGCTCGTCGACTCTGCGCGACAGCAATGAGGCCGAAGATCAAGCCGAGTGCCGGGAAAACAAAGGCAAGAACGAACGCCCAGATGCCGAATGCCCTGCCAGGTGCAAGCTGTGTGCTTTTGCCGTCGTTCATCTCTCGCCTTCCATTGGCCCGAACCTCAGCGTGGAGGTCCCGGAACAGGACGGCGAGCGCGTCGGCGTGATCACGTCGAAACGCGATATCAGACGCGACGGACCCGACATCCTCCGGTCACTCGACGTGGCAATCTCGGGCAGATGGAAGAACCCATCATGTCTTCGAGCAGCACTTCGCCTGCGATCACGGAGACTCTCGCATCAGGAGTGCCCGGCCGTGCCACAGGCCTCGCCTACGGACCACCGCAAGAACTCCTGAGCAGTCAACTCGTCCCCGTAGCACTGGTCACCTATGGCTTCGGCGGCTCTGATGATTCCGACCGTTGGGGTAGGGGAGGCGGAGGAGGTGGTGTGGCAGTCCCGATTGGTGCGTACGTGAACGGAGCGAACGGTCCGCGCTTTCAGTCGAATCCCCTCGTCTTCGTCGCTCTCGCGATTGCGCTGGTCTTCGCGGTGGGACACGTCATCACCCAAATCGTGAAACATCGCTGACCAGGCCCCGCGAGCGCACCTGAGCACCTTCAACCGACAGTGGGAGATTCTTCGCATGGAACCCGTTCGCGCCTTGAGGTCCCCGAGGACCTGGCTGATGCCGATCCTGCTCATCGCAGCACTGGCGGCCGCACTGCCCGCGGTGTATCTCGCCGCGACAGCAGATCCGCAGGGTCACCTCCAGGGGCTGCCCGTGGCGCTGGTCATTGAGGAGCAGCAGCCTTCCACTGCCCCCAGCGCTGCCGAGCAGGTGGCAGCAGCGATCGAGTCCAACGTCGGTGGCGCGATCAGCACGGTCCGGATGACCAGCGCCGAACTGGCCGTCGCGATGTCCGAGGACCGCGTGGCCGGTGCAGTAGTCGTACCGCCCGATTTCAATGCCAGCCTCGCAAGCCTGAGCTCGATCGGAACAGAACCCTTCCGCTCCACGGTGAAGGTGGCGACGAATGCCGGTGATGGGGGGTTGAGTGCCGGACTCGTCACGGCCAATCTGCTCCCCGTACTGCAGGAAGTGTCGGCGATGCTCGGTCAGCAGCTCATCGCCGCAGCTGACGCCCCTCCGGATGGTGCATACCGCGCACTGCTCGCCGACCCGTTCGCCGCTGCCGCCGCCCCTTACGCGCCCCTGCCTCCGAACTCCGGACTGGGAACCAGTGCGTTCTACTTCTCGCTGATCGTGGTGCTCATCGCCTTCATCGGGGCATCGCTGGTCAATCCGCTCGTCGACTCGGCGCTCGGGGTGATTCCCAGCGAGCTGGGCCCGCTCGTGGCCCGCCAGCGGTACACCGCGGTCAGCCGTCGCCGCACCTTCCTCGCCAAGTGTGCGATCCTCGCCGGTGCAGCCCCCGTCGCGGCCGGCGTGCTCCTCGGGGTGTCGGCGTTGATCGGTGTCACGGTGGGCGACCCTGCCATTCTGTGGCTGTTCTCTACCGTGGTCATCGCCGCGATCGGAACGAGTGCGCTGGCGGTGTTCGCCATCCTCGGGCCTGGCATCGGATCGCTCGCGAACACCCTGTTCTTCGTCGCTCTCGCCATGGTCTCATCCGGCGGCATCGTTCCACTGGAGGCGACACCATCACCGTTCCAGTGGGTATCGGGCGTCACTCCATTCCGGCATGTCATCGATGGCGTTCGCGCCCTGTTCTACTTCGACGGAAACCTTGCCGCAGGGCTCGGTGAAGCGTGGATCAGCGCCGCCATCGGCGGGGCGGTGGGGCTCACGGTCGGCCTGCTCGCCACCACGATCTACGGTCGCTACCCTCGCTTCTCACGCGACCCCCGCGCCGTGCATGGTCACCCCGGCTCCGTTGACGGCGTGCCACGGCTTCCTGGCGAAGGCCAGTCGGTTCCCGCAGCGGATGGCATCGAGCGATCGGCGAGCCGGTCCAGATGACGGAACCAGTCGCCCGCCATCGGTCGGTACTCAGCCGACCGCATTTCGAGCGGATCGCAGGGTATGGGATCCCTTTCGATGCGACGGAGGGCGCGGTGCTCTACCGATCGGGAGACGTCCGCCACGATCTCTATCTCCTCGAAAACGCTCGTGTCGAGGTCGTTCGCGAGCGCTCCTCCACGGACGAAGAGCGCGTCGTCTACGTCCGAGACTCGGGGGACTTTCTCGGTGAGCTCAGCCTTCTGACCGGTCAGAATGCGTTCCTCACCGCGCGAGTGATCAGGGCGGGGCGTATGCATCGCGTCTCTCGTGAGCGGTTTCGACGGCTGTTGTCCGAAGAGTCGGAACTCGCGGACGTTCTGCTGAACGAACTGATGACGCGGCGCAGCATCATGCTCGCTGCCGCCACCAGCGCTCTGGAGATCGTCGGCATTTACGACGACGCTCGTACGCGCGACCTGCTGTCGTTCGCAGAGCGCTCCTCCCTTCCTCACCGATTCCACTTGCCCACCTCACACGCGGGGGTGACCTTGATCAGCACTCACCGCGCCAGCGAGGCTCAGCTGCCTCTCGCCGTCACCGAGTCGCTGGCGATCCCGAACGCGACACCACCGAGCGTCGCCGCGGCGCTGGGGTTGGTGGGCCGATTGTCCGTCAGCGACGTCGATGTGGCGATTGTCGGCGCGGGACCCGCTGGGCTGGCCGCTGCTGTGTATGGCGCTTCCGAGGGATTGTCGACTTTGCTTGTCGACGGCGTCGGAGCTGGGGGCCAAGCGGCGACGAGTTCTCGCATCGAGAACTACCCCGGCTTCCCCACAGGCGTGAGCGGGTCCGAGCTCGCTCAGGCCGCCACACTGCAGGCCCTCAAGTTCGGAGCGGAGCTCGTCGCCCCTTGCCGGGTGAGCTCGATGCACTCGCATCCGACCGGAAGGATGGCACTCAGCCTCTCGGATGGATCGACCGTCGTAGCACAGGCCGTCATCCTCACGACCGGGGTCCAGTATCGACGGCTTCCGCTCGCCCGGCTGGTGGACTTCGAGGCCACAGGCTGTGTCCGATACTCCGCGACCGAGCTCGACGCACGAGACACGCGGCAACGGAGGGTCGCGGTCGTCGGGGGTGCGAACAGTGCGGGGCAGGCAGCGCTGTTCCTCGCATCTCGGGGAGCATCAGTCGAGCTGCTGGTGAGGGGTCCGAGGTTAGGTCTGCGCATGTCCTCCTATCTGCAGCAGCGCATTCGGGCAGACAGCCGCATCGGGGTGTCAGTTGGATGCGACGTGCGAGGACTGCTCGGGGATGGACACCTGCGCGGGCTTGTGATCCGCGACCTGGAAGGCGAGCGAGAGATCGCAGTTCAGAACCTCTTCAGTTTCGTCGGGGCACGGCCCGATACCGCGTGGATCAAGGACATCGAGCTTGACGAAGACGGATTCGTTCTCACGGATTACGCTCTCGACGATTCGCAGGCAGCACTGCCCTTCCAGACATCGAACCCGCGGGTGTTCGCAGCAGGCGATGTGCGCCACGGCTCGATGAAACGCGTCGCCTCGGCAGTCGGAGAAGGTGCCGCCGCGATCTCGTCGGTGCACACGCTGCTGGGGAGGCTGTAGCGGCTACACGTGACGGCTGGCTCGGTCCCGCATCGCATAGATGCGTGGCGTCATGCCGAACCGGACGCGGAACTGACTGATGAAGTGCGACGGGCTCGAGTAGCCGATCATCCGCGCGACGCGCGCGACGTCGTTCTTGCGATCCTGAAGCAACTCGAGGGAGCGCTCCAGCCGCCGATCCTTGACGTATTGATAGGGGGAACGACCGATCGTTGCTGTGAACTGCGACGACAGCGCCGAAACACTCAGGCGCGCCACGGCGGCGAGATCAGCGACCACGATCGCCTCAGCGAGATGATCATCGATGTACTGCAAGACACCCTGCAGGGGCTCGTCAGTCTGTCGACAACGGGCAAGCTCGATCAAACGGTGGGAGTGCTGTGCTCGCATGAGGCGGTAGAGCAGTTCATTGCGGTAGATCGGTACGAGCACCGCTCTGTCGCGCGGACTGCTCGCCGCTCGAACGAGGCGTGCAAGCGCCCCCGTAAGCTCTGGCGACAGAGTCGCCGCGGACCGATGTGCGGCGCCGGGCTTCAGCTCGAGGAGCTCTGCGACCTTGCAGATCTCAACTCCGTCCAACGCAACAGTGACGGCGACGAACGGCGCGGTCGGTGAGCCCTCCGTGACCCAGCCGCGCGGAAGCGCGCGGGCATCCATCGTGACGTACTCGCCGGCGCTGACAAGGTGCTCTTCACCCTCAAGGACGACCCTCATTGCGCCTTGCAGGACCGTGGCCGCACACAGCGACCGGACATCGCTGAGTCCGAGTTCCCCTATCCGAGATGATGTTCGGACGGTGAGCGCCTCTGATCTCAACTCTCGTGAAACCGCAGTCAACGCAATGAGCGCGAGCTCGTGCGGGGAGTTCGCACCGACAGCAACTGCTTCCGCACGCGAGCCCTCAGTGGCATTCACATCAGCCTCCACTGCGCTACGGCACTTCGCGTTGCCGCGGCGTCGGGTGACGAGGCGACCCCTCCATTGGTACGCACTCGTTGTGGACAAAGAGTGGATACACACTTGACGCTGTCAAGAGGGTTCGCGAGAATCAGGGTATGGTCACCGGAACTGCCGCTCCACGTGCTCGCGACGCGCTCCTCCTAGCGGCGAAGGAGGAGTTGGTTCAGAAAGGGCACGCTGCGGTGAGCTTGCGTGCCGTTGCCCGACGAGCGGGTCTCTCGCACGCTGCGCCGGCTCACTTCTTCGGCAGCCGCGCCGGCATGCTCACCGCCGTCGCTACGGAAGGATTCAGAAGCCTCGCTGAAGCGCTCCATTCCGCAGCCGACGACGCTGCAGACGCGGGCGAGCCAGCGCTTGAGGCCTTGGGGCTCGGATACATCGAGTTCGGTCTGGCTCATCCCGCACTGATGGACCTGATGTTTCGACGATCCGAGTTGGATGCGGGGGATGCGGGGCTCATCGGCGCGCAGCGCGCCGCGATTGGACATCTTCGCGCAGCACTGGCGGCCGTCGTGGGGTCGGATAGCGAAGAATGGGCGCTGGTGAGTTGGGCATTCGTTCATGGACTGGTGTCGCTGCTCCGAGAGGGGGCGCTCGCCGAAGTCGCCGAACGCAATCCCGATGAGGTGCGGGCTCTCGCCCGACGACTCGTTGTGATATTCGGTGGCGGTCTCTCCGCGGACGCTCGCTAGCGAAGAGCCAACCGGGCCGGGCCCGAGTGGCCGAAGAGAGGCGGCGCCCGGCACTCGCCGCGGACCATGTCAGCTCTCGATCTGTGGCGACGTGCGGTCGTTCCGTCGACGCGGAGTCGGGATGCCCAGCAGGAAGAGCGGGAGAGCGATGAGTCGGGGGTACGCGGACTCTTCCAGGTTGTAGGTCGCGCGGCTGGCGTCGGATGGGCGGGTTGAACGAGGCATGAGAATCTCCTTCTCTCTCTATACTTGACGATGTCAAGTGCTGATGAATGACACTATGCTCCCCAAACGTGACAGTGTCAAGTAGTCATCGGGCTCATTCCCGACGACGTGCCTGTTGACATCGCGCATTCACCGGTCTAACGTGCAACCAAATGGTTGTACATAGCACCTCCCACGGAGCCAGTGAGCTGACCGATGATGAGACCGACCGCCTGTTCCACGCACTCGCGGCGGCGACCCGCCGCGACATCCTGCGCCGCACGATCGAGGCGGAGCAGTCCGTCTCGGCGCTCGCGTCCGGGTACGACATGTCCTTCGCCGCGGTGCAGAAGCACGTGGCGGTGCTCGAAGCGGCGCACCTCGTCGTCAAGCGTGCCGAAGGGCGCGAGCGGCTCGTCCGAGCGGATCCGGACATGATCGCCCGGGCCCGTGCGCTGCTTTCCCGCTACGAGGACCTCTGGCGTTCTCGCATCGACCGCCTCGACGCCCTGCTCGCCGACCCTGAGCACTGACTTCCCCCATGCCGTCCCACGGAAGGAACTGAAGAAATGCCCGTCACCGACATCACCACCGACGCCGAGAACCTCACCATGAGTCTCACGGCCGACTTCGCCGCTCCCGTCGACCGGCTGTGGCACGCGTTCACCGACCCGCGCCAGCTGGAGCGCTTCTGGGGCCCGCCGGGATGGCCGGCCACGTTCACCGTTTTCGACTTCACCGTCGGCGGCCGCGCCGACTACCGGATGACGAGCCCGCGGGGCGAAGCGTCGCGGGGCGGCTGGGAGTTCCTCCGCATCGATGAGCCGGCCTCTTTCGAGGTGCTCGACTCCTTCCTGGGCGAAGACGGCAGGCCCATGGAGGGGTTCCCGTCGATGCGGATGGTCTTCACCTTCGAGGAGACGGACACCGGCTCCCGTCTGCGCAACGTCACCTACTTCGACTCGCTCGAGGCGCTGGAGCAGACCGTCGCGATGGGCGCCGTCGAAGGCTCCCGCATGGCGATGGACCAGCTCGACGCCGTCCTGGAGGACCTGCGCGCCTACGCCGAGGGCAAGGGCACGCGCACCGAGATCCTCGACGACCAGCACGTGCGCATCACGCGGCTCATCGACGGTCCTCGCGACCTGGTGTGGCGTGCGCACCACGAGCCGGAGCTCCTTCGGAGGTGGCTGCTCGGTCCCGACGGCTGGCAGATGATCGAGTGCGAGGTCGGCGACACCTACCGCTACGTCTGGCAGCAGGGCGACGACGAGTCCACGCGATTCGGG
>Ga0160437_1000443_pt1 | contig 21562 bp, 23 predicted proteins | sample HID1975I_E0MG_FD_108227 | JGI IMG/M metagenome (GOLD analysis project Ga0160437, IMG submission 108227) | Enriched soil microbial communities from UW Madison campus, WI, USA - HID1975I_E0 MG | ecosystem: Environmental > Terrestrial > Soil > Unclassified | place: USA: Madison, Wisconsin... | reverse complement strand
GATAACTGCCTGGAAGGCAACGCGGTATACGCGTGAACGCGCACCGTAGTAGCCTTTGGCTTGTTTCAAAATTTTCTTGTGACGTGCACGGGCAACTACACCACGTTTTACGCGAGCCATATGAGCTCTCCTGTTCTATATTCTTGATTAATAAAAGTTAAACGTTAACGACTTATGCGTACGGAAGGCACGCGATTACCAGACCCAGATCGCCTTTAGAAACCATGGCTTTCGGGCGCAGGTGACGTTTACGCTTAGTAGCTTTTTTGGTCAGAATATGACGCAGGTTAGCGTGCTTGTGCTTAAAACCACCTTTACCGGTTTTTTTGAAGCGCTTAGCAGCACCGCGTACGGTCTTAATTTTTGGCATCTTAATAACTTCCACTTCGCATTGTTGAAAAATGAAACGTAGGCGAACAAAGACTGTGAGACCCGAGGGTCCCACGGTCAATGCTACTTGAAGGCCTTACTGTTTCTTCTTAGGAGCGAGCACCATGATCATCTGACGGCCTTCGATCCTTGTTGGGAAGGATTCGACAACTGCCAGTTCACTCAGATCGTCACGGACGCGGTTAAGCACTTCCATACCGATCTGTTGGTGGGCCATCTCACGTCCGCGGAAACGCAGAGTGATTTTGGCCTTATCGCCCTCTTCGAGAAAGCGTACCAGGCTGCGGAGTTTTACCTGGTAATCGCCATCGTCGGTGCCAGGACGGAATTTGATTTCCTTAACCTGAACAATCTTTTGCTTTTTCTTCTGTTCCTTAGAAGATTTGCTTTTTTCATAGAGGAATTTGCCGTAGTCCATGATTCGGCAAACTGGCGGTTCGGCGTTAGGGCTGATCTCTACCAGATCCACTCCTGCTTCTTCAGCTTTTTCCAGAGCTTCTCTCAGACTCACTATACCAAGCTGTTCGCCTTCCAGACCTGTTAAGCGAACTTCCTGAACTCGAATCTCGCCATTTATACGATTCGGACGTGCCGTTTGTACTCGTTTTCCGCCTTTAATACTTTATTCCTCCAGTTGTTGAAGACTGCGGCTGCGTATTTCATTCAGCAGCTTCTCGATCACTTCGTTTACGTCCACAGTGCCGAGGTCTTTTCCGCGACGGGTGCGCACGGCTACTTTGCCTGCTTCAACCTCTTTGTCGCCACAAACCAGCATATACGGGACACGACGCAATGTGTGCTCGCGGATTTTAAAGCCAATCTTCTCATTTCTCAAGTCTGCTTTTACGCGAATGCCCGCATTTTGCAGTTTACGCGTCAATTCGTTGACGTATTCAGCCTGAGAATCAGTGATATTCATCACCACGACCTGCACAGGTGCAATCCAGGTTGGGAAGAACCCAGCGAACTCTTCGGTAAGAATACCGATGAAGCGTTCGATGGAACCCAAAATGGCGCGGTGAATCATCACCGGCACCTGACGCTCGTTACTTTCGCCTACATAAGAGGCGTTAAGCCGCTGCGGCAGAGAGAAGTCCAGCTGTACTGTTCCGCACTGCCATGCACGATCGAGGCAGTCATACAGTGTAAATTCAATTTTCGGGCCGTAGAAGGCACCTTCACCCAGTTGATACTCAAACGGGATGTTGTTCTCTTCCAGAGCCACGGCCAGATCGGCTTCCGCACGATCCCATGTTTCATCGCTACCAATGCGTTTTTCAGGACGCGTAGACAGCTTGACGACGATTTTCTCGAAGCCAAAGGTGCTATACATATCGTAGACCATACGAATGCAGGCGTTGACTTCATCACGCACCTGGTCTTCAGTACAGAAGATATGTGCATCATCCTGGGTAAACCCACGAACGCGCATCAGGCCATGCAGCGCGCCTGACGGCTCGTTACGATGGCAGCTACCGAACTCCGCCATACGCAACGGCAGATCGCGATAGGATTTAAGACCCTGGTTGAAAATCTGCACGTGACCTGGGCAGTTCATCGGCTTGATGCAGTATTCACGGTTCTCAGAAGAGGTGGTGAACATCGCATCTTTGTAGTTGTCCCAGTGCCCGGTTCTTTCCCACAGCACACGGTCCATCATGAACGGGCCTTTCACTTCCTGATACTGATATTCTTTCAGCTTAGAGCGCACGAAAGTTTCCAGTTCACGGAAGATAGTCCAGCCATCGTTATGCCAGAACACCATACCCGGCGCTTCTTCCTGCATATGATACAGGTCAAGCTGCTTACCGATTTTACGGTGGTCACGCTTTGCCGCTTCTTCAAGACGCAGCAGATAGGCGTTCAGCGCTTTCTTATCGGTCCATGCGGTACCGTAGATACGCTGCAGCATTTTATTGCTGCTGTCGCCACGCCAGTAGGCGCCTGCTGTTTTCATCAGTTTGAAGTAATGACAAAAACGCATGTTCGGCACGTGCGGACCGCGGCACATGTCGACATATTCTTCGTGATGATACAAGCCAGGCTTGTCATCATGGGCGATGTTTTCATCGAGAATGGAGACTTTATAGCTCTCACCGCGGTTCACAAATGTTTCACGCGCTTCGTGCCAGCTCACCTTTTTCTTGATGACATCGTAGTTCTTCTCTGCCAGCTCGTGCATCCGCTTTTCGAGGGCGTCGATATCTTCCTGGGTCAGAGTATGGTCGAGGTCAACGTCGTAGTAAAAACCGTTATCAATGACCGGACCGATAGCCATTTTGGTATGCGGCCACAGCTGTTTGATAGCGTGTCCCAGCAGGTGCGCGCATGAGTGACGAATGATCTCCAGACCGTCAGCGTCTTTCGCGGTAATCAGCGACAGGGTAGCGTCTTGTTCAATGAGATCGGAAGCATCAACCAGCTCACCGTTAACACGGCCAGCAATGGTGGCTTTCGCCAGACCTGGACCAATGTCCAGAGCAACATCCATGGGGCTTACAGCGTGATCGAACTGGCGTTGACTGCCATCAGGAAGAGTAATTACAGGCATTTCATATCCTTATTCACAGTGGTGCCCCACACGAAAGAGCACATGCAAAAATAATTTATTTAGTCATATCAACCGTGTTAAAGGCTTTATTTGCTTCACTCTGCAAACTGGGTACATCAGGGTGTACAAAACCAAAATGTACATACCTTCACTTGCTGATAACGAACGCTCATAGTACACGGCATTTGGAATTTATTAAAGCCAATGAAGAATATGGGCTTTTACCCTGCCCGCGCTAACAACCTGTACACAATAAAAAACCGTCCGTAGACGGTTGATTAGCTGTTAACCCCACTTATTTGGCGTACCCCTGAAATTGTCCGTCTTTCATCACAGCGACCTTGCCTGTTTTATAGGCGATTATCGTGAACAACCCTTGGGAATAAACCGTCGCGTCGGCCGTGACCTCATCCTGAGCGGCCGGTTTTCCGTCTACGGTCAGAATGCCTGACGCATCGCGTTTGATCGTGATGCCATCAAAGTGCCTGGTGAAGGCAAGAGATTTTTTGGCTGTCTGGGCTTTTTGTGGATAGAGGGCCTCAGCATTCTCCAGCGCCTGCTTTTCTGCCGCACTGTTCAGGGTGGCCTGTCGATTCTGTTCTGCAATGTAACAGGCATCCCGGCTGACGCCTTTCGCTTCACAATCGGCCATACGTGACGCTTCGCTGGAGCAACCAGCCAATATGGTCACCACGGATGCTATTACCATTAACTTTTTCATGTATACCTCATTAACATAATTTCAATTTTAGATGTCGGCTCTGATGGCCTGTTAATCCTGGAGCGAATATCAGCTAAATGAAAAATGTGTTAGTTGACTTACGTCATTAATATAGAGTGATCGCGTTAGGAGTATTCTGAAATTGGGTGCGTCTGTAACATTCCCGGCCCATCACTGAAATTTAATAAAAGACTTGAAACACCCTTTGAGTTGTCACATGCCGTATTTTCCCACAGCATACGCGCTTTTGCCCGGAGCGTTTATGCGTCACCTACTGGCCTTCTTGCAGCGATATGGCATCGATCTGAACAACCCTTCGTCACTCTTTATCGTGTTCGGTTATATTTTCCTGACCGCACTCGTGGCGCATTTTATTCTCCGGATCATTTTACGAAAAATTGAAAAGCACGCGGAGCAAGGCAACCGTCCGTGGCTGAAAATATTCACGCAAAATAAGTTATTCCACCGCATTTCGCTGACGTTGCAAGGGATTCTGGTCAGCGTGCAGCTCAGTTTCTATCTCGAAACCGGCAGCCACGTGGGGCTGTTTTTCAATATCTGTGTGCAGCTCTGGATCCTGTTGTTCGCCCTGCTCTCCTTCTTCTCGCTGCTGGATGTGATCCTCAAACTGTCGCACCAGTACAAGTTTTCTGTGCAATTACCGCTGCGCGGAATTTTCCAGGGTGTGAAGCTGGTCGCCGCGTCGATTGTCGCTATCCTGATGATTTCCCTACTGATTGGTAAATCTCCTGCCATTCTGTTTAGCGGTCTGGGTGCCATGGCAGCAGTATTGATGTTGGTGTTTAAAGACCCGCTGCTCGGCCTGGTTGCTGGGATCCAACTGTCTGCTAATACCATGCTGCATATGGGTGACTGGCTCGAAATGCCAAAATACGGCGCAGACGGCACGGTAATTGATATCGGCCTGACAACCGTAAAAGTGCAGAACTGGGATAACACCATCACCACCATCCCAACTTATGCCCTGGTATCTGATGCCTTTAAAAACTGGAGCTACATGTCAGCTTCCGGCGGGCGTCGTATCAAACGTAGCGTGTTTGTCGACAGCACCAGCATTCACTTCATGTCAGCCGATGAGTTGCAGCGTCTGGGTCAGGTTGATTTGCTGAAGCCGTGGATTAAAGAGCAGAGCCAGAAAGTGGCAAACGGCAGTGCCGCGCAGAGCGTGCTCAATGGCGAAAGCATGACTAACATCGGCGCGTTCCGTGCCTGGCTGACGGAATACCTGCATCAGCATCCAAAAATCCGTAAAGACATGACGCTGATGGTTCGCCAGCTACCGCCGGGTTCTGAAGGCCTGCCGCTGGAGATATACGCCTTTACCAACACCGTTGAATGGCTGAAATATGAGGCGATTCAGGCCGATATTTTCGACCATGTTTATGCGGTAATTGAAGAGTTTGGCCTGCGCATTTATCAGCGCCCTTCCGGCAACGATCTTCGTCCGCAGGCCCTCGTCTGCTAACAACCACAGGGCGCGTTATGCGCCCTGCTTAAATCCCCTCACAACAATCCCTTCTGCATCCAATCTCTGGCGTATCTGTCGTGTCATCGCCACTGCGCCCAGGCTGTCACCGTGTACGCAAATGGAATCTGCACGAATAGCGGTGAACTCGCCTTCAATGGACATCACCCCGCCGTCAATAATCATCCGCACCACGCGTTCAGCCACGTCATTCGCATCGTGAATGACGGCCCCCGGATCTCGCCGTGAAACCAGGGTACCATTCCGGTGATAAGCGCGATCGGCAAAGGCTTCCGCCACGGTATGAATGCCCGCATCCTGCGCCCATTCAATAAGCGCTGAACCCGCCAGCGCCACAAGCGATAACGACGCGTCTACTGCCTGCAAACCGGCGATGACCGCCATCGCCTGACGTTTGTCATGTGCAATGGTGTTATAGAGCGCCCCGTGCGGTTTAACGTAACGAACACGCGTCCCTGCCGCCGTGGCTAACCCCTGCAAAGCGCCGATTTGATAAATCACGTCGGCGGTCAATTCATCGCTGGCGATATCCATATTACGGCGGCCAAAGCCGACCAAATCAGGATAGGAAACATGTGCCCCGACGTTTACGCCCAGGCGCTGTGCGGCACGTAGCGTTTCAAGAATACCCGCCGGTGACCCCGCGTGAAACCCGCAGGCCACGTTGGTACTGCTGACCAGCGGCAATATTGCGGCATCATCGCCCATCGTCCATTGGCCGTAGCTTTCGCCTAAATCGCTATTTAAATCAATGCATGGCGCAACGGGCATTTCGTGGATCTCCTGGCTGTTAGTCTTTCGTTAAGGTCTCACGGTGTATCACTGTTCCATCCGTTTTACCACGAGGGACACAAAATGGACTTCACGGGATTGATACATAGCACCACTGATTTTATCAGCGCTCACCCGCTACTGGCACTTGGTGTGATTTTTTTATTGGCCTTTGGCGAGTCACTGGCCTTTATTTCGCTGTTGCTGCCCGCGACGGTAATTCTGCTGGCAACCGGGGCGCTCATCGGCGAAAGCGAACTGTCGTTTCTGCCCGTGTGGCTGGCTGCCGCGATTGGTGCCATTGTCGGGGACTGGCTTTCATGGTGGATTGGCTATCATTACAGCCATCGGGCAGTTACCGTCTGGCCGCTCTCGCGCAAACCGCTGCTGGTCCAGCGTGGGCACATCTTTTTTGATCGATGGGGAGCCTGGGGCGTATTCATTGGCCGTTTTTTTGGGCCGCTGCGGGCCGTGATGCCGCTGGTCGCGGGCATTTGCAGAATGCCATCGGGGAAATTCCAGTTAGCCAACATGACCTCGGCGGCGGTATGGGCCTTCGGCATTCTCGCGCCGGGCGCACTGGGCATTCCGTGGCTGGCAAAACTGTTTTCGTAAAGCGGAAACAATCAGGCCGGATTGCTCCGGCCTGAAAAATTACATCTTATAACCCAACGTTACCGTCGTACGGCGGTCCGTATGCTCCGGTGCCGATGATGGCGGCTCAGAGTTCCAGGTGACGTTGTAAGCCACTTTCAGACCGAAGTTGTCGTTAATGGCAACGTCCAGCGCCGTCTCGGAGTTGACGGTGGTGTCATCTGCACCAAACACCGAGAGACCCTGAGTAAATTTGGTGGTGTCGGTCATCTGCCAGGCGTAGGTGCCGGAAGCATAACCCAGCGGCTGAGTTTTGGTTTCATCGTTGGTGTATTCGTCGTAACGCACACCAGGACCGAATTCAAAACGCAGGCTGTGGACCGGTCCGTTGAGGATCTGACGACCGTAACCGGCCGTGAACACATCGCGCTGACGATAGCCGTTATAGCGATCGGTCAACCAGCTTGCCTGGCCAAACAGGTAGTCAGCATCGGTGATGTTGTAACGCGAACGGCCGCCGACGGAATAGGTTTCAGACGAGCGTTCATCGTTAGAAGACGTGTTGCTGGCGTTACCCCACAGCGACCATGCTGTGGTATCGCCGTACCAGGTCAGGGTGGAATCAGCAGTCAGGGAAGAACTTTTAGTATTGCCAGACTGTGCCAGGTAACCGCCGTTGATTTTACCTTCAAACGGTTTCTTCGCTGTGGAAGGGTCGTCCATGACAGTAAAAACGGTATTATCGGCCACGGCGTGCAGCGACGCAAAAAGGCCCCCCGCCAGAACAACTACTGCGGGTACTGTCTTGAAAAGCTTCATTTATTATGAGTCCGTACAACAAAAAAAGAGACCATTACGGTCCCGGAAACTTTCGCGAGGATCAACAACAGGCGGTCCTAAGAAAGGTAACAAATTATAAAAAGGCGTGAATAACATAGCAATGAATTCTTGTTTCATTTTTTGAATAAGAACGATCTCAAATGACATTTAATTTCATATATAAAGGCAGCCGTTAGGGATTGTAAATTTGCGAAAAATCATATCCTTGTCACTTTCTTATCACCCTTCGAGGTGCCAGGCTTACCGCTGACCATAAAATCGGCGACTCGTCAGGGTCATAAATGGAGGTAATCGATGGTTAATATCTATACGCTTACGCTGGCACCCTCTCTCGACAGCTCGACGCTGACTCCGCAAATTTACCCTGAAGGTAAATTACGCTGTAGCACTCCGGTATTTGAACCTGGCGGCGGCGGAATTAACGTGGCCCGAGCCATCACATTTCTCGGGGGCAAATCTACGGCCATTTTCCCGGCAGGTGGCGCAACCGGCGAACATCTGGTGTCCCTGCTTGCCGATGAGCACGTTCCCGTGCAAACGATCACCGCCCACGACTGGACACGTCAAAACTTGCACGTCCATGTCGAAACCAGCGGCGAGCAATATCGCTTTGTGATGCCAGGTGCAGCATTAACCGAAGATGAATTGCACCAACTTGAACGGAAAATCCTTCAAATCGAAGTCGGCGCGATTCTGGTTATCAGTGGCAGTCTGCCGCCCGGTGTAGATGTGGCGAAGCTAGTAGAGCTTATCAAATCAGCCCAGCAGCACGGTATTCGCTGCGTGGTGGACAGCTCCGGTGACGCCCTTTCCGCCGCGCTGGACGTCGGCGGGATTGAGCTGGTGAAACCAAACCAGAAAGAACTTAGCGCACTGGTGCGGCGGGAATTAACGCAGCCTGATGACGTACGCAAAGCGGCCGAAGAGATTGTCCGTGGCGGAAAAGCGCGGCGAGTGGTGGTCTCATTGGGGCCACAGGGTGCATTAGGCGTCGATGCCGATGGCAGCGTTCAGGTCGTGCCGCCTCCGGTTAAAAGCCAGAGCACGGTAGGAGCCGGTGACAGCATGGTCGGCGCTATGGTGCTTAAACTGGCTGAAAACGCATCGCTGGACGAAATGGTGCGCTACGGCGTGGCGGCGGGGAGTGCCGCCACCATCAACCAAGGTACGCGTTTATGCTCGTTGGAAAATACCCACACGATTTACGAATATTTGTGCCGACGTTGATCACAACTCCCGCTGAAACCACGGCGGAAGTCGAAAATTGACGGTAATCGGCTATGCTATAAAACTCCATGCTTAACAACGAGGTTCCCGATGAGCGGAGAAATCACGCGTTACGTGGTGACGGTCAGTTTTCATGAACAGACGCTGACCGAAATCAATGAGCTCAATAATCATCTTACCCGTGCTGGGTTTACGCTAACGCTGTCAGACGACGACGGCAAAGTGCATGATCTGGGCACCAATACGTTTGGACTGGTCAGCCCGCAAAATGAAGATGATATTAAAGCCCTGACCACTGGCCTGGCGGAAACCGCACTCGGCCACCAGCCCGATGTCAGCGTAGTGACCTTTGAACACTGGTTACAGGACAACGCTACCCATACGGCACGTTAAAACGCACAGTTGTGCGTCAGTTCGAGTTTTTCCACCGCATTTATGCGCTAACCTTATGATCTGGCAGAAAACATGGGGAGAGAGAGCATGTGGCAAGCGATCTGTAGCCTGTTGAAAGAGCACGGAGACGGCGAAATCGAGCTGCGCAACGAACTGCCTGGCGGAGAAATTCACGCCGCCTGGCATTTACGCGTGAGTGGTCAGGACTATTTCGTTAAATGCGATGAGCGAGAAATGCTGCCCATCTTCACCGCGGAAGCCGATCAACTTGACCTATTGGCCCGTAGCGAAACCGTTGCTGTACCCGAGGTGTACGCCGTGGGCAGTGACCGTGATTATAGCTTTGTGGTGATGGAGTTTCTCCCTCCCCGCCCTCTTGATGCACATAACGCATTCCTGCTCGGTCAACAATTAGCGCGTCTTCATCAGTGGAGCGAGCAACCGCAGTTTGGCCTCGATTTCGACAACGACCTTTCCACTACTCCTCAGCCCAATGCATGGCAGCGACGCTGGTCAACGTTCTTTGCTGAGCAACGAATTGGCTGGCAGCTGGAGCTCGCGGCCGAAAAAGGTCTCGCGTTCGGTAATATCGATGCCATCGTTGAGCACATCCATCAGCGTCTGAGTTCGCATCAGCCCCAGCCTTCTCTGTTGCATGGCGATTTGTGGTCAGGCAATTGCGCACTCGGCCCTGCCGGCCCGTATATTTTCGATCCAGCCTGCTATTGGGGTGATCGGGAATGTGATTTGGCGATGTTGCCGCTGCACCCGGAACAACCTCCGCAAATTTATGATGGTTATCAGTCGGTGTCGCCTTTGCCGCCGGACTTCCTCGAACGCCAACCGGTCTATCAGCTCTACACCCTGCTTAACCGCGCCATTCTCTTTGGTGGGCAGCATCTGGTAAATGCGCAAAAAGCCCTGGACCGCGTACTGGCCGCATAAATATTCTGCCTGGCAGTGTCCATTTCATTACGAGGCCTTTTCGGAGGCCTCAGGGGCGCTCGTTTAGAAGCAGACTGCACACCTTAACCATTGGTGCCATCAATATCACACTCGTTCAAACAACAGCCGTTAGCTGTTGATTTTTCCACGTAATTTGACAATTTTTGTTTATATTCGCAATGCCGCTCTATTTTATTAAATTCACTGAATTATTCATTAAGTAGGTACGGGTATAGCCGCACTGGGCGTGAATTTGGGTACACAGGCCATCACCCCGACCGGCGAAGTGGATCAGGGCTCTGTTACCCTGCCGCTGGAAATTATGCCAGCCGCTACCACTCCACTAAATCTTGACGGTGTACTGGATGTACAAGCCAATCGGCTGACAGGCAGCGACGGATAGTGACCGTCAGGATTATGCCGACATTGGCTGCTATCAGACGCTGAATGCCACGATTGCGGTGCCCGTGAAAGAATGGTCGGTATCACTGGGTTATGAGCGAAATTGCCGACCGCGAGACCGGAATGTTCCCCGTCTATACGAAGGGTAATTCAAGCAAAAATAGGCGCATTGACTACCGGCTTGACGTTCTCGACCCGGCAACGAAAACCTACAATACAATGAATAACATGCAGAATTATGTGATACGTGACATCCAGAAGGCGCCACTGAGCTCGGTACATCTCCCGGGCATTCCACAATCTGTGGTCTGCGTCCCTTCCCGATTGCGCTTTACCACGCCTGAGTTTGCCATTGCCAGCAAGCAAGCCGGACAGTACACCGTCAGGCTCAGACTCTTTTTGACCAGCCAGAGGTAGGAGTCGAAAATGAAAATCAAAACTGCCTCCCTGGCGGTGCGAGCCAATCATTGCGCTTTGTGAACCTCAAACCCCTGCAAAAAGAGGTTTCTTATCGGGTGCGGATCAATGCCGTACCCGGTTCGACGCCAGATGTCACCGTCCCGGCTGACAATGATGACGTCAACGCGGCCGTCGGCATTGAAATGAGCTGGGGGGGTCAACGTGCCGCCGGAGCATCCACAGGTCAACCTGGAGATAGACTCGTCGGCTCAACGCATTGCCATTCGGGGCAATATTCACGCCGTTATCACTCGTATAGGGGACTGTCGCAATAACAACGACTGTCGATGGACCGATATCAACAAAAGTGTTTATGCCGACGAAACGCTGGATATCAGCGCCGCCAAGATCAAAGGTCAGTCATTGCAGAATATCACACTGGAATATATCGACGCTGTCACCAATAAAATGGTGACAGCGCTGGGTGGGCAAGCCTCGCATCCGTAATGACGGGCGAGGCTTGTGGTTAGTTAACCTGAATGCCTTTCATGTTAAAGACGAAGTTCATGATCAAGCCCTTGCCCGGTTTGCCCGGTTCATAGCGCCACTTGCGCATCGCAGCTTTCACTTCGCGTTCAAACATATTGGAAGGTTTTGCGGAAATGATTTCAACATTCTCTACCCGTCCCTCTCCGGTCACGTCAAATTTAACCCGCACTTTGCCTTCAATGCGTAAAGCATAGGCGCGAGCCGGGTATTGCGGTTCGCCACGGCTCAACGCTCGCGGTCCAGTCGGTGCTACCGCCACGGGTTTACTGGTGGCAGGCGCGGTATTGGTCAGAGGACGGCTCTGCGTCGCGGAATTCTCAAACGGCGATGCAGGACGCGGCTCTACCGGTTTGGTCTCACGCTTCGGCTGCTCAACTTTTTTAACCGGCTTCGGTTTTGGCTTCGGTTTTGGCTTCGGCTCGGGCTTATGAATCACCACCGGCGCTTCTTTCGGCGGCTCAGGGACCACTTCGGGTTCGGGTTCCGGCTCAGGTTCAACGACCGGCTGCGGAGGCGGTTGAACAGCCTGAGGTGGCTCCAGATCGGCCGGTGCGACCATCGTCACCGAAATAGGCTGCGCAGGTGCGGGCAGTTCAATAACCTGATGTACCGAGGTATAGAGTAAACCCGCCACCAAGGCTCCGTGAATGACCACAGAGAGCAACGTGGGCCACGGAAAACGGCGAGGTATATCGAAGGTCATTGAAGTCATAATCGCTGCAGTTGAAAAATGATGTCTCGATTTTAAATGCAAATAGCAATCATATTCAATAAGCCATCTTATCTTCGGTCAACTTTCTGTCGCTGTTGGCGAAAAAAAGCACACTTGTGACGCCCTGCCAGGCCTCCAGGAATCTTTGCATTGCAGTCATCAGCGCTTTGAAATAACGTGTTTCGACAATTTACCGATAAGGACTGTGCCCGTGCTTTACGTGATTTATGCTGAAGATGTCGCCGACTCTCTGGAAAAACGTTTGTCGGTCCGCCCTGCTCATCTTGCTCGCTTGCAATTGCTGCATGACGAAGGCCGGCTGCTAACCGCAGGTCCAATGCCCGTAGTAGACAGTAACGATCCTGGTGCTGCCGGTTTTAGCGGTTCGACAGTGATTGCAGAGTTTGAGTCGCTGGAAGCGGCAGAGGCCTGGGCTGAAGCCGACCCGTATGTTGCGGCGGCTGTTTATGGGAATGTGAAAGTGCGTCCGTACAAGAAAGTGTTCTGATTCAAGCCCAAAAACATAAGAGGCACCGCATGCGGTGCCTCTTGTGTTATCAGAATTCGTAGATTGCGAAGAGCAGTGAATTTCGCTGCCGCGCGCCCAAACATTTTCTGATTGAGTGGATACGCATGTTGCGGCGCGACTGGGCTTCCAGCCAACGCGCTTTGCGACGGCTGACTTGTCTCAGCATCCGCCAGCGCCCCACTTCGTTTCTGCTACGCTTCATTTCAACATCTCAGAGATGAAAGAGCGCACATTATAAACCCTTGCGCCCGGCTGACCAGTGCTTTTGCCGCCTGTTTTTATTTGCCAGATGAATCCGTACGCGTAAACTCATAACAACAGGCTTTCAAAAGGATTTTTTATGACAACCTTCTACACCGTGGTGAGTTGGCTGGTCATTCTGGGGTACTGGTTGTTAATCGCGGGGGTGACATTACGTATCCTGATGAAACGACGCGCGGTACCTTCAGCGATGGCATGGTTGCTGATCATTTATATACTGCCGTTGGTCGGGATCATCGCCTATCTTTCGTTCGGTGAACTGCATCTGGGGAAGAGACGCGCCGAGCGCGCCCGCGCAATGTGGCCGTCTACCGCCAAGTGGCTCAATGATCTTAAAGCCTGTAATCATATTTTTGCCGAATCCAACAGCCCGGTGGCAAGCTCACTGTTTAAGCTGTGCGAACGTCGCCAGGGCATTGCCGGTGTTAAAGGTAATCAGCTCCAGCTTCTGACCGAATCAGATGACGTCATGCAGGCGCTGATTCGCGACATCCAGCTCGCGCGTCACAATATCGAAATGGTTTTCTATATCTGGTACCCAGGTGGCATGGCCGATCAGGTCGCGGAATCGCTGATGGCTGCCGCGCGCCGGGGTGTGCACTGCCGATTAATGCTGGATTCTGCCGGTAGCGTCGACTTTTTCCGCAGCCCGTGGGCGGCGATGATGCGTAACGCCGGAATCGAAGTGGTGGAAGCGCTGAAGGTCAATCTGATGCGTGTGTTCCTACGCCGCATGGACCTGCGTCAGCATCGCAAAATGGTGATGATCGACAACTATATTGCCTACACCGGCAGTATGAATATGGTCGACCCGCGTTTCTTCAAACAAGACTCGGGTGTGGGGCAATGGATCGATTTGATGGCCCGTATGGAGGGCCCAATCGCCACCTCAATGGGGATTGTGTACTCCTGCGACTGGGAAATCGAAACGGGCAAGCGCATTCTGCCCCCTGCCCCGGACGCCAATATTATGCCGTTCGAAGAAGCGAGCGGACACACCATCCATACCATCGCTTCTGGCCCCGGTTTCCCGGAAGATTTGATTCACCAGGCGTTGCTCACTGCGGCATATTCTGCGCGTGAATATCTGATAATGACCACGCCGTACTTTGTGCCGAGCGACGACCTGTTGCACGCAATTTGCACCGCCGCTCAGCGTGGGGTAGATGTGAGCATTATTATGCCGCGCAAGAACGATTCGGTGTTGGTGGGTTGGGCGAGTCGTGCGTTCTTTACCGAGCTGTTAGCCGCGGGCGTTAAGATTTATCAGTTCGAAGGCGGCCTGCTTCACACCAAGAGCGTGCTGGTCGATGGCGAGCTGAGTCTGGTCGGCACGGTGAACCTGGACATGCGTAGCCTCTGGCTGAATTTTGAAATCACACTGGCGATTGATGACGTTGGTTTTGGCGGCGATTTGGCAGCGGTTCAGGATGATTATATTTCCCGCTCGCGCCTGCTGGATGCTCAGCGCTGGTTAAAACGTCCGCTGTGGCAACGCGCCACCGAGCGACTGTTTTACTTCTTTAGTCCGTTGCTGTAAAACGTGCCCATTAGCTGAAAATCTAGGTGTCATCATGGAAATGGATTTAAACAATCGCCTGACCGAAGACGAAACGCTCGAGCAGGCCTACGATATTTTTCTCGAATTAGCGGGTGATAACCTCGATCCTGCGGATATCATTATCTTTAATTTGCAGTTTGAAGAGCGCGGCGGCGCCGAGCTATTTGACCCGGCCGAGGACTGGCAGGAACATGTCGATTTCGATTTGAACCCTGATTTCTTCGCCGAAGTGGTTATTGGTCTGGCCGATACCGACGGCGGCGAATTAAACGATATCTTTGCCCGCGTGCTGTTGTGTCGCGATAAAGACCACAAGATTTGCCATATTCTGTGGCGTGAATAAACCGTAAATTCTTTATTGCCCGGTGGCACTGATGCTTGTTGGCCCTACACGCAAAATGTAGGCCTGGCAAACGTCAGCGCCGCCGGGCATTTTCATTTGGCGAGTGGCAATTCTGTTCCACAGATGCTGCAGTAATTGGCATTTTTTTCGTGCCCGGTATGCTTACACTTCGGGCATCCGCGCATGCTTCGACGGTTTTGAAATTCATTACTCATGTGCGTGGTAATTAACCCGGTTGGAATAGCGATAACCGAGTAACCAATCAAAATGAGCAGCGACGCCACTAACCGCCCGAAACCGGTATGCGGGGTGATATCACCGTAGCCCACGGTGGTCGCCGTCACCACCGCCCAGTACACTGACGCCCCTAAGGTCACAAAACCATTCTCGGGACCTTCAATGCCGTACATCAGCGAGCCGAAGACCACCATGACAATCGCAATTAAGAAATAGAACACCATCAGCTGATGACGGGCGCTGACTATCGCCTGCCAGAAGATTCGCAGCGATGACAAATATCGCAGCAGCTTCAACACACGCAGAACACGAATGGTCCTCAGAGCCCGCCAGGCAAAGACATAATTCACACCCATTTCCGGCCACAACCACAATACATACATCGGCAGCACGGTGATTAAATCGATAATGCCCCAAAAGCTGAAAACATATTTCGCGGGCTGCGGCCAGCACAGCACCCGAAGAAGATATTCGGCGGTGAAGACTGCGGTGATGATCAATTCGAGGTAGACGAAGGTATGCCACTGATCGAAGGTCAGATGGTAGCGAGTGTCTAATGCCGACTCGACAAAAATAATAATAACGCTCAATAACGCAAAACAACCGCAAAACGCCTCGACGCGACGTCCGCAGCGGGTACTTTGATCAAACAAAATGCGGTAAAGACGCTGGCGGAGTAAAACCGGAGCAACGAACACAATAACCTCACAAAAAAAAGGGCTGACAGTTGTCAGCCCGGGAGATTATAGCGGGTCCACCTTCAGACAGGAAACCGCGTGTCGGAAGCTCCCCTCCAGAACCGGTCTCGTTTTCGCGCATTCCGGCCCGGCAATCGGGCAACGGGTACGGAATACGCAGCCTGACGGCGGGTTGATAGGTGACGGTAACTCACCTTCCAATAATTGTATCTTTTTGTTCTTTTCCAGATCCGGGTCTGGAATAGGCACCGCTGACATCAGCGCTTTGGTGTAAGGGTGCAGCGGATTGTGGTAAACCTGATCGTAGGTACCCAGTTCTACCGCATGGCCCAGATACATCACCAGCACGCGATCAGAGATGTGTTTTACCACCGCCAGGTCATGGGCGATGAAAATCAGCGACAGACCCATTTCACGTTGTAGCTGCTGGAGCAGGTTGACTACCTGCGCCTGAATCGATACGTCCAGCGCCGAAACCGGTTCGTCACAAATAATCAGCTTTGGCTCAAGAATCAGCGCGCGCGCAATACCGATACGCTGACACTGACCGCCGGAAAATTCGTGCGGGTAACGGTTGACGAGGTTAGGCAGTAAGCCAACCTTCATCATCATCGCCTTCACACGGTCACGGACTTCCTGACGCGGCATCTTCGGGTGATAAGTCCGCAGCGGCTCGGCGATGATATCGCCAATGTTCATACGCGGGTTCAATGATGCCAGCGGATCCTGGAAAATCATCTGAATGTCGCTGCGCACGGCGCGCCATTCATCTGGTTTCATGCCCAGCAAATCTTTACCCAGCCACGCGACTCGCCCCTCGGTGGCTTTCACCAGACCGATAATGGCGCGGGCAAAAGTGGATTTGCCGCAGCCCGACTCTCCGACCACGCCCAGCGTTTCACCTTCGTACAGTCGCAACGTGACGCCATCGACTGCTTTCAAGGTTTTCGAGGGCTGCCAGAACCACTGTTTGCCATCTTTGATATCGAAGTGCACTTTCAGATCGGCAATTTCGAGCAGAACTTTTTTATCTTCAGTTACGGCGTTCATACCAGATCCCCCACCGGTTTAAAGCAGGCGCGTAAACGGCCAGGCGCAAACGCCTCGAGAGGCGGAGCCGTATGGCAGATTTCCATCGCATGTGGACAGCGCGGCTGGAACGGACAGCCTTTCGGCAGACGCATCAGGTTTGGCGGGTTACCTGGAATGGTCAACAGCGATTCACCTTCCGCATCCAGACGCGGCACCGCGTTGAGCAGCCCCATAGAATACGGGTGAGCCGGGTGATAAAACACATCGCGCGCCTGCCCATATTCCATGGTTCGTCCCGCGTACATCACCAGCACTTTGTCGCAGATCCCAGCCACAACGCCAAGATCGTGCGTAATCATGATGATGGCGGTGTTGAATTCGCTTTTTAGTTCATTCAACAGGGTCATGATTTGGGCCTGAACGGTCACGTCCAGAGCGGTCGTAGGCTCATCCGCAATCAGCAGTTTTGGCCGACACAGCAGCGCCATAGCAATCATCACACGCTGGCGCATACCACCAGAAAACTCATGCGGGTACATGCGCATACGCTTACGCGCTTCCGGCATTTTCACCGCATCCAGCATCCGCACAGACTCTTCAAACGCTTCGGCTTTGCCCATGCCTTTATGCAGCATCAGCACTTCCATTAGCTGCTCGCCCACCCGCATGTACGGGTTCAGGGACGTCATCGGGTCCTGGAAAATCATCGAAATCTGCTCGGCGCGCAGGCGGTTAAGCTCTTTCTCCGGCAGATTCAGGATCTGGCGGCCGTTAAAAGACGCGACACCGTCAATGCGACCGTTTTTCGCCAGCAAGCCCATCAGCGCAAATGCGGTCTGGGATTTCCCGGAACCGGACTCACCGACGATCCCCAGCGTTTCGCCTGCTTTCAGGCTGAAGTTCAGATCGTTCACTGCCGTCACGTCGCCGTCAGCCGTAGCAAACGTTACGCGTAAATCTTTTACGTCTAGCAGCAGGCCTGATTGTTGCTGCTGCGGGGCGTTAACCATTTCAATCGTGCTCATGGCATCACTCCTTAGCGGTCTTTCGGGTCGAGGGCATCACGCAAGCCATCGCCGATAAAGTTGAAACAAAACAGGGTTACCACCAGGAAACCTGCCGGATACAGCAGCAGCCATGGAGAGACTTCCATGGAGTTGGCGCCATCACTCAATAATGCGCCCCAGCTGCTGAGCGGCTCCTGGGTACCCAGACCGAGGAAGCTCAGGAACGATTCAAACAGGATCATGCTTGGCACCAGCAGTGAAGCGTAAACCACCACCACGCCCAGCACGTTCGGCACGATATGACGGACAACGATATTCGCGGTTGAGACGCCACCGACCTGTGCCGCTTCGATAAACTCTTTGCGCTTCAGGCTTAAGGTCTGACCACGCACGATACGCGCCATATCCAGCCAGGAAACCATCCCGATTGCCACGAAGATAAGCAGGATGTTTTGACCGAAGAACGTCACCAGCAAAATAACGAAGAACATGAACGGGAAGGAGTTCAGGATCTCCAGCAGACGCATCATCACGGAGTCCACTTTGCCGCCAAGGTAGCCGGAAAGCGAGCCGTACAGCGTCCCAAGGATGACGGCGACCAGCGCCGCGGCGATCCCGACCATCAGCGAGATTCGACCACCAATCGCGACGCGCACTAATAAATCACGGCCGGATGAATCGGTCCCGAAATAGTGGCCGGAAGGCATGTCGGGTGCGCTGGACATCATGTTCCAGTCGGTATCGAAATAGCTGAACTGCGATAGCATCGGTGCCAGCGTTACGAACAGGGCGATAACCACCAGCACAATCAGGCTGGCGACCGCCGCACGGTTATGCATAAAACGACGGCGGGCGTCCTGCCAAAGGCTGCGGCCTTCGACTTCCAGTTGTTCACTGAAGTGTTCCAGCGCCTCGCTGTTTTTCTTACTCAACATCATGGCGAACTCCAGTGTCAGTAACGGATTTTCGGATCGATAACGGCATACAGCACATCGACGATCGCGTTAAACAGAATGGTCAGCGCACCAACCAGAATGGTCAGGCTCAGCACCAGGGAATAATCGCGGTTCAGTGCGCCATTCACGAACAGCTGACCGATACCCGGCAGGCCGTAAATGGTTTCGATGACCATTGAACCGGTGATGATGCCCACGAACGCTGGCCCCATGTACGAGAGCACAGGCAGGAGCGCCGGTTTCAGCGCATGACGCAGAATAATGCGGCGCATCGGCAACCCCTTCGCCTTTGCGGTACGAATGAAGTTGGAGTGCAGGACTTCAATCATCGAACCACGGGTGATACGCGCGATACTGGCGATATAGGCCAGAGAAAGCGCCACCATTGGCAGGATCATGTATTGCAGCGCCCCGCCATTCCAGCCACCGCCCGGCAACCAGTGCAGCGTGATGGCAAAGATCATCACCAACAATGGCGCGACCACGAAGCTCGGGATAACCACCCCGGTCATCGCCACCCCCATGACGGCGTAATCCCATTTGGTATTTTGATTCAACGCGGCAATCACCCCGGCACTGACACCCAGGATAACGGCGAGGAAGAATGCAGCAAAACCGAGTTTGGCTGACACCGGGAAGCTCGCGGCCACCAGGTCGTTCACGGAATAATCTTTATATTTGAATGACGGACCAAAATCGCCATGCGCCAGCTGCTTCAAATAATTGAAGTACTGGACCCCGATAGGATCGTTCAGGTGATATTTGGCTTCAATGTTCGCCATGACTTCTGGCGGCAGCGTACGTTCACCGGTAAATGGACTGCCCGGCGCAAGACGCATCATAAAGAAGGAAATGGTAATAAGGATAAAGAGTGTCGGAATTGCTTCCAGACAGCGGCGTAAAATAAATTTCAACATTGCCCGTACCTTCTGGCGTGTGCCTTTACATGTCGCAATTCAGCGTGGCTGATGCAGTCATGTGATAGTGCGTGAAATAAGACACAGTGGGGCAACCCTATGTTGCCCCACGTATTGCCATTAATGCTTAATGATGTACAAGTCTTTGGTGTAGATGTTGTCCATCGGATCTTTACCGGTGTAACCGCCAATCCATGGTTTCACCAGACGGGCATTCACATAGTAATAGACCGGAACGATAGCGGAGTCTTTGCCCAGCTGCTGTTCAGCTTTGTCATACAGCGCAACACGCTGTGCTTCGTCGGTCACCTGCAGGGTCTGCTTCATGATCGCATCAAACGCCGGGCTCTTATAGTGCGCGGTGTTCATTGAGCTAGCTGACAGCATGGTGTTCAGGAAGGAAGTCGGTTCGTTGTAGTCCGCACACCAGCCAGCACGCGCGACATCATAAGTCCCCTGATGACGGGTATCCAGGAAGGTTTTCCACTCCTGGTTAACCAGCTTCACGTTCACGCCGAGGTTTTTCTTCCAGATAGACGCGGCTGCGATTGCCAGTTTCTTGTGCAGATCGGAGGTGTTGTACAGCAGCTCGAAGGTCAGCGGCTTATCAGCGGTGTAGCCTGCTTCGGCCAGCAGTTTCTTCGCTTCTTCGTTACGTTTTTCCTGAGTCCAGGTGAACCACTCTGGTTTGGTCAGCTTCGCGCCATCTGTGTACGGAGGGGTGTAACCGTAAGCGGGCAGGTCGCCCTGCGCTTTCACTTTGTTAACGATGATATCGCGGTCCAAGCCCAGTTTCAGTGCGGTACGGACACGCTCATCAGTGAACGGGGCTTTCTGGTTGTTGATTTCGTAGTAGTACGTGCACAGGTACGGGTCAACGTGAACTTCGGTTGGGATCTCTTTCTTCAGCTTCTGGAACAGCTCGATCGGCAGGTTGTTATAGGTCATGTCGATTTCGCCGCTGCGGTAGCGGTTTACATCGGTGACTTCAGAAGAGATTGGCAGATAGGTAATCTGGTCAACAACGGTGTCTTTGTTATCCCAGTAGTTGGTGTTGCGCTCCATGACGATGCGCTCGTTCACCACCCAGTCTTTCAGTTTGTACGCACCGTTGGTGACGATATTGGCAGGCTGAGTCCACTTTTCACCGAATTTATCGATGGCGGTTTTATTAACCGGGGACATCGCCGGGTTCACCAGCAGCTTGTAAAAATAAGGAACCGGCTCGCTCAGAGTGACTTCCAGAGTGTGATCGTCGATGGCTTTCACGCCGAGATCGGAGGTCGGTTTTTTGCCGTCGATGATCTCATCAACGTTCAGGATATGGCCATACTGCGGGTAGCTTGCATACGGGGACGCCGTTTTCGGGTCCACCAGACGCTGCCAGCTATAAACAAAATCTTGTGCCGTTACCGGCTCGCCGTTGGACCATTTTGCGTCTTTACGCAGATGGAAGGTCCACACTTTGAAATCTTTGTTGTCCCAGCTTTCAGCAACACCCGGGATAGGGTGACCGTCTTTGGTGGACGTGATGAGCAGGCCTTCGAACAAATCACGGCTCACGTTTGCTTCTGGAACACCTTCAATTTTGTTCGGATCCAGTGACTGCGGCTCGGCGCCGTTGTTACGGATCATGGTCTGCTTATCTGCCAGTTTTACGCCTGCAGGAACGTCTGCAGCCATTGCACTTCCTGCGATAAGTGCAGCTAAAACACCTGCTGCGATGAGGCTTTTTTTTGTGATGATGGACATTGTGTTGATACTCCGCTCATTATAATTACTGGCTGTGCCAGCCTGTTTATCCCCGAAGGGTTCCTGATACAGCGCAGGAGTGAATGCGTCTGTCAGGCGTTTACTGCGTGCTATCACCGACTTTTTTATTACGGTCACTCTTTATTCGGCAACCTTTCGTCGATTCTTTAGGTCATGCCCCCTGTCGGGATCACCGATGTACTTTTTCGCGTCAGGAGATTTATTTGAAAATTATTCTCATCTCCACTTTTTGTATCGCGAAATGTCT
>Ga0160437_1000442_pt1 | contig 21659 bp, 17 predicted proteins | sample HID1975I_E0MG_FD_108227 | JGI IMG/M metagenome (GOLD analysis project Ga0160437, IMG submission 108227) | Enriched soil microbial communities from UW Madison campus, WI, USA - HID1975I_E0 MG | ecosystem: Environmental > Terrestrial > Soil > Unclassified | place: USA: Madison, Wisconsin... | reverse complement strand
AGGCGGTGCTGGGCATCACCATCGTGATGATGGCGGCGGCCACGGTGGGCGTCGGCCTCATCCCCTCCTACGCGGCGATCGGCCTCTGGGCACCGGCGCTGCTGGTGGTGCTGCGCATGGTGCAGGGCTTTTCGACCGGCGGCGAATACGGCGGCGCGGCGATCTTCATGGCCGAGTATGCGCCCGACCGGAAGCGCGGCTTCTATGGCAGCTTCCTGGAAGTCGGCACGCTGGCGGGCTTCTGCGGCGGCGCCCTGCTGATGCTGGGCTTCTCGCTGCTGCTGGGCGACGCCGCCATGCGCGACTGGGCCTGGCGCCTGCCGTTCCTGCTGGCCGGGCCGCTGGGTTTCGTAGGCGTCTACTTGCGGGCGCGCATGGAAGAGACGCCGCTGTTCCGCGAAGTGGAAGAGAGCGGCCAGAACGCATCCGCCACGCCGCTGCGCGACCTGATGCGCCGCCACCGCCGCCCGCTGCTGGCGATGAGCGGGCTGGTGATCGCGCTCAACGTGGTGAACTACACCCTGCTCAGCTACATGCCGACATATCTGGAGCGCCGGCTGGGCCTTTCGACCGACGCCGCGCTGGCCGTGCCCATCGCCGGCATGCTGTTCATGATGGTGCTGCTTCCCTTTGCGGGCGCCCTGTCGGACCGGGTAGGGCGCAAGCCGATGTGGATGGCCTCGCTGATCGGGCTGATGCTGGCGGTGGTGCCGCTCTATCACTTCATGGATACCGGCCTTGCCAGCGCGGTGATCGGCTATGCCCTGCTGGGGCTGCTCTACGTGCCGCAACTGGCAACGATTTCGGCGACGTTCCCCGCCTTCTTCCCCACCCCGGTGCGCTTTGCCGGTTTCGCCATCGCCTACAACCTCTCGACCTCGCTGTTCGGCGGCACCGCCCCCGCGGCGAACGCCTGGCTGATCGACCGGACCGGCGATCCGCTCACCCCCGCCTACGTGATGATCGCCGCCTGTCTCGTCGGGCTGGTGGCGCTGCATTATACCGAGGAAACCGCCGGCAAGCCGCTGCGCGCCGTCTGACTGCCTAACCGAGGATTCCCTTTGAAAACCGATGCTTTCGCCGCCCTGGCTGCCCCCGGAACAAGCGGGCCCTGGGCCATGGCGCCCTGGGCCTCCGAGCCCTGGATGCACACCGGAATCGCCCTGCTGCTCCTGGCCGCCGCCGCCTGGCTGGCCAACTGGATCGCCAAGCGCATCGTCCTGAGCGGCATGATGCGCCTGCTGCGGCGCACGCCCTTCGATGTCGAGGCGGGGCATATCGGCGCCATCGTCGCGCGCCTGTCGAACATCCTGCCCGCCGTGATCGTGCAGGGCGGGATCGGCACGGTGCCCGGCCTGCCGCCCGCGCTGGTCGGCTTCGTGCACAGCCTTTGCGCGGCCGTAGTGATCCTGACGCTCGCCCTGGCCCTGTCCGGCGCGCTGACCCTGGCCAACGACGTGTACCAACGCCGCCCGGAAGCCGGGCACCGGCCGATCAAGGGCTATGTCCAGGTGGCCAAGCTGCTGGTCTACGGCGCCGCCGCGATCCTGGTACTGGCCGCGCTGATGGACCAGTCTCCGCTGCTGCTGCTGTCCGGACTGGGCGCCATGGCGGCCGTGCTGCTGCTGGTGTTCAAGGACACCATCCTCTCGCTGGTCGCATCGGTGCAGATCACCTCCAACGACATGGTCCGCGTGGGCGACTGGATCGAGATGCCCAAGCTCGACGCCAATGGCGACGTGATCGACATCGCGCTGCACACGGTGAAGATCCAGAACTTCGACAAGACCATCACCACCGTGCCGACTCACCGGCTCATCACCGAGAGCTTCCGCAACTGGCGCGGCATGTCGGAATCGGGCGGGCGGCGCATCATGCGCTCGCTGATGATCGACCAGAACAGCGTGCGCTTCCTGACGGCCGGGGAACTGGAGGCGCTCTCGCGCTTCACCCTGCTGCGCCAGTACCTGGCGGAGCGCCGCGGCGAAGTGAACCGCTGGAACCAGGACCACGCGCAAGGCGAGATCCTGGACATGCGCCGCCTGACCAATATCGGCACTTTTCGCGCCTATGTGCACGCCTACCTTACCGCGCACCCGGACATCGCGAAGGACAAGACCCTGCTGGTGCGCCAGCTCGAACCCGGCGAATACGGCCTGCCGCTGCAGATCTACGCTTTCGCCTCCACTACGGCCTGGGCCCAGTACGAAAGCATCCAGGCCGATATTCTCGACCACCTTATCGCGATCATCCCGGAGTTCGACCTCCGCGTTTTCCAGCGGCCCACCGGCCTCGACCTGTCAGGCGCGGTCGCGCGGTCGGTATCCTCGCCGGACGCCGTCCTGCCCCCCGCTCCCTCCCTTCCCGTTCAGGACCCTGCGTGACATGAAGGCCGCCTTACCCATGCCAGCCGCCCGCCGCCTTTCCGCAGTCTCCGCCATGGCGGCCGCTGCCCTGCTTGCCCTGACGCCCCCACCCGCCGCTGCGCAGGCAGGGCTCTCTGCTGCGCAGGCAGGGCCAACCGATGCCGACGTGGTCTCGCTCGCGAAACGGGCGGATATGGTCGTCAGGGCGCAAGTCGCCGGCGTGACGCGCGTGAACACCGCAAGCCAGCGCATCCCCGCGCCCGGCCATGCCCGCTATTATGTCGAGGCCACAACCGGCGCGCTGCTGTTCGGCGCCGCGCCGATCGGCGGATCGCTGCGCTACCTGGTGGACCTGCCCCAGGACGGCCCCGCAAACGGCGTCATTACCGGAATGGGACCGGCGGAACTGCCCGGCCGCGATGTCATCCTGTTCGCCTCCCCGGTGCCGGGCCGCCCCGAGGACCTGAAGCTGATCGCGCCCACCGCCCAGATCCTCTGGACCCCGGACGAGGAAGTGCGCCTGCGCGCCGTCCTGCGCAGCCGGGTCGCCCGCAATGCGCCCAGCAATGTCACGCGGGTGCGGGAAATGCTCTACGTGCCCGGCAACCTCGCCGGGCAGGGACGCACGCAGATCTTCCTCGATACCGAGGGCGGGCGCAGCGCCTCGATCACGGTCCGCCATGAACCGGGCCAGGCGCCCGCCTGGGGCGTCTCGTTCTCCGCGGTGGTGGCGACGGCGGGCCGCCCACCCGCGCGCGGCACGCTGGAATGGTACAGCCTGGCCTGCTTCCTGCCGCCCGCCCCGGCCGAGCGCGCCAATATTTCCGCCACCTACGAGGGCAAGATGCAGGCCCTCACTGACTACCTCATGGTGCTCGCCGCACTGGGCAGCTGCCCGCGCACCATGTCCTGAGCGCCGGCTTGCGCGGAACGGCAAGAGGGCCGATTTCGTGCCGGGCGGAAACCGAAGGGCGCGCGGCGGGTTGTTGCCGGACCGCGGATCGGGCCGGACTGCAGACAAGGAGGTAACGGGGGTTGGAACAGGCAGCAGGGGCGGAAAGCCCAAACAGCGCCATGCAGGACCGGTTCGAGCAGATCGCGCTCTATCGCTGGTGGCGGCGATCGGTCGTCGGACGGGTCGATCACGAGAGCGTGATGGCGCGCATCACCGAGGATTCCGGGTGGTCGCCGCGCTATGCCTTCATGGTGATGATGTCCGCGGGCATCGCCGTGCTCGGCCTGCTGCTCTCGTCGCCGGCCGTGGTCATCGGCGCCATGCTGATCTCGCCGCTGATGAGCCCGATCCTGGGGCTGGGCTTCAGCCTGGCCCTGTTCGATTTCTCCGAGATGCGCCGCTCGCTTACCGCCCTGGCGGTGGGCGCGGTGGCGGCGGTGATCTTCACCGCGCTGATCGTGGCCCTCTCCCCGCTGCAGGCGCCGACCAGCGAGATCATCGCCCGCACCCGGCCCAACCTGTTCGACCTGGCAGTGGCGCTGTTCGCGGCCCTGGCGGGGACTTTCGCGATCATCCGCGGGCGCGGCGACACGATCGTCGGCGTCGCCATCGCCACGGCCCTGATGCCGCCACTCGCAGTGGTCGGCTTCGGTCTGGCGACATGGAACATGCCCGTGCTGGGCGGCGCTTTCGCCCTGTTCGTCACCAACTTCGTGACCATTGCCCTCTCCGCCACGGCCATGGCGCGCTTCTACGGGTTCGGCCACCATCTCACCAGCCAGCAGAGCTGGACGCAGACGTTCGTCCTGCTGTTCGTCTTCGTCGCCATGGCCATTCCGCTGGGCATTTCGCTCAAGCAGATCGCCGGGGAAGCAGTCACCGTCAACCAGACGCGCTCCTTCCTGTCCGAGCGTTTCGGCGCCGACGCGCGGGTGACCCAGCTTGATATCGACTTCGATGCCGATCCCGTGGTGGTGCGCGCCGTGGTCATCACCCCGCGCGGGCGGATGCAGCGCACCGCGGCCCTGCAGGAAGACCTCACCAGCCGCCTGGGCAAGCCGCTGCGCCTGCGGCTGGACCAGGTGGTGCTCGAACCCGGCGCCGGCGCCATCGAGGCCCAGCGCGAGGAAATCCGCCAGGCGGGCGACGCCGCCGCCATCGAGACCCAGCGCATCGCCGCGCTCTCGCAGATGCTGGCCCTGACCGCCGGGACCACGGCGGACGGCGTCACCGTGGACCGCGACCATCACCGCGCCATGGCCGATGCCGTGCCGCTGCCGGGCGCCTCGCTGGCGACATACCGGGTGCTGGAGCAACGCGCCGCGGCGCAGGCGGACGGCTGGGACGTGGTGCTGACCCCGCCGCAGATGGCCACGCCGACGATCGCCTTCACCGGCAGCGCGGACACGCTGGATGCCCCCGCGCGGGAAGCGGTGCTGGTCAGTGCCTGGGCCGCGCGGCGCTGGAACGTGCGCAGCCTGGGCGTTCCCGGACTGCCCCCGGCATCATCGGAGCAAGCCCCGGAGGAGGCGCCGGAGAAGCCCACGCTCGTCCAGCGGCGCGCGCTGGCGGTGGCTGCGCTGCTCCGCGAGAACGGCATAGCGCCTCTCCCGGCCCCGGCCGCGGGCAGCCGTTTCGCACTGCGCCGCATCGATGAGGGCGAGACCCAGCCTTGAGCCCGGCCGCCCTCAGCGCCTTCATCCTGCTGGGCGCGCTCGTTCTGTTCGTATCCGAAAAGGTGCGGCACGATCTCGTGGCCTTCCTGGCCCTGATCGCCTGCCTCGTCACCGGTCTCGTCGCGCCGGGCGATGCCTTCTCGGGCTTCGCCGATCCGGCGGTGATCGCGGTGGCGGCCGTGCTGGTGGTGGGCCGCGCCATCGAACTCAGCGGCGCCGCCGGAGCCGTGGCGAACCGCATCATCCCCGCCCGCGCGCCTTTCGCGATGCGTCTTGCCTGCCTGCTGCTGGTGGGCGCGCTGCTCTCCGCGTTCATGAACAATATCGCCGCGCTGGTCATCACCATGCCGATCGCCGCGGAGATCGCCCGCTCGGCCAAGCGCTCGGCCGGCGCCACGCTGATGCCCCTGGCCTTCGCGACGATCCTGGGCGGCATGACCACCCTGATCGGTACGCCCGCCAACCTGATCCTCTCCTCGGTCCGCGAAACGCGGCTGGGCGCGCCTTTCGGGTTCTTCACGATGACCCCCGTGGGCGTGGCGGTGACGGTGGTGGGGCTGGCCTATCTCTGCGTGGTCGGCTGGCGGCTCCTGCCGGCGCGGCGCGGCGATGCGGCGGACGGCAAGCCGCCCTGGCGCGTCTACGAACTGGTCGTCCCCGACGAGCGGCTGGACGCGGCCCAAGTGCGGGCGCGCCTGCGCGGCGCCGGTGGACGCCTGCTGGCCGCCTTTCGCGGCATCGACCGGATCGGCGCGCAAGGCGCCTTGCAGGCGCAGGACCGGCTGCTGGTCCTCTCACGCAAGAACCAGTGGTCGGTCGGGACCACGGCCGGGCTGGTTTCGGATCTTTCCGTCGATCACGTCCCCGATGCCGTCACCGTGCGGGTCGCGGTGGCGCATGGATCGCCGCTGATCGGGCTGGGCTATGACGAAGTCCGCACCCGCAGCCGGCAGCAATTGCAGGTGGTGGCGGTGGGGCCGCGCGTGGCGCGGGAGCGGCGGCAACTGGCGGACATGCGGATCAGCGCAGGAGACCAGCTCTATATTCGCGGCCCGCAGGCGGAACTCGGCAGCTTCAGCGCCGGCGCCCGCGTGCTGGAGATCGACCGCCACGATCCCGTTCCCACCGCGCGGGGGCGCGCCTCGGGTATCCTCGCGGTCTTTGCCGCAGCCATCGCCTGCATCGTCGGGCTGGGCATGTCCCCGGCGCTGGCCTTCACCGGCGCGGCGGTGCTGATCGCGGCGCTGCGGCTGCTGCCGCCGGAGGAAATCTACCGCTCCATCGACTGGAGCGTCATCGTCCTCCTGGCGGCGATGATCCCGGTCGGCCAGAGCTTCGAGGACAGCGGCGCGGCGGCCATCGCCGCGCAGTGGCTGGGTCATGTCCTGGCGGGAATGCCGCTGGTGGCGGTGCTGGCGGCGCTCTGCACGGTGACGCTGCTGCTCTCGATCTTCCTCAACAACGTCGCGACCGCGATCATCATGGGGCCGCTGGCGATAGACGCCGCCGGCCTGCTGCACGTCAGTCCGGATGCGGCGTTGCTGGCGGTGCTGATCGGCGCGTCTTCCGATTTCCTCACCCCCATCGGGCACCAGAACAACCTGCTCGTCATGGGGCCGGGCGGCTATCGCTTCAGCGACTACGCCCGCATGGGCGCGCCGCTGGTGGTGGCGGTGGTCGCCTGCGCGGCGGTGACGCTCTCGGTTCTTTATGGGTAGGGGTCCGGCTGCGGGGAACAGCGACCGCCGCGACGCGTTCCGGTTCGTCTGCAGATATGCGTTAGGGCAACCATGATCGAAAGCCGAATGAACCCGCGGGTATTCTGGGGTGCCTCCGCTGTCATCCTGGCCATGCTTTCTGCCGCCCTGGTCGCCCCCGGCGCCTCCGACCTGGTCTTCAAGGCCGCGCAAAGCTGGGCGATCGACACGTTCGGATGGCTCTACATCGCCGCGGTCGTCGGTTTCCTGGTCGTGGTGCTGGCGCTCGGCTTCGGCCCGGCCGGCCGGTTGAAGCTCGGCCCGGAAGATGCCGAGCCCGATTTCCCCTACGTATCGTGGCTGGCCATGCTCTTCGCGGCCGGCATGGGCATCGGGCTGATGTATTTCGCAGTGGCCGAACCGATCCAGCATTACAGTGCCCCACCCGAAGCACAGCCCGGCACCATCGACGCCGCGCGCGAGGCGATGGCCATCACGTTCCATCACTACGGCGTCCATGCCTGGGCGATCTACGCGCTGGTGGGCCTGAGCCTTGCCTATTTCACCTATCGCAAGGGCCTGCCGCTGACGCTGCGGTCCGGCCTCTACCCGATCCTGGGCAAGCGCATCCGCGGGCCGATCGGCGATGCCATAGACATCTTCGCGGTCTGCGGCACGGTGTTCGGCGTCTCCACCTCGCTCGGCTTCGGCGTTTCGCAGATGACCGCCGGCCTCGCCTACAACTACGGCCTGCCCGACAACACGACGATGAAAGTGGGCGTGATCGTCCTGGTCATGGGCGCAGCGACGCTATCCGTGCTCAGCGGCGCGGACCGGGGGGTGCGGCGGCTTTCCGAACTGAACCTGGCGCTGGCCGTGCTGCTCATGCTCTTCGTGCTGGCGGAAGGGCCGACGCTGTTCCTGCTGCGCGCGCTGGTGCAGAACTTCGGGCTCTATCTCGACCATTTCTTCGAACGCAGCTTCAAGCTCTATGCCTATGAGCCGCGAGCCTGGATGGCGGACTGGACGCTGTTCTACTGGGCCTGGTGGATCGCCTGGTCGCCATTCGTGGGCATGTTCATCGCGCGAATCTCGCGCGGGCGCACGATCCGCGAATTCGTGATCGGCGTGCTCTTCGTGCCCACCGCCTTCACCTTCCTGTGGATGACGGTGTTCGGCAACTCCGCCATCGCGCTCGACCTCGGCACTGCCGGCGGCCAGATCGCGCATGCCGTGCAGGAGAACCTCTCCACCGCCCTGTTCAAGTTCCTGGAGTATCTTCCCGGCTCCGGCTTCACCTCCACCCTGTCGATCGTACTGGTGGCGGTGTTCTTCATCACGTCGGCCGATTCCGGCGCTCTGGTGATCGACACCCTGGCATCGGGCGGCGAAGAGGATACGCCGCGCTGGCAGCGGATGTACTGGTGCCTGCTGCTGGGCGCCACGGCCACCGCGCTGCTCATCGCCGGCGGGCTGGGCGCCTTGCAGACCGCCACCTTGCTGGCCGCGCTGCCGTTCTGCTTCGTGATGATCCTGCTCGCCTTCGGGCTGGTCCGCCAGACCAGCGCCGACCTTGCCGGCATCACCATTTCCGACGACGAGCCCGCGACCGTCAGCGAAAGGCTCAAACGCCTCTTCGTGCCTTCCAGCAAGGCGCAGATCGTCCGGCAACTGGCGGAGCGCGGCGCCCCCGCGCTGCGATCCGTCTGCGCAGCCATGCTGGCGGAAGGCTGGGCCGACAGCCATGTCACCGAGGGCGAGGGGCAGGCCGCGCTCACCATCACGTTCGGGCCGGAGAGCCGGTTCGTCTACAGCCTGGGCACCCGGTCGCGCCCCCTGCCCGCCTATACCGCGCTGGAAGCCTCGGAAGGCCGCCGCAGCCTGACCTGGATGCTGACGGGGCAGGTCGCCACCGAGCGCCACCGCGACCTTACCGGCCTTACCGAACAGCAGATCGTGAATGACGTGCTGACCCAGCTCGAACGATGGCGGCCTGCCGTCTGAACCGCGCGCGCTATTTCAGCGGCAGGAACAGCTCTGCCACCGCTTCGTGCTCCGGCACTTCCGGGAAGAAGCGCAGGCGCTGGCAATAGAGCGGGAAGTCGCGGACTTCCTCGCCGCTGCCGGGAAGCCAGTCGCGATAGAGAAAGAGCGCCGCCGGCTCCAGGTTATCCGTCCGGCCGACCTGCCGCAGCACCGCGCAGCGGCCGCCGGGGATCTCGCCGATCCGCACCGCCTCGCCATCGGCCGCGACCGGCCCCTCGATGCCCGCGCAAAGGTCGATGCCATAATCGGCCGGTGCGGCGGGGCGGCGCTCCGACCGCCAGATATTGAATGTCGCGCTTTTGGAGGGATGCAGACCGGCGCGGCGGCGCCAGGCGATGAAGCGCTGGATGGTGCCTCCCAACCCGGCCGGGTCGCCCCGGTGCTCCATGATCGCCACCAACTGCTTCGGCACCTCGCGGATAACGACGTCTTCCTGCGTGAATGTCCTGTGCATGAACTTGCTCCTGGCTGTGTCGAGAGGCTCGAAGGCCGAAAGCCACGGCGCCCAATCGGGGCTCTTGCGGAACGAGGACGGCGATTGCCCGAACCTCTGCCGAAACGCGCGGGCGAAAGCGTCCGGCGCCTCGTAACCGGCATCCAGTGCTATATCGGTCACGCTCTGCCCCTCGCGATAGGCCAGCCGGTGCGAGGCGCGCTTCATGCGGGCCAGCTGGACATAGCGATGGACGGAGATCCCGAACATGGCCGTGAACTGCCGGTGGAAGTGGAACTTCGAAAAGGCGGCCACGTGGCTCACCGTTTCGAGGTCCAGCGCCTTGTCGAGGTGCCGGTCGATATGGTCCAGCGCCCGCAGCATCCGGGCATGGTAGGTATCGAGCGCCGCCTTCATCGTTCCTTCCTCCGTGACGCCCTCCGTTAGCCACGGATCGCGGACACCTGCTCGACCGATCTTGCGCTTCGGCATGGATCGGCGGCGGGATTCGGGCAAGTGCCCCCAGGCCTCCCCGCCATGCCCCAGCGCGCTGATCCGCTTGGTCGCCGCCGGCCCGCCTCCGCCTTGACAGGATATGGCGCGGCCAACATCCTGCCCGGCGGGAAGACAGGGCCGATCAAACGGCCGGCGGGAGGAGGCAATCGATGCAGGCGGCAATCGAGGCATTCGACAGGATAGCGGCGGGGACCTACATCGAGGGCCTCGCGATCGACCATCTGCGCGACATCGTCTGGTACAGCGACGTCATTGCCGGCGGCATCCACGGCGTGAAGCCCGACGGCACCCGGGTCGCGTCCTTCAACCCCGATCGGCGGTGGACCGGCGGCGTGACGATGAACGCCGATGGCGCAGTGCTCTCCACCGGCGAGGGCGGCATCATGTGGAACCACCCCGAAACCGGGCGATCGGGCTGGCTGCTGCGCGAAATCGACGGCCAGCCGATCAACGGCATCAACGAAATGGCGCCGGACGGCCGGGGCGGGCTGTTCTTCGGCACGCTCGACATCGCCAGCGTCATCAAGGGCGAACCTGCCCGGCCGACGGCGATCTATCGCATGACCGCTTCCGGCGAAGTCATCCAGGTCGCCGGGGACATCGGCTTCACCAATGGCCTGATGTTCGATGCCGGACGCCGGCGCCTCTACTGCAACGACACGTTCCGGGGCACCTGGGCCTTCGACGTGGCGGACGACCTCACCGTGTCCAACCGGCGGATGATCCTCGACAAGGAAGATGCCGACGGCATGGCCCTCGACGCCGATCACAACCTCTGGATCACGGGCTTCCGCTCGCATGCCCTCACCCGCCTCGCACCGGACGGTACCCGGCTGGCGGACTGTCCCACCCCGGGCGGCGCCATCACCCAGGTGCGCTTCGGGGGCGCCGACATGCGCGACGTCTACGTCAATTCCGTACCTGCCGATGGCGGCGACACCCTGAAGGAAGGGGGCGAGATCACTGCCCGGAACTCCTTCCTCTATCGCGGTCGTTCGGACACGCCGGGTCTCAAGCTGGACCTGCCGCGCTTCAGGCTGGACTGAGCGTTTCGGGCGGGGCGCCGCGGCTGTCGGCGGGCATCGCCGCAGCGGTTTCGGGGCCCTCGGGATGCTGCGAAACAGGATAGTGCGCGCTATCCACCTTCTGCACGGCGCGCCGGGGTGATAGGTCAGGACACAAGGCGAGTCCGGCTCCAGCAGCGCGATCGGACCGGACCATGGCGAAGGGATTGAGCATGCAGAACCTCGACGGGCTGGGATATCGGGACAGGACAGTCGTGGTCACCGGCGGGTCGTCCGGCATGGGCGAGCAAGTCGCGCGCATCCTCGGCGAACTCGGCGCCAAAGTGCACATCGTCGACATCCAGCCGCCCAAAGTGCCGCACCTCAGCTTCCGGCAGTGCGATCTCTCCGACTTCGACCAGGTCCGCGCCGCCGCCGCCGCGCTGGCGGCAGAAGCGCCGATAGACTTCGTGTTCCCTTGCGCCGGCCTGCCGCCGCACATCAAGGGGCCGATGTATTGCATGCGGGTCAACTACATAGGCACGCGTCTGTTCGTGGAAGAACTGCTGCCCTCGGTCCGCGACGGCGGCGGGATCGCGCTGATCTCTTCCGATGCGGCGATGGGCTGGCAGGGCAACCTCGCCCAGTCGCTGGAGATGCTGGCGATCTCCGACCCGGACGAAGCCTATGCCTGGTGCGAGGCCGATCCCGATGCCCGCGTCCGCGACGGCTATACCAGCTCGAAGGAGATGCTGGTGGTCTGGGTCGCCAACAAGGCGGTCGAATACGGCAATGCCCGGCGCATCCGCTTCAATGCGATCGGCCCCTGTCCCACCCGCACCGCCTTCATGGACGAGCAGGAAAAGCTGCTGCCGGAAGGCTTTCTCGACGCCTGGCCCTATCCCTCGCTGGGGCGCATGGCCACGGCGGAAGATCAGGCCTGGCCGCTGGTCCTGCTCAACAGTCCGCTCAACGGCGCGGTTACCGGCAGCTTCCTCTACACCGACCAGGGCTTCGCCAGCGGCGTGTTCACCGGCGCCATCAATCCCGCCTTCATGAAAGGCGAGGTCGCCTGAACGCGATCGCGGTGACAACCATGGAGACGCATTCGTGAAAGCGGCCATCTATCCCGGGCAGGGCCAGCCTGTCGTCATCGAGACATTGCCCGATCCGGAGCCCGCGCCCGGCGAAGTGCTGATCAGGGTCAGCCGCTGCGGCATCTGCGGCACGGACCTGTCGATGACCAAGGGCGCCGGCTGGGATTTCGGCGCGGGTTCGCAGTTCGGCCATGAATATGCCGGCGAAGTCGTCGCGCTTGGCGCGGGCGTCTCCACCCTGGCGATCGGAGACCGCATCGCCGTGCTGCCCTCGGTCGCCTGCGGGGAGTGCCCGGGCTGCGCGCATCAGAACAACGTGCTGTGCCAGGCCTCGCCCGGCAGCGCGATGCATGGCTTTGCCGAACTGGCGCGGGTGCCGGCCGCCGTGGCCACCCGGCTACCGTCCGTCCTCACGCTCACCGACGGCGCCCTGATCGAACCGATGGCGATCAGCCTCTACGGCGTGAAGCACGCGCGGATCCAGCCCGGCGACAAGGTCGTGGTGCTGGGCGGCGGCACCGTGGCGCTCTACGCGATCTACTGGGCGCGGCGTCTTGGCGCGGGCAGGATCGTCGTCATGTCCCGTTCCGCCCGCCGCGCCGACCTGGCGCTGCAGATGGGCGCCGACCGCTTCATTCCCTATGGAAACGACGAAATGGGCGAAGTGAGGGAAGCGCTCGGCGGCGTGCCGGACGTCGTGTTCGAATGCGTGGGCGCGGAAGGGATGCTGGGCAAGGCGATCCTGCATGCCGGGCCGTTCGGCCGGGTCGTCTCGCTGGGCTTCTGCACCTCGCCCGACCCGGTGATACCCGCCCTCGCCTCCTACAAGTGCGTGAACGTGCAGTTCCTGGTCGGCTATTCGATGAAGGAATTCCTCTACATCGCCGACCAGATGGACAAGGGCCACGTCGACCCCAAGGCGATCGTCACCAGCACCGTGCCGCTGACGGCCCTGCCCGAGACGATGGCGATGCTGCGCGGCCCGAACGAGGAAACCAAGGTCCACGTCACGATGACGTGACAGGATGGCGTGAGACAGAATAGCGTGGGACCGGACCCGATCCGGTCCGCAGTCCCACCCCCCATCGACGCCCAGGGCTACGCGGGGTCCGCGTAGATCCCGTCCATCACGAAGCGCGTGGTCGCCGCGCGCAGGGTCTCGTCGTCGGCCATGCCTTCGGGATAGAGCCAGTCCTTGAACAGCACGCAGCCCAGCAGCGAGGCGAAGCTGATGCGGACCATCAGTTCGGGCGGCAGCTTGTCCGTGCCCCCGGTACGGCCGCGCACGACTTCGGCGCCGCGCGCGAAATAGTCGTGCAGGGCATCGACCGCGGCCATGCCCTGCACTTCGCCGCTCTTCCCGGTTTCCGCCATGATGAGCGAGAGGAACATGCGCTGGTGCTCGGCGATGAAGTCCTGCAACTCGGCGATATAGGTCTTGGCCTGCGCTTCCAGCGGTGCATCGCTGCTGGCGGCGGAGACGTTCGACATGAAGTTCTGGAGGTGGCTGTCCAACGGGCGCTGGATCGCTTCGCGGAACAACTCGGCCTTGGAGCTGAAGTAGCGAAAGATCTGCGTCTCGGTCGTATTGGCGCGCGCCGCGATGGCCGCCGTGGTGGCGCCCGAGAAACCATAGCGCGAATACTCCGCTTCCGCGGCGCGGAGAATTTCCTCCCGAACTTGCGCGGGAGCGCGCCTTTGCCGCGGCCTGTCGTTCTGCCTGCCCAAACTCTGCTCCGCCAAACACCGCCTCACTTGCGGCCGTCCTATAGCGCCGCCACGGCTTTGGCCACTCCTGGCGCCAAAGCGCGGTTTCACCAGCGCCGGCGGCGCTGGCCACTCCTGGCGCCAAGGCGCGGTATTACCAGCGCCGGCGGCGCTGGCCACTCTCGGCGCCAAGGCGCGGTTTCACCAGCGCCGGCGGCGCTGGCCATTCTTGGCGCCAAGGCGCGGCATTACCAGCGCCGGCGGCGCTGGCAGGCCCGCACGCGCCGGGCGATCTCTTCGCGCCGCTCGGCGGGGGTGACATGGGGCGTGTCTTCGGGAAGGTGATCGCGCAGCTCGGCCAGCTTGACGCGCCGGATCGTCGGCGTCGGCTCCGCGCTGCAATCGTACCAGCGGCCATAGATGCCGCCTTCGGTGTAGCCGGCCGGGTCCAGCCAGTTGGGCACGCCGGGGTCGGTCAGCGCGATCACCGCCCGAAACCGTCCGTCCGACGAGAGCCTGGCCATGGCGCCATTGGTGCTGGACAGCCGGTAGACATATTCCAGCGCATTGAAGAGCGGGTCGTTGAGCTGGATGTTCCAGTAAGGCGCCCGTTCGGGAATCTCGGTCTCGATGATCAGCGCCTCGTCTTCCGCGAGCTGGAAGCAGGCCGGCCAGTAGACCTGCTTGACCAGCGCGCCGGGCATGCGGACCGGCTCGAAGACGTTGAAGCCCACGCGGTCCTTCACGCCGTTCTGCATGGGGTAGTAGAGGTTCGTCTTGCGCGCCGGGAAGCGCGCCATCTCGCCGATCCGCGCCAGGATATCCTCGGGCGAGAGCCGGGGCTTGGGCGGAACCGGGTCCAGGCACTCGATCGAGAGCTGCGGATCGCTCTCGTTCTCCCAGTCGTACATCCGGTAGCGCAAGTACATGCCCCGCGCCTCCGGATCGATCGGCGCCCAGTGCCCGGCATGGCCTTCCGGCCGCACGGCGCTGAACAGGATCTCGAAGTCCTCGCCCAGTCCGATGCCCAGATCGTCGCAATCCACCTCGTTATGGCCATTGGGCCGGGGCATCTCGTCGACAGTGCCCGAAAGCGCCTTCTGCGTGGTGAACGAGAGGATGCGGCAGGTCCCGCGATTGCCCGAGACCCGGTAGCGCAAGTCCCCCCGGATCGGGCTCTGCACATAGATATCGTCCGGGTTGGGCTGAAGCGTGAAGACCGGGTTCCACAGCGGCGCCCAGTCGGGATGCTCGGCATCGGCGTGGAAATACATGAAATAGGCATAGGACAGGCTGGTCATCGTCTGGCGGTAGACATCGGCGCGATAGGCCGGGTCTTCGGGCCGCCAGCTCATCGCCAGATTGTCCACCGCCTGATCGAGATCGCCCAGGTAATCCAGGATCGAGGTTGTCTTGGTGGCCACAATGCGTCTCCAGTCGGAATGGTCGGTCTCGGGGGCGGAAGGGCCTTACCAGCGGCGCCGGCGCTGGGCGGCGCGCACGCGGCTGCGCAGGGCCTGCTCCCTCTCGGCGGGCGAAACCGTGGCCGTGCCGGGCGGCAGGTGCGCCTTCAGATCGGCCAGCTTGACGGTCGTGATGGTGGGGATCGGCAGGCTGGAGCAATCGTACCAGCGCCCGTAAAGCGTTCCCTCGGTATAGCCCGCAGGGTCCAGCCAGTTGTGCACGCTGGGATCGGTCAGCGCGATGACGATGCGAAGCCTGCCGTCGCCGTCGATGATCGCGGTCGATCCATTGAGGCTGCTCTGCCGGTAGACATATTCGACCGCGTTGAACAAAGGGTCGTTGAGCTGGATGTTCCAGTAGCGCGCGACCGCCGGCATCTCGGTCTCGACGATCAGCGCCTCGTCCTCCTCGAAAGAGAACACCGCGGGCCAGTAGAGCTGCTTGTCGAGGCCGGGCAGCCGCACCGGATGAATCCTGTTCTGGCCGACCGCCTCCAGGATCTCGTTCTGCATCGTGTAGAACAGCCGGTTCTGGTTGCGGGGAACCGCGGCCTGACGCCCCAGGCGCGCGGCGATCGCTTCGGGCGAGAGACGCGGCTTCATCGCCACTTCGTCCAGGCATTCGATGGTGAGCTGCGGATCGACCTCGCAGCTCCAGTCGATCATGCGATAGCGCACGAAGATGCAGTCGGCCCCGCTCTTGAGCTGCGACCAGTCGCCCTCGTATCCCTCGGGCCGCACGGCGCTGAACACGATGTCGATCCGCCCGTCGGGACCGACGGTGAAGTCCGAATCGTCGAAACTGCTGGCCGCGCCATATTCACCCACCGTTTCGAGCGTGCCGGGAATCCCGCGCTGGGTGACGAAGATCAGCTTGCTCACGGTGCCCCTGTCGCCGCTGACGCGGTAGGTCAGGTCATCGCGCAGCGGGCTGAAGAGGTAGATGTCGTCGGGATTGGGCTGGCACAGGAACACCGGGTTGTAGAGCGGGCTCCAGTCCGGATGCTCGGCATCGGCGTTGAAATGGACGAAATAGCCGTAGGACAGGTTCATCAGCGCCTGCCGGCAGACTTCCGCCCGATAGGCCGGGTCTTCCGGGTGCCAGGTGTTCGCCAGCTCCGCGGCCGCTTCTTCGAGAGGGGCCAGGTAGCTGGCGAGCGGTTCTATTGAAGGACCCATACGATATCCTCACCCATTCCCTCCGCGCCCACCCGAGGGTTTTCGCGGCATGGATTTCTGCTGAAAGCGTCCGGTTGTCCGGTCCCGTCGAGTGCGGCCGTCCCGGCACCGCGTCGGGCCGGGCATCGCGCCGAGGACAGCATGCACTGTCATAGTGCGGCGCTGCAAGTCTTCTGGCGGGAGCAGCCCCGCCACATCGCAGGCAGGATATCGGCCCGGCCAAGCTAGATAGTCTTGACTGTCTTGAATCGCCGATCGAACATGGTGCCTCGCGCAAGAACGGCCGCGGGCGAGGATGATTTCGAATGGACCTGACGTACGATCCCCCCAGCGCATTCCGCCATGCCGGCGATGCCCTGCACGAACTCGTCGCCGCGGAGATCGGCAGCAGCGACTTCGGCCCGGACGATTATCGCCCCGGGCTGAATGCCTACCTTCATGCCATGGACTACGACCCCCGCTTTCACGAACAGGGACGGCGCGCGGCCTGGGGCCAGATCGTGGCCATCCTGCGCGGCCGGGCGCATGCCTATCGCGCGATGAAACAGCATCCCGGTTTCGACCGCCATCCGGTGGTGAGCCCGGTCGTCATCACCGGCGTTCCGCGCACCGGCACCACGGCGCTGCACCGCCTGATGGCCGTGGACCCCCGCTTCCAGGGGCTTCAGACCTGGCTGATCGATTCCCCGATGCCCCGCCCGCCGATCGAGACCTGGGCCGACTATCCGCAGTTCCGCAAGACCATGGCCGGCATCGATGCCCAGCACGCCGCCGCGCCCGATCACCAGGCCGCTCATTTCCGCGCGGCCGAGGAAGTCCACGAATGCTGCATGATCCTGTGGCACGGCTTCACCTCGAACATCCTGGCCTGCGCCGGGCCCTCCGCGCAGACTTACGACGCCTGGTGGCGAAGCCAGTCCGAAGCGGCCTCCTACGATTACTTCCGCGCCTGCGTGCAGTTGATCGGCAGCAACGAGCCGCATCGCCGGTGGCTGCTCAAGAACCCGGGGCATATCGAGAACCTCGACCTGCTGCTTGCGGTGTTCCCCGATGCGAAGATCATCCAGACGCACCGCGATCCCGGCAAGGCGATCCCCTCGCTCGTGTCGCTCATGGCGAACCTTCACCCGCTCTTCGAAGAGGGCCGCCGGCAGGAGCGGTCGGAAAACATGCTGATCCGGGAAGTGGCCAAGTGGGCCGAGGCGGTCGAGAAGGCCCAGCGGGTTCGCAGCCGCTTTCCCGGGCAGGTCCTCGATGTCGTCCATGCCGATTTCCATGCCGATCCGATGGCCGTCCTCGAACGCATCTACGCCTTCATCGACATGGACATTCCCGAAACCCTCCGGCCGGGGCTGGCCAAGCGGATTGCGGAAAAACCCGAACTCGCGCGCGGGACGCACAAGTATGACATCGCCGATTTCGGCATGACCGCGGACCAGGCCCGCGAACCGTTCCGCGACTATATCCAGCGCTACGATCTCCTGGAGAAGGCCCGCTGACGGCGCCGCCAGCCGCCGCCTGAAAGGGCCCGGTCCCGGCCTCTGGCATCGCCCCTGCGCGCTCTGGGATGCCCGCATTGACAAGGCCCGCCGCCCGCTCGCAAATCGGCGGACACCGCGCAGGCCGGGGCGGGAACGGGAGAACGCAGGACATGTCCGATAGCAGGATCGAAGACCGGCTGCTCATCCGCGAAGTCTACGGGCGCTATGCCATGGCCGTCGTCCGCCAGGACGGCGCCGACTGGCTGGACTGCTGGTCCGCGGACGCCACCTGGAAAACGCCCCAGTTCGAAGTTGCCGGCCATGCCGCGCTGGAGCAGATGTGGACCGCGACCTGGACCGATTTCCGCAGCGTCACGCCTTTCAACGAAATCGGCCCGATCGCCTTCACGCAGGACGGCGCCAGCGTGCTCTCCACCGTGCTGGAGACCATCGCGCTGAAATCCGGAAGCGGCATGACGATGACCGGCCTCTATACCGACCGCCTTGTGCGGGAGGGCGGCGAATGGCGCTTTACCTACCGCGCCTATACCCCCATCGGGCAGCCAGCCTCGCTGGCCGGTCGCGCGGCCTGAGGGAGAACGGCACATGACAGAGCGGACCATCGCCATCGTCACCGGCGCCAGCAGGGGTGCCGGACGCGGGATTGCCATAGCGCTGGGCAGCCACGGATGCACCGTCTACGTCACCGGCCGGTCGGAACGGCAGGGCGACCATGCCTTGCCCGGCACCATCTACGAAACCGCCGAGGCGGTGACGCGCGCCGGGGGCAAGGGCATCGCCGTGCGCTGCGATCATGGCGACGACACCCAGGTGGAAGCGCTGTTCGATCAGGTCCTGGCGGACGAAGGCCGGATCGACATTCTCGTCAACAATGCCGCCGCCGTCTATGACGAGCTGTCCATGCCCGGGCAGTTCTGGGAAAAGCCGCGCAAACTTGCCGACATGATCGATGTCGGGATACGCAGCAGCTACGTGGCGAGCTGGCTGGCGGCGCCGGGCATGGCCGCGAAGGACCATGGGCTGATCGTCTTCACCTCGGCCTCGGGCGCCGCGCATTACGCGATGGGGCCTGCCTATGGCGCGCACAAGGCCGGGATCGACAAGATGGCCTTCGACATGGCGGTGGACTTCAAGGCGGCCGGTACCCGCGTCGCGGCCCTGTCGATCTGGATGGGGGCTTTGGCGACCGACAGATTGCTGGCCATGATCGCCGCCGATCCGGAAAAGTACGGCTATCTTCGCGGCCAGATCGAAACCCCGGAATTTACCGGCCATGTGATCTGGGCGCTCTACAACGATCCCGAATTGGCCGCGCTCAACGGAGAAACCGTGATCGGGGCCGAAATGGCCGTGCGATACGGGCTGACCGACGAGGGCGGCCGCCAACCGCCGTCATACCGCGATACCCACAAGGTGGCGCCGCATCGCCACCACCCCCTGATTATCCGCTGATTTCCGGCAGGAGGGCAGCCTTCCCAGCCCCCTTCACCGGTGCGCGCCTCACCAGCGCGTACCCGCCGCGCCCACTGCGACCGGGCGGTCGTAGGAAAGATCGTCCCGGTCGCGCCGTCCCTTGAGGAAGCCCTTCACGGCCGGGGTCTGCAACCACGAGGCATCGCCCTGCATCGCGGCCTCCACCGTCGAGCGACGCCACAGGATCCGCCACTCGCCGTCCCGCCGCTCCATCTGGTCCATGTAGCGACCCGCCGCCATCGTGCAGGTCAGGCCGTCGTGCGAAAGCAGGGTGCCGATGACGTAAGTCTCGCAATAAGCCGTGTCGCCGTCGATCTCGCAGGAATGGTTGGCCAGGTTGTGCTGGTTCATCGCGAACATCGCAGCATGCCCGCGATTGGCCTTCGCCGGATATTCCGTTGCGGGCAGCGGCACGGGGCCGTGTTCGTCCGCACCCTCGGGCCAGTAGCAACTTGCCGTCAGCGCCTCGTCGTGGCGGTCCCGCCCCCGCGATTCCCGGACGATGACATCGAGGATCTCCTGCCGGTCCCTGATGTGCTGCACGCTGCGCCTGAGGGCCGCGACTTCGCTTTCCAGATCCATTGCCGGCACCTCTCCACTGTTGAACGGATGTTTAGCTCAGCGGCGCGCGCAGGGTCAATTTCCGCCCGCCGGACATCGGCGCAGGTGCAGCCCCGGCACGCAACCATCGCTTGGGCGTTGAAGGATTTCCCGGCCGCTCCTCATGCAAGAAGCCGGCGTGCCGCCGCCAGGCAGCGCGCCATTCTGGCATCGAGGGAGACCCCGGCAGCGCCTGCCGATCGTTGCGGCACCTCGATCCCCACCACCCGGTCCGTGGGAAGCTGTGCGAGCGCCTCTGCCAGGGGGAATTCGCCTTCCCCGGGCACGGCCCGCTCGCACACGGCTTCTTCCATGTAGTCCGCGATGACCGGCGTGAAGGGCGCGTCGCATAGCTGGATATAGCCGATCGCGTGCGGGTCGATTGCAGCAATGTCCTGCGTTCGCCCGCCGGTGCGGAAGAAATGCATCATGTCGAACGTGAGCCGGCAATCCCTGCGGCCGACATGGCGGATCGCGCGCATCGCCGTCTCCACGTCGCGGATCGGGAAGATGGGGACGAATTCGATCAGGGTTTCGATGGCGAAGGAACCGGCCATTTCGCTCAGCCGCCCAAGCTGGTCGAATGTCCGCGCAAGGTCGGCATCGAGGCTCACCACATTGATCCTGGGAATGCCCAGTTCGGCCATGATTTCGAGGTCCCCGGCGTAGAGATCCCGAACATCGCGGCCGGGCAGCACGGCGATGCCTTCCCCGGAGGCAATCGTGACGCCGGTGTCGGTCATCGCTGCCAGCAGGTCCCGCCGCAGCGCCGCGTCGCTGCGCAGCGAGAAATGCGGGTGCCCCTCCAGACTCTCGCGGAACGGTTCCAGCACGGTGCTGACATGCTGATAGCCGAGCCGCGCCGCCAGTTGCACGGACTCGACGGGCGGCAGTCCAAAGGTGCTGACGAATTCAAGACTTACCGGCGGCATCCTGGTCCCGATCGAGCGTGCGCAGCGGACCGCCCGGCGCCGCTGCGGAGGTGAAAGGCAGGCGCCGCTCCATGAGAGCGCCGACTGCCTTGGCGGCCTTCCGGGGTGGCGGTGAAACAGGCCGAGGTAAAGCGCCCTGACCGCGGCAAGGGAGACATCGCACCGGCGAATAGCGCCGCGAGCGCGGTGGATCCGGCTTGCCCGGCATCGACAGTGCGCACTTTCTTGTGAACAATCGGCGGCGGAAATGCGCCGCTGGCGTCAAGACTACGGAGCCGGCCCGCTCCGCGGAGAATCGTGCATGAAGACCATCCCAGCCATCGTCGTCGGCACCGGTTTCGGCTGCCGCATTCATGTTCCGGCCTTGCGCGCCGCTGGGTTCGAAGTCGCCGCGCTGGTCGGGCGGAACGAGGAAAGGCTCGCCCGCAAGGCCGCCGACAGCGGGGTTCCCGCCTGGTTCACCGATCTCGACGAAGCGATCACCGCCACCGGCGCGGAAGTGGTGACGATCGCCACCACGCCCGACACGCATGCAAGCCTGGCCCACCGGGCCATCGCCCGCGGATGCCATGTTCTTTGCGAAAAGCCCTTCGCCTTGGATGCGGCCGAAGGCGCCGCCCTTCTGGACGCCGCGGACGAGCGGCAGATCGTGCACATGGTCTCGCACGAATTCCGCTGGCTGCCCGAGCGGGCGCTGTTCGGCCAGGCCATCCGGGACGGCCTGATCGGCGAGCCGCGCTTCCTGGTCATGGACCAGTTCATTCCGTTTTGCGCGGATCCTGCCGCCCGGCTCCCGCGCTGGTGGTTCGACGCGGAGGCCGGTGGCGGCTGGCTGGGCGCCGGGGGCTCCCATCTGATCGACCAGGTCCGCGCCTGGCTGGGCGACATCCATGCGCTGAGCGCGAACCTCCTGACCGTGTCCGACCGAAAGGACGTGGCCGAGGATTCCTATTCGGTGCGCTTCGTGACGAAGAGCGGTGTCGAAGGTTCGATGCAGCAATCGGCGGGCGCCT